>JADKLW010000506.1_pt1 | contig 15479 bp, 10 predicted proteins | sample 8641881 | NCBI WGS metagenome assembly JADKLW01 (sample SAMN16272185, study PRJNA661076) | feces metagenome | isolation source: fecal sample from diarrhoea affected cattle B | host: Bos taurus | place: South Africa: Lokaleng Village, Mahikeng | collected 2019-09 | reverse complement strand
CGCGCCGATCACGACGCTCGCCGTCGTCTTCGGCATCCTCAGCGTCTTCCACCTGGCGGTCTCGCTCTACAAGCTCCGTCTGGTGCTCAAGAGCCTCGGCGCCCACGCCGGGATCGACGTGACCCAGGACGACGTCGACGCGCTCGACGACGCGACGCTGCCGACCTACACGATCCTGGTCCCGCTGTTCCGCGAGGCGGCGGTCGTCCCGGCCCTGGTCCGCGGCGTGCACGGCCTGGACTACCCGCGGCACAAGCTCGACGTCCGCCTGCTCTGCGAGGAGGAGGACGAGGAGACGATCGAGGCGATCCGCACGCTCAACCTGCCGGCGCACTTCCACCTGGTGATCGTCCCGCCGAGCCTGCCCCAGACCAAGCCGAAGGCCTGCAACTACGGGCTGATCCAGGCGACGGGCGAGATCACGGTGATCTACGACGCCGAGGACCGCCCGGACCCCGACCAGCTCAAGCGCGTGGTCGCGGCGTTCCGCAAGTCGCCCGGCAACGTCGCCTGCGTGCAGGCCAAGCTCAACTACTTCAACTCCGAGCAGAACCTGCTCACGCGGTGGTTCACCACCGAGTACTCGATGTGGTTCGACCTGATGCTGCCGGGCCTGGACCAGGCCAAGGCGCCGATCCCGCTCGGCGGGACGTCGAACCACTTCAAGACCCGCGAGCTGCTCGAGCTCGGCGCCTGGGATCCCTACAACGTCACCGAGGACGCCGACCTCGGGATCCGCCTGTACAAGGCGGGCCTCGAGACGGCCGTCATCGACTCGACGACGTACGAGGAAGCCAACTCGGACCTGCCCAACTGGATCCGCCAGCGCTCGCGGTGGATCAAGGGCTACTTCCAGACGTACCTGGTCCACATGCGCAACCCGGCCAAGCTCTACCGGCAGATGGGCTTCATGGGCTTCATCAGCTTCCAGCTCGTGATCGGCGGGACGCTGACCTTCCTGATCAACCCGATCTTCTGGGGCCTGACGACGCTCTTCACCCTGACGCAGTGGGACCTGATCCGGCAGATCTTCCCCGGCTTCGTCTTCTACGCCGCGGTCTTCCAGCTCGTCGTCGGCAACTTCGTCTTCGTCTACGCGAACATCGCCGGCACGATCCACCGCGGGTACTTCTCGCTGGTCCGCCAGGCGCTGTTCTCGCCGATCTACTGGGGCTTCATGTCGATCGCCGCCTGGAAGGGCTTCTGGCAGCTGATCACCAACCCCTTCTACTGGGAGAAGACCGAGCACGGCCTCGACGCCGCCCACGCCCCCGCGGCGCCGCGTCCCGTCGGTCCCGCCCCGGCCACCGCGAACGTGCTCGAGCCGACCGCCGGACGGATTCGCTCATGAACCCCGGCACCGACCTCTCCGAGGCACGGCGACCCGTCGCCCGGATCCTCGTCCCGGAGGAGGACATCAACGTCCCGGGCCCGCGGCGGCGTCCCGACGACATCGACGCCCCGGTCGGGCTGATCCGGTTCGAGGCGCTGTTCGTCTTCCTGATCGGCTGGCTGCTGTTCGCCGCGGTCGGCTACCGCGCGGTGATCGACCAGCACGTCGTGCCGGCCGACGCGCTCGACCTGATGGGCCGCGCGTTCTACGTCTGGCACAACGACCCGGCCAAGCTCGCGGCGATCGGCTTCAGCGCTCCGCCGCTGCAGACGCTCGGCCTGCTGCCGTTCGCGATCGTCAAGCCGCTGGCCAGCTCGCTGATCGCGCTGCCCGTCGCGTCCGGCTTCTGGGGCGCGCTCGCGCTCATGCTGATCCACCGCACGCTGGCGCGCTGCGGCTTCACGCTCGGACGCCGGGTGCTGGCGACGGTGCTGATCGCGGTCAACCCGCTCTGGCTGTTCTACGCCAGCACGGGAATGCCCGACATGATCTACGTGGCCGCGCTCGCCGCCACGGTCTACTTCGTCTTCACCTGGGTGATCGAGGACCAGCCGCGGTTCGTGGCCGGCGTCGGGCTCTGCCTGGCCCTGCTCTCGATCGGCCGCTTCGGCCTGATCCTCTGGGCGATCCTGCTGGCGATCGTCGTCGCCGTCGTGCTGGCGGTCCGCAAGGCCGACGACGACGAGAGCGAGGGGCTGCTGATCACCCTGCTCGCGCCGACCGCCACGGTCGTGTTCCTGTGGATCATGATCTGCTGGGTGATCGCCGGCGATCCGTTCGGCTGGATCGTCGACGCCCAGCCGTTCGGTGGCCCGAGCGCTTCCAACGCCACCCAGCCGGTCGAGCTCGGCAACCTGATCAAGCACACCGGCGCCGTGCTGATCGGTGGTTCGCTGATCACCGTGCTGGCCTTCGTCGGTCTGATCTGGGGCGCCGCGACGAGGCGCGACGCGATCGCCGGCGGCATGGCGATCGTCGTGCTCGGCGGGATCGCGGTGCTGGTCGGCAACGCCGTGATCCACGACGACATGTCGCTGCTGTCGCTGCGCTCGGTGCTGCCGCTGACCGTCTTCGGGATCGGGGCCGCCGCGTGGCTCGCCCGCAGTCAGGGAGCGATCGGCGCCACGATGGCGATGGTCTCGCTGGTGCTGGCGATCCCGGCTGCGGGGATCGCGATGGACCGCTACCCCTACCAGAACCTCGAGCAGGCGTTCCTGCGCGGCATGATCCAGCAGAAGGACCAGGAGGGCACCAGCTCGCGCGGTGGCTACCGGGTCGGAATCGAGGATTCGCAGCGGATGGCCGCGTTCATCAAGGCGACGGTCGGCGACCGCAAGAACACCGTGCTGGCCGACAACTCCGTCGTCGGCGGCGTGATCCTGCTGACCGGGCGTCCCGAGGCGTTCGTCGACCGCGTCGACGAAGGCGACAAGTACTTCCTCGAGGTGCTGGACGCTCCGTGGGGCAAGGTGCGGTACATCCTGACCACCACCGGCTCCGGATCGGGGGCGAACTCGATCAACCAGCGCTACCCGGGGATCACCCGCGGCACCGTGCCCGGGTTCTCTCCGCTGTACCGATCGGGCCGCTACATGCTGCTCTCGGTCGCGGCGACCAACCCGCGCCGGACCGCCGACGAGGTGTCCCCGTGATCCGCCGCGCCGCGCGTCCCGCGGCCTGGCTCGTCGCCGTGGTCGGCGTCTCGTTCGGACTGGCCGCCTGCGGAGGCGACGACCAGAACGAGACGACCACCGCGCGTACCGTCGCGCAGACGGCGCGTGAGCTCCGCTTCGACCTCGGCGGGCAGGCGCCGTTCTCGGCGAACAGCCCGTGGAACCGCACGGTCGAGACCGCGAGCGTCGACCCCAACTCCGACCGGATGATCCGGTTGGGCGCGCAGTCACCGGTGCCGGTCGAGGAGGACGAGCGCCTCAACGCCGTCCGCAACACGCGCAACCTCTACATCAACATGGACACCACGGCGTGGACGCCGGGCGTCTTCCGGATCGGCGTGGGCAAGCCGGTCCGGCTGGTCTGTCGCCAGGTCCACTGCGGCCGCAAGGCCGACGCCGTGCCGTCCGAGCTGGTGCTGCCCGACGACGCCGTGCCCGACAGCGGCCACGACGGCTGGTTGATCCTGGTCGACGAGGAGCAGCGGATCGTCTGGGACCTCTGGCGCTCGCGACGCGTCGGCCAGACGATCTCGTACGCCTTCGCGCGGCGCTGGTCGCTCACGGCAAGCGGCTCCGGGACGCCGCGCAGCGAGAGCTACCCCCGCACCCCGAGCCTGCGCGGCTCCGGGCTACCGCTGATCGGCGGGCTGATCCGGCCGAAGGAGCTGCGCGAGGGCCGGATCCCGCACGCCCTGGCGATCGCGATCCCCGGGCCCGCCGCCTCGGTCTACGTGCCGCCGGCGACGACGACCAACGGCCTGCAGTCCCCGCTGTCGGTGCCCGAGGGCGCGCGGCTGCGCCTCAAGGCCAACGCCCTGGCTCGCGTCCAGCAGGGCCGCAAGCGGCAGCCCGGCGCGGTCACGATCGCCCAGACGCTCTACACCTACGGCGCGATCGTCGTCGATCGTGCCGACTCCCCGACGCTCTACGCCCAGCGCAACGGGGACTACAAGGGTCTGTTGACGGGGTCCGCGCTGCGGGACCTGCGTCTGTCCGACTTCGAAGTGCTTACCCTTCCTCGCAAGATCACCGATCCCGACGCTCCCCCGAAGGCCTCCGGCTGATGCGCAGCTCTCGTCGCCACCCCCTCCGACTCGCGTTCCTCGCCGGCAGCGTCGCGCTCTCGGCCGTCACCCTGTCCGCCTGCGGGGTCAGCACGTCGGACACGATCGTCCAGGACGACCGCCGGGCCGCCGCCGACCGCGAGAACCAGCAGCGGGCGGACGCCACGGCGGCAGAGGCCCGCCACGGCGAGCTGCCGACCCGTCCGCCCGGCACGATCGCCGTCGGGATGCGGGTCGCCGAGTCGGTCACCGGGCGCGCGATCGCCCGGACCGCAGCCACCAGCTCGCCCGTCAAGTACGACGTGCAGGTCGCGGAGACCAACACGGGGATCCAGGACCTCTGCGCCGGCCGGATCGACCTGCTCCAGACGGCGCGCAAGCTCAGCGCCGCGGAGCACGCCGCCTGCGCCGCCAACGGCCTCCAGGTCGAGAAGCCGATGATCATCGGCTACGCGGTGGCGGTCCTCGTCACCCGCAACGGCACCGACATCGGCGGGGACTGCCTGACCCTCGGCGGCGTCAAGTCTCTGCTGGCCACCAGCTCCACGGTCACGAACTGGCAGCAGATCGGCTTCGCCAACCAGGAGTTCGCGGCCGGCGGACCGCCCGCCAGCACCGCGGCGATGCAGCCGATCGGACGGCTGGCGCTCGGCTTCCCGATCGGCGGTCTCTCCCAGGACAACCTGCGCGGCAGCATGCAGGTCTTCACGGACTCCGACGACATCGGCGCCTTCATCGCCGGCGACGACCGCCAGGAAGTGCTCGACCGCCAGGTCCGCAGCTACGTCCGGCGGGTGACGCTCGAGCGACGCTCGGCCGACGCCAACGCGATCGCCCGCGCCGAGCGCGAGGCTGCCGACGCGGTCGTCAAGAAGATCAACGCCGAGAACCGCCGTCGGACCGCCCGCGGCGAGAGCGTCGCCGATCCGGAGGCGCTCGAGGCCCGCAACGCCAAGCGCGTCGCCGACGCCAAGCGTGCCGCCGCCACCAAGCAGCGCGCCGCCAACCGCCGCGCGATCTCGCGGCTCTCGCGCGAGTACCGCAACGAGCAGCTCCCGTCGTACCAGGGCGACGGCCGACTGGCGGTGGTCGGCTATCCCTACTACGAGGCGCACAGCGACGTGCTGCGCCCGCTCGAGATCGATCCGCGGACGAAGTCCGCCGCGGGGAGCCGCCCCGACTGCCGGTTCCCGTCGCAGCACACGATCGCCGACGGAAGCTACCCCCTCACCTTGCCCGTATACCTGTACGGTGATGCGCGAACGCTCCGTGGCGAGCTGGCACGACCGCTGCTGCGCACCCTTCTCGACGACAACGCAGAACTGACCCGTATGAACGACGTCGCCGGGCTCTCGGCCGCAGCGGTTTCCCGCACCCGCAGAGAGCTCGGTGTCGGCACCGGCACATCACCGGCTCCGACATCCTCCCCCTCCCCCGCATCCCCCTCCACCACCACCGCGACGACGCCGGCTCCGCCGCCAGCGCCGGGCGGGATTCCAGGAGTTGATGCGCCGCAGGCGACGCCGTGAGCGGGCGCCGCAGGCTCGCCACATTCGGTCTCGCTGCCGCGCTCGCGCTGCCGCTTGGCGCATGCGGAGGATCGGACAGCAAGAGCACCAGCGAGGCGGCGCCCCCGGGCGTCGCCGGAGCCGCGCCCTCGGGACCCGCGGCCGACGACATCCCCCAGGCCCCCACGCCGACCACGACCACGCCTGACGCCCCCGCGGAGCTGACGTCGCCGATGGACATCGAGCGGGCATCCGCGCGAGCGAATCGCCGCGGGCGCTGGCCCTCGACGCTGCAGATCGGCCTGATCGACCCCGAGGACCACGCGTCCGCGCTGCGCGAATCGGCCCCGTTCGGGGTCCGCTGGCACTACCTGTCCGGGGGCGCGGCGACCGGCTCGTCGTGGACCAACTGGCGGATGGGCGACGGGTCCTTCGTCACGGCCTACGCCGAGGAGTCGCGCAAGGCGAAGACGGTCCCGTTCTTCTCGTACTACGTGCTCCAGGAGACGCCGCCGGCGTCCCGCCGCTCGGCCGAGCCCGACAAGGTGGCCGACGGGCTGTCCAACCCGATCGTCATGCGCCGCGTCGCCAACGACCTCCGGCGGGCGCTCCAGCGGCTCGGCCAGGCCGGTGGCCCCGCGGTGCTTCAGATCGAGCCGGACATGTGGGGCTACCTGCAGCAGCGGCACGGGGACGACGCCAAGGACTCGCCCGTCCGGCTGAAGGGCAGCAGCCGCTTCGCTCAGGGCCTGCCCAACAACCTGCGCGGCTTCGCCCGGATGGTGACGCGGATGCGCAACGCCGAGGCGCCCAACGTCCTGCTCGCGTACCCGGTCAGCATCTTCGGGACCCACAAGGACATCAAGGGCTCCAAGCCGAGCGCCGAGGAGCTCACCACGATGGTCGACCGCTCGGTGCGTTTCTGGCGCTCGGCCGGCAGTCCGTTCGACCTGATGACCTTCGAGCACGCCAACCGCAACGCCGGGTACCAGATCGAGGTCGACGGGGTGGCGAGCGAGGACGCGCGCTGGACCGACACCGACCACCAGCGGCACCTGACGTACGTGCGCGGGGTGCTCGGCGCGAGCCGTCGCCCGGGCGTGCTCTGGCAGGTCCCGCCGGGCAACACCGTGCGACCCGAGATGGACGACACGCCCGGGCACTACACCGACGACAAGGTCCAGACGCTGCTCGGCCGCAAGGGGCGCCCGATGCTGCGCGCCTACCGCGACGCCGGCGTCGCGATGGTGCTCTTCGGCTCGGCGTTCCCCAACGACACCTGCGCCTGCGTGCGTCGCGACGAGCACGCGCGCCCCGACGGCAAGCACGACGACGGCGGCTACCTGGCCGAGCAGGTCCGCAACTACGTCAAGAGCGGTGCGCTCAAGCTGCGCCGCGTCCCGAAGCGCATGAACTAGCCCGGACGGGCTCGGCGGCGGGCGGCAGCGCGTGGTCCGCCCACCGCCGACGCTCGGCCCGGGTCAGCCTGCCGCGACCACCTGGGCCGCGACCGCGCACGAGTTCTGCGCCGGATCCGGGTCGTTGATCTTCCACCGCGACGAGATCAGGACCCGGGCGCCGCCGTCGACGTCGACCTGGACCTGGCCGTTGTTGGGGAGCTGGACCACGATCGGCCCGACCGCCTGCGGCACCGAGCCGTCCGAGGTCGACTCGCGCTTGATCACCGTTCCCCCGGCGGGGGTGCCGAGGATCGCGGTGCGCTGGCCGTCGACGCCGGCCTGGCAGACGACCGCCAGCCGACCGACGCCCGGGACATCGGCAACCGCGACGTCGCGGCCCGCAGCCGCGGCGTCGCCACGCCAGACGACCTGGGCCGACCCGACGGCCGGACCCTGACCGTCGTCGGTCTGGGCCACCAGGTCGATCGCGGCGTAGCAGCTCTCCTGGCCGGCCTTCGAGAAGTCCCACTTCCAGCGCACGTTCAGGCTGATCGGCGGAGCGTACGGCCCGGTTCCGACGCTGTCGTACGGACCGCGGTCGGAGATCAGTCCGATGAACTCGCCGGTGGACGTCTTCTCGGGCGGCAGGAAGTTGGCGAACCGCTCGCTGAAGTCCGGGCCGGTGAAGCGGGTGTGGAGCGCTTCGCGAATCTCCTTGCCGTTGCCTCCGCCCCAGTCGCGGTAGGTCCAGTTCATCATCGAGACCTCGCGCCGCGGGTCGATCGGGTAGACCCGGACCCACTGGGTCTCGGGCGTGCAGACCAGCTCGCCGTGACCGATCCCCGGCAGCACGAATCCCACGATCTCGCGCCCGCGATGGTCGCCGTCCTTCCAGTCGACGACCGCGCGCTGCCGCGACGGCGTCGCGCTGGCGGGCACCTCTGCGTCGGACCGCAGCACCACCCGCTGGGTGGTCGACCCGCTCGTCCCCGACGCGCGACCCGAGATCTCGATCTCGTAGCGGCCGCCGGGCACGGCGCCCGTCGCCGTCAGTGCGACGTCGGTCGCGGAGCGCAGCGTGCCCGAGACCGTGGTCGTTGCGACCGTGCGGTCGCGGCTGTCCTTCAACCGTACGCGGATGTTCCGCGGACGCGCGTCGGCCACCGGCCGCAGCACCATCCGCACCATCGTCGAGGACCCTTGGCGCGACGTGCCGCGGACCGCGGCCCGGACGGGCAGCGAGGGCTTCTTCAGCCGCGGACGCGACGTGCTCGTGACGGTGCCCTTGCAGCCGCGGACCTTCGCCTTGGTCGTCACGGTGTAGGTGCCCGCCCGCAACCGCTTCGTCACCCGCAGCGATACGGGGTTGCCGCCGCGCGTCAGCGCGGAGCGGCGCGTGCCCGTGGCCACGCGCGTCTTGCCGCGTCGCACCGTCACCGAGAGCGACGAGACCCGCCGGTCACCGACCGGCCGCAGCTTGACCCGTGGGTTGTCCGCCAGGGCGGTTGGGTCGGACGACGGGAACGACGCCTTCACGGCGGCGCGGCAGACCGACGAGGACGCCGCCGAAGCGGACGGAACCGGGGCGACGCCGAGCGCGGCGACCGCGACCAGGGCGCCGGCGCCGGCGAGACGGCGCGAAGCGGAGATCGAGAACGGCACCGATCGAGTATGGCGGGTTGCCGCGGGACGGTGTCGCAATCGCAGGGCGGGCGACGGGGGTGTAATTTCACCAAACGCGTGTTGGAACGTCAGCGCTGACGCGACGCGCCGCAACGACGGGGAGAACGGATGACGACGAACAACGCTCGCGACCTGACCGAAGCCGGAGTCGAGGCACGACTCGCGGAACTGCTCAACCAGGAGCGCTTCGCGCCGTCGGAACGGTTCGCGCGCGACGCCCGGGTGACCGACGCCGAGCTGCGGACCACCGCCGCCGCCGATCCGCTGGCCTACTGGGAGTCCCAGGCGCGCACGCTGCGTTGGTCGTCCCCGTGGGATCGCGTGCTCGACGACAGCACGGCGCCGAGCTACCAGTGGTTCTCGGGCGGCACGATCAACGTGTCCGACAACTGCCTGGACCGCCACGTCGAAGCCGGCCTCGGCGACCGGATCGCCTACCACTGGCACGGCGAGGAAGGCGAGGAACGCGACGTCACCTACGCGCAGCTGCTCGACCAGACCGCGCGCTTTGCCAACGTCCTCAAGGACCTCGGCGTCCAACCGGGCGACGTGGTCGGGATCTACCTGCCGATGATCCCCGAGGTCGCCGTGGCGATGCTCGCCTGCACCCGGATCGGCGCGGTCCACAACGTCGTCTTCGGCGGCTTCTCCGCCGGATCGGTCGCCGAGCGGATGGACGTCTCCGGCGCCAAGGTCCTGGTCACCACCGACGGCGGACGCCGCAAGGGCAAGACGACCCCGGTCAAGCCGGACGTCGACCGCCACATGGCCGACCTGCCGGCGCTCGAGCACGTGATCGTGGTGCGCAATACGGGGATCGACGTGCCGATGACCGAGGGCCGCGACGTCTGGTTCGACGACGCCGTTCAGGCCGCCTCACCGGACTGCCCGCCGACGCCGATGGACGCCGAGGCGCCGCTGTTCATCCTCTACTCCTCCGGATCGACCGCCAAGCCGAAGGGCATCCTCCACACCACCGGTGGATACCTGACGCAGGTCGCCACGACGCACCGCCAGGTCTTCGACCTGCAGGACCCCGCCGACGCCACCCCGACCGCGGACGATCGGTCGCCGGACGTCTACTGGTGCTCGGCCGACGTCGGCTGGATCACCGGCCACAGCTACATCGTCTACGGCCCGCTCCTCAACGCCACCACCTCGGTGATGTACGAAGGCGCCCCCGACTACCCGCACCAGGGCATCTGGTGGGAACTGATCCAACGGCGCCAGGTCTCGCGGTTCTACACCGCGCCGACCGCGATCCGCGCCTGCATGAAGTGGGGCGTAGGCCACGTCGCCCCCTACGACCTCTCCTCGCTCAAGCTGATCGGCTCGGTCGGCGAGCCGATCAACCCCAAGGCCTGGCTCTGGTACTGGCACGTCATCGGCCAGGAGCAGTGCCCGGTGGTCGACACCTGGTGGCAGACCGAGACCGGCGGCATGATGATCACCACCCTGCCGGCGGTGGACGACGCCAAGCCGGGATCCGCCGGCCGCCCGCTGCCCGGCACCGACGTGCTCGTGCTCGACGCCGAAACCGGTGAGCGGGTCACCGAGGGCGAGGGGCTGCTGGCGATCCCCGACCCGTGGCCGGGGATGCTGCGCACCCTCTACCAGGACCCCGAACGCTTCCGCAGCACCTACTGGGACCGTTGGCCCGCCGGCACCGCGGGCGCCACGCACGCGCCGTACTTCGTCGGCGACTCCGCACGGATCGACGCCGACGGCTACATCTGGGTCATCGGCCGCGTCGACGACGTCATCAACGTCTCCGGCCACCGGCTGTCGACGGCCGAAGTCGAGTCCGCGATCGTCGCCCACCCCCACGTCGCCGAAGCCGCCGTGGTCGCCAAGGCCGACGACCTCACCGGCCAAGCAATCGTCGCCTACGTCACCCTCCAATCCGACGGCACCGAGTCCAACGCCACCGCGGCCGAGATCAACGCGATCATCGCCGACCGCATCGGCAAGCTCGCCCGCCCCCAACGCATCGTCTGGACCCGCGAACTACCCAAGACCCGCTCCGGCAAGATCATGCGCCGCCTGCTGCGCGACATCGCCGAAGGCCGCGAGCTGGGCGACGTGACCACGCTCGCCGACCCGGGCGTGGTCGACGGACTCCAGGAACGCTGGCGGTCCGAGGCGTAGCGCCGCCGTTATACGCTGCCCGCCATGACCGCAACGACTGCACGCCGGACCCTGGTCACGGGCGGCGCCGGATTCATCGGCTCCAACCTCGTGGACGCGCTCCTGGACGCCGGCCACGAGGTCGCCGTGGTCGACAACCTGGCGACGGGTCGTCGCGAGAACCTGGACGGCGCCATCGAGCGCGGCGCGCGGCTCCACGAGGTCGACGTCCTCGACCGCGACGCGCTGGGGTCGGTGATCGGCGAGGTCCGGCCGGAGTGGATCTTCCACCTGGCCGCCCAGATCGACGTCCGTAAGTCGGTCGACGATCCGGCGTTCGACGCCACGGTCAACGTGATCGGCACGATCAACGTGCTCGAGCTGGCCCGCGAGCACGGCGTCGCGCGGGTCGTCAACACGTCGACCGGCGGCGCGATCTACGGCCACGCCGAGCAGATCCCGACGCCGGAGTCCGCGCCGGAGCTGCCGCTCGCGGCGTACGGGACGAGCAAGCTCTGCGCCGAGCAGTACTGCGGCTGGTCCGCGCGGCTGCACGGGGTGTCGGCGGTGACGCTGCGGCTGGCCAACGTCTACGGCCCCCGCCAGGACCCGCTCGGCGAGGCCGGGGTCGTCGCGATCTTCTGCGACAAGGTTCTCGGCGACGAGGCGCCGACGATCTTCGGCGACGGCACCCAGACGCGCGACTTCGTCTACGTCGGGGACGTCGTCGCCGCCCAGCTCGCGGCCGCCGCCGCCGACGTCACGGGCGTGATCAACGTCGGCACCGGCGAGGAGACCAGCGTCCTCCAGGTCGTCGACGCCGTGGCCGAGGCCGCCGAGGCCGCGACCGGGCGCCCGGCCGGCTGGCCCGCGCCGATCCTCGCGGCGCCCCGCGCCGGCGAGGTCCACCGGTCGAGCCTCGATGCGTCGCGGGCCTCCACCGAGCTTGGGTTCACCCCCGCCACGTCGTTGGTCTCCGGGCTTGCGGTGACCCTCGACTGGGTACGCAGCACGTAGACCCGCACGCCGTCGAGGCCCATTCCCGTTCCCGCTGCGGGTCCGGTTTTTCCAACACCGACAGCCGAAATGACCAAGAATCCCTGCAAACCCGCAGCGCGCGCACAACGTACGGGGACCTTCTAGTATTTGGGGGAGGGGCAGGTCGTCGTCCCCCCCGACATCCCCATAGCCGCACCTACGACAGACAGGGCGAATCGCTTGATCGCCGGCACGCAGGCGTGCCCGACGGTCGAGCCCGCGCCCTCGAACGGGATGGACGATGACCTCGAGCACACCACTCCGATCTCCGACACACCGGGCACAGATAACCCCCTACACGGTGGTCGTCGCAGATGACAACCATCACTTTCGCGCGGGCATGGTTCGGGCCCTGGGCAATCGCGACGACTTCACGGTCCTCGCCCAAGTAGAAGATGGAGCCGCGGCGTTCGACGCGATCTCTCGCCTACGGCCAGACGTTGCGTTGGTGGATGCCCGGATGCCCGTACTCGACGGCTTTGCGCTGACCGCTCGCCTCAAGGCCGACGCCGCTTGCGCCGACGTCACGGTCGTGGTGCTGAGCGCCCGCACCGACGACGCCGCGGGCATCCGTGCCCAGGCCGTCGGCGCCGACGCCTACCTGGACAAGACCCAGCCTCGGCGCAGCATCGTCGAGGGGGTGCTCGCGGCCATCGGGAGGACCGGGACGCCGTGAACAGCCGGAACCTGAGGCTGGCGGTCCGCGTCGCGCTCGCGACCGCGCTCGCGGTGGTGATGCTGCGCACCGCGAGCGCCACCACGCCCACGTTCCTCGTGCTCGGCGTTGCGCTCGGCTACGCGGTGATGTCCACGGTGACGGCGTGGCGGGTCGAGGCCGACCCGGCCCGGACGTCGGCCGCCGTAGCACGGGCCTTTGCGGACGTGCTGGCCCTCTGCGCCGTGATCGTCGTCGTCGGTCAACCGCCCGCGGAGCTGCTGCTCGTGCTCTGCGCGATCCCGTTGGGGCACGCTCTCACGCTGCCGGCCAACGTGATCGCCGCCGTCACGGGCTTCGCCCTGGTCGGCGCGATCCTGGTCTGGGCCACCGGGGTCGCCGTCCATCCGGAGGCGTCGTCGGATGGCGACCTGCTGATCGCGGCGTTCAGCCTCGCGGCGTCCGGACTCGTGTCGTGCCTGATCGCCGTGGAGCGCGAACGGCGCACCACCCGGATCAACGAGCTGTCGGGCACCCTGCAGGAGATGCTCGGCCAGGTGATCACCGCCGAGCACTCCGAGCGGCGCCGCGTCGCGAACCTGCTCCACGACGATGTCCTGCAGCTGTTGCTGGTGACGCGCCACGACGTCGCCGACGCGCTCGAGGGCGAAGCCGACGCCCTCCCCCGCGCCGCCGACGAGATCGACCTGGCGACCAAGCACCTGCGCCGCACGATCCGCGGCCTGCGGTCCGACGGCGTGGAGGCGCGCCGGCTCGGGGACGGCCTCCGATCGCTCGCCGAGCAGACCGCCGAACGCCGGCGTTGCGTGGCCAGCGTCGACGTCACACACGACCTCGAGGGCGAGCACCAGCCGCTGGTGCTGTCGCTCGGCCGCGATCTGCTGCGCGAGGTCGAGCGCCGGAGCACGCCCTCGAAGATCGCGGTCCGCGCGCTCTCCCGCGATCAGAACCTGATCCTCACCGTCGAGCACGACGATCCCAGCTACCCGGATCGGGCGCACGCGGAGAGCGCCAGCACGCTGCTCGTCACCGTCGACCAGCGCGCCCGCGCCGTCGGCGGGAACTTCTCCGTCAGCCGTTCGTCGAACGGCACCCGCACGCTGACCGTGGCGGTCCCGCTCGGCGCGTTCCCGTTCGCTCGCTCGCAGGCGTCGTCGGCGTCACGGCGCCCGCGGCGCCCCCAAGTGGCCGACCGCGCGCCTCGCACCTTGCCCACCCCGGCCCTGGAGGCCCAGTCCGATGTCCAACCCCACTGACCCCACCGACTCGATCCAGAACCTCGGGAACGTGCTCGCCAGCGCCGAGCACTACGTCCAGGAGATCGTCGCCGCCGCCGAGAACCGCGCCGCCGCTCGGTTGCGGGAATCACAACTTCTGCTGGACGCGCGAACCGCCGAGCTCGACGCACGGACGTCCGCGCTCGATGCGCAGACGGATCAACTGGGCGCGCGGACGGCCGAGATGAATGCGCGCGCCGCCGAGATGAACGCGCGGGCGGCCGAGCTCAACGCGATCGCCGAGGAGCTCCGCGCCGCAGCGTCGATGTCGCACCGCCAGGTCGACCGCCTGCGAATGCTGTCCCCGCTCGATGCGCTCGCGCCGGTCGACCGGGCCCCGGTGGCGCCCGCGCCGCACGCCGGGACGGAGTGGCCCGCCCCGCGCCCCGATGCGACGCCGCCGGCCCCTCAGCACCTCGCCGCTGCGCCGGAGCCGGCGCCGCCCGTGCCCGCGCCCGCCCCCGCGCCGGAGCAACCGGCCCCCGCCGCGACCCACGCCCCGCCGCAGGACTGCGACCTCCCGGTCGTCGGCGGCAGCGGGTTCCCCGAGACGTCGGCGCCGTCTGCCGATCCGTCGGCGGTGTTGGCCGACCCGTCGGAGCAGCTCGACAGTGCCCGCCTCGTGGCGTTGTCGATGGCGGCCGGCGGGCGTTCACGGAGCGAGGTCGAGGCCCATCTCCGCGACGAGATGGGGATCAGCGACTACGCCCCGCTGATCGACTACGTCTTCGGCATCTCGACGCCGGCGTCGGTGGTGCCGAGCTGGCCGCCGCGGCGGAAGCGCCGGACGGCCTGAGGCCGCGCCGCCGAGGATCCGTCCCGTCCGAGAGGTCGATGTGACCTCTCGTGGGGACCAGCCCGCGGACTACCAGGGGCGACCGCTGCGGGCGCGGCGCAGGACCACCGCGATCGCCAGCAGCAACACGGCCAGTCCGCCGACGACCAGGACGGCGTTGCCCCGCGACTCGAGGCCGGTCTCGGTCGCGCCGACGGAATCGCCGTCGATCGTGGAGTCGTTCGTACCGCGGGGCTCGTCGTCCGCTCCGGCGTCGCTCCGGGAGGAGCCGCCTTCGGACGTCCCGGCGCCCGGGGTCTGCGGGGTCGGTGCGCCCGATCGGGTCGTCGTCGGCGGCACGGCGCCGGTCGTCGTGGGCCGTGCTCGCTCGGTCGTGGTCGGTGCTTGCTCGGTCGTGGTCGCCGGAGAGGCGGGGCCCCCGGATCCGGCCGAAGCGCCCGCACCCTTGGGCGTCGGCGAGGCCGGTGATTCCGGGGCACCCGATGCGCCTTCGTCGTCACAGGCTTCGGTCGTCCGGGAGCCGCCGCCGATCACGCCGGAGGCCCCGGTCTCGCCGTAGCCCTGGCTGGTCGGACCGCCGGAGCCGCCGCCGATCACGCCGGACGCACCGGTCTCGCCGTGCCCCCGGCCCGTCGACCCGCCGGTCGTCCTCCGCGAGCTGCCCAGCACCCCCACGATCCGGCCCGCGGCGCCTTCCCCCGCCGTGGCGCTGCTTCCCCCGCCCGCGGGGCCGGTCCGGTCGGGACGGGCCGCACCGCCCGCCGGCTGGCCGCAGCCTCCGGCGTGGGGTGCGTCCGCCCGCCCCCGGCCGGTGGCGGCAGCCGCCGCCTCCGGTCCGCGACGG
>JADKLW010000382.1_pt3 | contig 15538 bp, 10 predicted proteins | sample 8641881 | NCBI WGS metagenome assembly JADKLW01 (sample SAMN16272185, study PRJNA661076) | feces metagenome | isolation source: fecal sample from diarrhoea affected cattle B | host: Bos taurus | place: South Africa: Lokaleng Village, Mahikeng | collected 2019-09 | reverse complement strand
GGCATCATCTCCTTCAACTACACCTCTCCCGATCCGGATGATGCATACGTGATCAGCAACCTCGGGAGTGATAAGACAGCCGTTCAGCTCTACGACCTGAAAGAGAACAGGGTGATCAGTGAGATCTTCTCCCATCCGGAATATGATCTATCCGACATGGGGATGTCCCGCAAACGAAACTATGAGATCGACTATTTCAGTTACCAGGGTGAGAAAACGGAGATGGTGCCGGTGAGTGATCTTTATAAAAAGATCGATGCCGGGGTCAGAGAACAGTTTCCCGGGAAGATATACGGCGTAGTCGATCATGATGATGAGGAGAACAGCTTCCTGGTTGTTGTACAGAGCGACAAGCTCTATGGTACTTACTACGAATACAGTGTCAACAGTGGTGAGTTCAAACTGCTCTACGACCTGATGCCACAACTCAAAGCGGAGGATATGGCGGAGATGCGCCCTATCAGCTTCCGGAGTCGCGATGGCTTGATCATTCACGGTTACATCACTCTCCCCGGAGAGGCGCTGCAGGGAAAGAAGGTGCCCCTGATTGTCAACCCGCATGGCGGTCCTCAGGGCATTCGTGATTCATGGGGGTTCAACCCCGAGACACAGCTTTTCGCCAGCCGCGGGTATGCCACCCTGCAGGTCAACTTCCGCATTTCGGGCGGATATGGCAAGGAGTTTCTGCGTGCCGGCTTTAAACAGGTCGGGCGAAAGGTGATGGATGATCTGGAGGATGGTGTGCGCTATGCCATCGACCAGGGATGGGTCGACGAGGATAAGATCGCGATCTACGGCGGCAGTCACGGCGGTTATGCCACCCTGATGGGGATGGTGAAGACACCCGATCTCTACATCTGTGGTGTGGATTATGTGGGCATCTCCAGCATCGAGACTTTCTTTGACTCTTTCCCTGAATACTGGAAACCGCTTACAGAGATGGTGAAGGAGATATGGTATGACCTGGATGATCCGGCAGAGCTGGCGATCGCCCGCGAGGTGTCGCCCATCTATCAAACCGACAAGATTGTCAGGCCGGTCTACGTGGTGCAGGGCGCCAACGACCCGCGGGTAAACATCAACGAATCGGATCAGATCGTGACAGCACTGCGAGGGAAAGGCCTCTATGTACCCTATATGGTGAAATACAATGAAGGACACGGTTTCTTTCGTGAAGAGAACAGGATGGACTTCTACAGTTCCATGCTGGGATTCCTGGCGAAGTACCTGAAATAAAAGACGGTGGCTTCATGCTAGCGCACGAAGCCACTGTAAAAGCTTGTTGGAACCCGTGAAGAGTCGGTTTGTCCGATAAAGATTACATCCGGTCCGGCACGTCGATACCAAAGAGCGACATCCCCTTCTTCACTGTCAGTGCGACATTTTGGGAGAGCACCAATCTGAATTCACGCAGGGAGGTGTTCTCCTCTTTTAATATGGAGTATTCGTGATAGAACTGGTTGTACTCCTTCACCAGCTCATAGACATAGTTGGCAATGAGGGATACATTGTACTCCGCTCCGGCCTGCTTCACCACCGTTTCAAACTCAGCCAGAAGCTGCACCAGCCCCTCCTCTTTCTCTGAGAGCGGGATCGTCTGCTCCAGCTTCTCCGGTAGGGCAATTCCCTGATCGCCTGCCTTGCGAAGGACAGACTGTATGCGGGCGTGGGTGTACTGGATAAAAGGACCGGTGTTACCGTTGAAGTCGATGGATTCTTTCGGATTGAAGGTCATGTTCTTCTTTGGATCCACTTTCAGGATGAAGTACTTGAGCGCTCCCATGCCCACCATGCGGGAGATAGCCTCTGCCTCCTCGGCAGAGACATCATCTAGCTTACCCAGCTCCTTAGAAGTTTCACGGGCAGTGTCTATCATCTCAACCATCAGGTCGTCGGCATCGACCACCGTCCCCTCACGCGATTTCATCTTACCCTCGGGCAGCTCCACCATCCCGTAGGAGAAGTGGACCAGTCCTTTCCCGAACCCGTAGCCGAGCATGTCGAGTAGGATGGAGAGCACCTGGAAATGGTAGTTCTGTTCGTTACCTACCACGTAGATCATCGTGTTGATGGGATAATCATCGAACCGCAGCCGGGCAGTACCTATGTCCTGGGTCATGTAGACCGAGGTGCCGTCGGAACGGAGTAGCAGCTTGTGATCCAGCCCGTAGGGAGTGAGGTCTGCCCAGACAGACCCATCCTCTTTACGGTAAAAAAGTCCCTCTTCCACTCCCCGCAGTACCTCCTCCTTACCGGAGAGGTAGGTCTGTGATTCATAGTATATCTTATCGAAGGTGACACCCATCTCACTGTAAGTCTCATCGAAGCCGGCATAAACCCAACCGTTCATCATCTTCCAGAGGTTGACAGTGGCGGCATCATGTGCCTCCCACCTGAGAAGCATCTCGCGTGCCTCCTTCATCAGGGACGACTGCTCCTCAGCCTCCTCTTTGGTGAGACCTTTCGCCTGCAGTGCTGCCAGCTCTTCTTTGTACTTTTTGTCGAACAGCACGTAGTAATCACCTGTCAGGTGGTCTCCCTTCCTGCCGGTTGATTCGGGCGTCTCGCCCTCGCCCCACTTCTGCCAGGCGAGCATCGACTTGCAAATGTGGATACCCCTGTCGTTCACGATATTGGTTTTCACCACCCGTCTGCCATTGGCTTTCAGCAGCTCACTGAGGGCGTGTCCCAACAGGTTGTTTCGTACATGTCCCAGGTGCAGCGGTTTGTTGGTGTTGGGCGATGAATACTCCACCATGAAGAGGGGGGCATCCTCCGTTACCGGTGTGAAGCCATATTCAGGTGTTGTGTTGATCTGTTCCAGCAAGCTCACCCATACCGTTGGTGCGATGCTCAGGTTAAGGAAACCTTTGATCACGTTGTAACCGGAGATCAGGGGTGAGTGAGCAGCCAGCCAGCCACCAATCTCCTCAGCCGTCTGCACGGGATTTTTCATTGAGATCTTAAGCAGTGGAAAGGTGACCAGGGTATAGTGTCCCCTGAAATCTTTCTTTGTCTTCTGCAGTGTGATCTCTGATGCACCTGCATCTGCCATGTATAATTCTTTGATTGCGCAGGTGATGGCCTCCTGCAGTACCTGTTCTATGTTCATATGTTGAAGTTGCTGATTGATTGCGCAAAGGTAAGAAAATTGGTTGAATGTGCTATCAAAGAGATTGATTTATAGCTTACACACACGCTGCACGATATCCTCTATCACCAGTCCCGAGAGGGTGAAGCCGAAGATGGCTGTCACCTGCACCAGGGTGCCGTTCGTGCGTGCTTTGCGGAAGCTGCCCTGTTCATCTGTATATTCCGGTGTCTCCTCTCCCCTGTTCTCCAGCAGCTCTTCGCTGTAGACACACTCTATACGCTTGTGCGGCTTTTCTCCTTTCCGCATCTGCTGACGCAGTGCCGCTGCCAGCTTGCAGCCACGCACATTCCAGAACTCGGCTACCCTTATCTGCCGCATATCCATCCTGAGCGCCGCCCCCATTGAGGAGAAGACGGTTGCTTTTGTTTTGGAGGCGGTAAGGAGCAGGTGCATCTTGTGTGCGAATGAGTCGATCGCATCTATAATATAATCATACCGCTCCAGATGAAATGAATCGGAGGAGGAAGCACTGTAGATTTCCGGGATTATCGTGATCTCCGCATGGGGGTTGATCTCGGACAACCTGCTTTTTAACACATTCACTTTCAGTTCTCCTATCGTCCGGGTGGTTGCCGGCAGCTGACGGTTGCTGTTCGCCGCCGCCACCCTGTCGGAATCGACCAGGGTGAGGTGCATGATCCCGCTGCGGATAAGCCCTTCGGCGCACCAGCTCCCCACGCCGCCCACGCCAAACAGGATCACCCTGCTGGCCGCTACTGAGTGCATTGCCTCACTGCCTATAAGCAGCTCAGTGCGGGCAAAAAGTTCCTTGTACTCCATCGTTATTATATTACAATCACCTGTCTGATACGAAGGGGGAAGAATCATCCTTCTGTAATCTGGCTGCAAAAGTAATATAAATAGCCGGGAATAACATCTGTTTCTGTATTGCCCGGATGTTAATGAGATGAAAAATTTTTTCCCCCGACATCGGTACTGCCACAAAAAAAGGTGACATCACGTTGTGAATCACCTTTCATCTAAAGATAAGATAACTATCCGTTAATAGTACGTATCGTTTTTAGGCTCGAAGTAAGCCTGCGGATGGAGGCAGGTGGGGCAGTTCTTAGGCGGTTTCTTACCGGTGAACACATATCCGCAATGACGGCACATCCACTCAATATCTGCTTCACGGGAGAAGACTGTTCCTTCGTTCACCCGTTCAAGCAGCTTCAGGTAGCGTTCTTCGTGAATGGCTTCCGCTTTGGCAATCATGCGGTACATCGTGGCTATCTCCTTGAATCCCTCCTCCTCTGCCACAGCGGCAAATTGGGGATAAAGGTCTGTCCACTCTTCGTTCTCTCCATCGGCAGCTTCCTTCAGGTTCTCAGCCGTGGTGCCGATCTTGCCGGCAGGGTAGGATGCTGTGATCTCCACCATGCCTCCCTCGAGATACTTGAACATGCGCTTGGCGTGTGTCATCTCCTGGTCGGCTGTCTCCTGAAAAATAGCGGAGATCTGCTCAAATCCCTCTTTCTTAGCCGCTTTCGCATAAAATGTATAGCGCATTCTGGCTTGTGATTCCCCTGCGAAAGATTTAAGCAGGTTTAGTTCGGTTTGGGTTCCTTTGATACTCTTCATAATTAATATTTTAACTGTTCAGTTGTTTAATTCTGATTAACCTTTCACATGCTCATAATATTTGGGTCGACACAGCTGAAGATGAGACCTATAAATATTTTGTGGGGACCTATTGACCTCGAAGAACGTAAAAAGAGCAGCTGTTTGAATGTGCGCGATAAGCTAAATGGGCAAAACCAAGCTTGCTTGAGCTTTGCCATAGCGAGCGAATATCTAACGTAAGTGAACGTAGCAAGTTCTGCTCTTTTAGTGAATGAGGTCAAACATGGGTCACAAAACATTGTAAGTCGAGAATTTAGCTGTATTACGTTGCATACGAAACTTGAATTTCTGATTAACCACAAAAGTAATCATTTTCCGGAATCATATAAAATCAAACAGCTCACAGAAAGCTATTTAAAACCTTTCTAAATTGATTTCTCACTTAATTCAATCCAGCGTGAAGTTTTTTCATCAATCAGCTTCATGATTTCCGAAAAACGGCTCGATTGCTGCATCAGTTCATTTGCAGGAAGATTGCCCGAGGAGAGTGCATCATTGATTGTGTTTTTTTCAGATTCAAGCTGTTCTATCTCCTTTTCCAGTGATTCAAACTCCCGTTTCTCTTTGAAGGTGAGCTTTGATTTATCCTCTTTTTTTGACGGACCCTGCTCGGGCAGAGCTTTGGTTGTTTTGATCTCCTCTGCCTGTTTCCGCTCCTGGATCTCCTTCCTCTCCTCTATCTGTTTCCACTCGCGGTACTGCGTGTAGTTACCAGGAAAATCCTGTATACGGGCTTCACCATGAAACACCAACAGATGATCCACCACCTTGTCCATAAAGAAACGGTCGTGCGACACGACGATAAGGCAACCTTTGAAACCTTTCAGGTACTCCTCCAGTATATTGAGCGTGATAATGTCAAGATCGTTGGTCGGCTCATCCAGCACCAGGAAGTTGGGATTGGTGATCAGCACGGTGCAGAGATAAAGCCTTCGTTTCTCGCCGCCGCTGAGCTTGTAGACATAGTTATGCTGTTTCTCCGGTGCGAAGAGGAAATGTTGCAGGAACTGCGAGGCGGTGAGCCTGTTACCGTTACCCATATCAATCACTTCGGCAATCTGCTGTACCACATCGATCACCTTCATCTGTTCGTTGAACTGCAGTCCATCCTGACTGTAGTAGCCGAAGTGAACCGTTTCACCTATATCGAAGCTGCCACTGTCGGGCTTCACCTCTTCCAGCAGCATCTTCACGAAGGTCGATTTACCGGTGCCGTTATTTCCCACGATGCCCATCTTTTCGTAACGTGTGAAGATATAGTTGAAATCTTCGGTGATGACGACATCGCCAAACCGTTTGCTTACATGCTTCGCTTCAAAAATCTTGTTGCCTATATAGGCACCTTTGGCTTGCAGACGGATGTTCCCTCCATCCTCCTTCTGTGCTGTTTTTTCCTCCAGAGTATAAAAGGCATCGATGCGTGACTTTGATTTTGTGCCGCGGGCACGCGGTTGGCGGCGCATCCACTCCAGCTCCTTGCGCATCAGGTTCCTGGCCCTGTCCATCTCCGTATTCTGCGTCATCACCCTCTCCTCCCGCTTCTCCAGGTAGTAGGAGAAATTGCCCTTGTAGGAGAAGAGCTGTTTTTCATCAATCTCCAGTATCTGCGTGCATATACGGTCGAGGAAGTACCTGTCATGTGTCACCATCAGCAGGCTCATCCTGTTGCGGGTGAGGTGACCCTCCAGCCACTCCACCATCTCCAGGTCAAGGTGGTTGGTAGGCTCATCCATGATCACCAGCTCCGGCTCACTGATCAGCACGTTGGCCAGTGCTACACGCTTCACCTGTCCCCCGGAGAGCTCACCGGTCTTCTGATGAAAATCGGTTATCTTGAGCTGCGACAGGATCTGCTTGATACGCTGTTCATAATCCCACGCATTCTGCATATCCATCTGCATAAGCACTTCGTCCAGTCCATCATGCTCTTCGGAGGAGATGATCTCTTCGTAGCGGGCTATCAGCTTCACGGTCTCATTGTCTGCGTTGAAGCATGCCTCCAGCACGGTCATCTGAGGGTCGAACTGAGGCGACTGCTCCAGGTAGGCAAACCGTATATCGTTGCGGAAGACCACTCTCCCGTCGTCATGTGACTCCTTCCCCGCAATAATGTTCAGCAGGGTTGTCTTCCCCGAACCGTTCCTGGCGATCAGCCCGATCTTATCACCCTCGGCGATGCCGAAAGAGATGTCGCTGAAGAGCAGCTGGTCGCCGAAACTTTTGGTGAGTGAGTCTATTTGCAGGAGAGGATGCGCCATATTCTTTTTGTTTGAGGGCAAAAGTACAAAAAACAATTGATTTCTCTTACCTTGTCGTGAAGCAGCAGGCTTCTCAAAATTTCCATCTCAGGTAGAGATAGAGATCCGTTCTGCTCTTTCCGTCGATCTGTTCAGTGCCGCTGCCGATGGTATCACGGTTGAGGTAGTGGGTATGCCCGGCTTTGAATGAAAGAGAGAGAGATGGGTGGATTTCATATTTTGCGGAGAGTGCCAGACGCACTCCTTTCCCGTAGAAGGAGGGCATATAGAACGAGTTAAGAAGATTTCGTTCGTAGGAGTAGAGTCGTGCATCATAGCTGTCTGCATTGAAAAAAGCAAGGTAAACATCTGTCGTGATCTTCTCACTGCCGCGGTAGCCAATATTCTGCGAAAGCATCCATCCCTTCACAGCAGGAAAAGGTTTTTCCTTGTAGTGTGCTATGTCGCCAGTAGTGCGGAAGGTCCAGCCCTCCGGCAGTGTGTGTGAAAGGCGAAGACGGAATTTATGTGTGGCATAGGGCAGGACCGATGTGGACCGCTCATCGGGATAGCGCATGTTTTTCTCTTTTCGTTTATACTTATAACGTATATCCATCGCACTGTTACGTGTGAAGGAATATGTTCCCAGGAAATAGTAGTCCAGCGCTTTTGAAGGCTTATCCACCCCATATTTCAGCCATGGAAAACGCACAAAATCGATATAGCTGTTCACAGTGAACCGGGCGAAGGGAGTGAAGAGTGTGCCAAAGAAAAGACCCCGTTCATTGCGTATGCTGCTCCCTTCGGAGAAGGCCTCTGCATGGAGGGCATTGAATGAGATGGGATATTGACGGTATAACAGCGTAAAGGAGAGTCCCGAGGATGGACGGTACTGTGCCATGTTGATGGTGGCCACAGCTCCGTTTTTTGAGATTGCCGTCTCTCCCGCGAGAATCAACCCCGGAAGCTGGTATGAGTAATCGATGCCGGCATTCAGGTTTGCCGAGTCTCTCAGGTTGTAAAGATTATACCCCTGCTGTGTGGGGACGTACATTCGGTTGTATTTGTGGTATAATCCGCTCACTCCCAACTGAAAACGATGTTTACGGTAGTTGACGTTGCCGCCAAGCACCTGCTCCCGGGTGTTCTTTTTCTTCTCCAGTTCCAACAGCGTGCGATGGAGACCATCTGTCTTGTAAGAGGTGAATTGCCCATTGTCAGTGAGGTTGGTGTCGATACGCCTGTTGGAGTAAAAGGAGGTGACGGAGACGTTTCCGATGCCTATGACTACCGCCGCACCCCTGAAGAAACCTGTCTCGGCCGTGGAGAAATGTCGTTTGGGCTGCAATGTGCGGCGGGCGATATTATCGGCACTCCACGCTTTACTCACCATGAAATCGTTGTTCAGTACCAGTCCCTGACCGAAAGAGAGCCTGTAATCGCCCAGGGCCAATGTCTTCAATAAGCCTATGTCACGAACGATAAGATGCATTCCGTAATGATCGTACCCCCTGGAATATCCTTTTTTAAGGAAGGGCTCACCCGCATCTTTCTCGGCTGTGAATCCCATCTCTATGCTTTTGCCATAGCGGAATGAATAACGCAGTGAATGATAGAAATCCTCACCCCGGTATTTGCGGTTGGGGTAGCGTTCCAGGATGCTGTCGGAGAAATCTCCGTATCCGGCACGCGGAGTGAGCGTTTTGTCCAGTCGGAACTGCAGCTCATGTTGTCCTCTCCTGAGCATCTCAGCAATCTTTACCTCAGCCTCACCTCGATCAGTCACTTCCGCATAGAAGAAAGGAAGTATCCTCTCCACGGTCTGAATATCCAGATGAGGTACATTCCTCAACTCAAAAACGGTATAAATGGGTCTGTTTTTCTCCAGAAAAGTGGTGATTGCCGTGATCTCCTCCATCGACAGCAGGGGAAAACGCTCCAGCTCAGCGCGCGTAACCCTGTTCAGGTTCATGGGGTTGTTCTCCAGCTGAAGCAACTCCTGGTACATGATATCCACGGCCGCCCGGTTCATCTCCTCATCTTCGGCAAGCTGCTCTATAAACACGCGCCAGTTTGCATCCTGAGCAACCATATCAGTCATAAAACCGAAAAGGAGGAAACAGAGAAGAGGTGTCAGAAACTGTTTCATGATCTCTGTTTTGTTTTGCAAAAAGTGATCAACACAAAAATAAGTATAATAATTCTTATCCACAAATATGTGAGTATAAAACAGATATCAGATTTAAGAATGATCTTTTTTTGTATCTTTGCCCCTGTTTTAACTATATGGAGCGTATGAACAGTGTAACCAAGGCTATGTTGGCCCTCTTGCTATTGCTGGCGTCTTGCCGGGGGGGAGTGAAGAAGAGCGGAGAGGGGCATGATTTCCCTCAGATAATCGAGCAGGATACCCTTCGTGTGCTGACACTCAATACCTCCACCTCCTATTTCATCTTCCGCGATCAGCCGATGGGTTATCATTACGATCTCATACGCGAATTCTGCCGTGAGCATGAACTTGTGCCGGAGATCATCGTAGCCGGAAACACGGCAGGCATGCTGGACATGTTGCAGCGCGGTGAGGGTGATATGATTGCTTACAATATGCCTGTGACCAATGCACTGAGGGATTCAGTGCTCTACTGCGGGCTGCAGCAGATTTCCCACCAGGTGCTGGTGCAACGTGCTTTAAGAGGTGACACCCTTGTCACTGATGTGACCGGCCTTATTGGTAAAAAGGTGACTGTGACAGAGGGCTCCAGATACCATGACAGGATCGTTAACCTCAACAATGAGCTCGGCGGAGGCATTCTTGTAGATATCACCTACGAAGACACCATCGTGACAGAAGATCTGATCCGCATGGTGTCACGCGGTGAGATTGACTATACGATTGCCGATGATAATCTTGCCAAGCTCAACCAAACCTATTTCAGGAACCTCGATGTGGATATGCAGGTGAGCTTCGACCAGCGCTCCTCGTGGGTGGTGAGAAGAGATATGCCGCTGCTGGCCGACTCACTCAACAGCTGGTTTGAGAACAAAACGGATGAGCCTGTATTCTTACGTATCATCAAGCGTTATTTTGAAGAGACCAAGGGATATCTTGAGAGTGACAGACCCTCCTATAGTGACATTCTGGGACCAGGAGTGATTTCTCCATTCGATCCTTTTTTCAAACAACAGGGAAGGCGCCTCGGCATCGACTGGCGTCTGCTTGCATCGCTCTCTTATCAGGAATCCACCTTCCAGACGGAGGGGCAGTCGTGGGCAGGTGCCATCGGGCTGATGGGGCTGATGCCGGCAACAGCTGCCTCTCTGGGTGTCACCGGGGATCATCTCTACGACCCGGAGATGAACATACGTGCGGGGGCTGAATACCTGAAACAGCTGCTCAACATCTTCGGCACGATCGAAGATGATGCCGAGCGACTAAAGATCTCGCTGGCGGCCTACAACGGGGGAATAGGGCATGTGTCCGATGCCAGGGCCCTGGCAGAGAAGTATGAAGCAGACAAGAATGTGTGGGAAGGCAATGTGGAGAAATTCATCCAGCTGAAGCGGCTGGAGCAATATTATACCGATCCGGTATGCAGGAACGGTTATTTCAGGGGTGATGAAACCATTAATTATGTGCGTAAGGTGATCAGCAGATGGGAGCTTTATAAAGAGAAGGTGAAAGAATAAGAGTTCTCTTTAACGATGAATAAAAAAATCATTATCTTTGTGACTGTGTCAACATTGAACGAAGGGTTAAGGCTCAAAGAGGAAATCAAAAGAATTCTAACAAAATGTCAGTTACAATTAACAAAGTCATTACAAAAGATGATTTGAGAAAATTCATCCAGTTTGGTATAGATCTTTACCAGGGCAATGAATATTTTGTTCCGCCATTGATTTACGATGAGCGTACCACGCTCAGCAGAACAAAGAATCCGGCGTTCGATCACTGTGACGGCGATTTTTTTATGGCCTTGCGTGATAATATCATTGTCGGCAGGATAGGTGTCATCATCAATCATAAAGCGAACGAGATATGGAATGAGCGGAATGTACGTTTCGGCTTTGTCGATTTTATCGATGACAACGAGGTGGTTGATACGCTTTTCGGTGCAGCTGAAAGCTGGGCACGCTCCAGGGGGATGGAGACGATTCACGGACCACTCGGTTTCACCGATCTGGATCATGAAGGAATGCTGGTGGAAGGATTCGACCAGATCAGTACCCTCTCCACCATCTATAACTATCCCTACTATGTGGATCATATGGAACGTCTTGGGTATGTAAAGGATCAGGATTGGGTGGAGTTTCTCATCACCATTCCCAAAGAGACACCCGAGCGGTTTGAGCGTGCGGTGGAGATAGTGAAGAAACGCTCCGGCCTGGTGGTGAAGCACCTGCAGAACAAAAATGATGTCTATCCATACGCCAGAGAGATCTTCAGGCTTATCAACCGCGCCTATAAAGATCTTTATGGATTTGTTGAGCTGACGGAGAAACAGATAGACTTCTATGTAGATATGTATATCCCGATGCTGCGACTCGAGTTCCTCACCCTTGTGATACGGCAGGAAGATAATAAGCTGGTGGGTATGGCCATCGGGTTGCCCAGCCTCGCAAAGGCACTGCAGAAAGCTAAAGGACGTTTCATCCCCACGGGATGGTATCATATCTATAAGGCACTGAAGGGCAAAGAGAATAATGTGCTGGATCTTATGTTGGTGGCTGTTGATCCCGAATACCAGGGCAAAGGAGTTAATGCATTGATATTTAGTGAATTCATCTCTTCTGCCAGCCGTTTGGGTTTTGAATATGCGGAGAGCAATCCCGAGCTGGATCTGAACCATAAAGTGAAGTCGATGTGGAACGACGTGGAAAAGAAACAAACTAAAAGGCGCAGAGCCTTTATTAAAAAACTATAGAGGAGATATAACATAACGTGAACGAGACAGAGAGAGCATTACAGATACTGCAGGACAATTATCAGGAAGAAAACATAGTTACCCTTGAGTGGCAGGAGCATATCCGCCGCCGCCCGGGGATGTATATCGGGAAGCTGGGCGATGGTACATCGTATGACGATGGTATTTACGTCCTTCTGAAAGAGGTCTTGGACAACTCCATTGATGAATACATGATGGGCTTCGGTAAAACGATCGATATTACGATCGATGAGAAGTGCGTCACCGTGCATGATCATGGGCGGGGGGTGCCTTTGGGAAAGGTGAAGGATGTCTGTTCCAAAATGAATACAGGTGCCAAGTACGACTCTAAGGCATTTAAGAAGTCTGTCGGCCTGAACGGCGTGGGGATCAAGGCGGTGAACGCCCTCTCCTCCGAGTTCTACATGGAGAGCTCCCGCGAGGGGCAGACAAAGAGGGTGGCTTTTCAGCAGGGGATCCTTGTGAAAGACAGCGATGTGGGACCATCGGTCAACTCCAACGGAACAAAAGTGGGATTCACACCCGATCCGGAGATCTTTGGTGAGTATCATTACCGCGATGAACATATTGAGCCGCTGCTGAAGAACTACGTGTTCCTCAATATCGGGCTGACCATCAACTTCAACGATAAGAAGTTTACATCAAAAAACGGCCTCGAGGATCTGCTGAACGAGAACCTGACCCAGGAAGAGCTCTATCCCATCATACACCTCTTTGGTGAAGATATTGAGGTGGCGATCACCCATACCAACCAATACGGAGAAGAGTACTATTCATTTGTCAACGGACAACACACATCGCAGGGAGGAACGCATCTCACCGCTTTTCGTGAAGCAACGGCCCGCGTGATCAAGGAGTTTTACAACCGCAATCTTGAGTATTCCGATATCCGCAACGGGATGGTTGCCGCCATCAGCATCAAGGTGGAAGAGCCGGTGTTTGAGTCACAGACAAAGACCAAGCTCGGTTCGAAGGAGATGTCACCCAATGGTGTTTCGGTGAGCAAGCATATCAACGATTTCCTGAAGAAGGAACTGGATAACTATCTTCACAAGCATGCCGAGACGGGAGAGGTGCTGCAGAAAAAGATTCTCGACTCGGAGAAGGAGCGTAAAGCGATCGCCGGAGTGACCAAGCTGGCACGTGAACGTGCTAAAAAATCCAACCTCCATAACAAGAAACTGCGTGATTGCCGCATCCATTACAATGATCTCAAAGGTGATCAGCAGGAGAAGTCATGCATCTTCATCACGGAGGGTGATTCTGCCAGCGGCTCCATCACCAAAAGCCGTGATCCCAACTTCCAGGCGGTGTTCAGCCTCCGTGGAAAGCCGTTGAACAGCTTTGGCCTGACCAAGAAGATTGTCTATGAGAATGAAGAGTTCAATCTGTTACAGGCGGCACTCAATATTGAGGAGAACATGGACGGGCTGCGTTATAACAAGGTGATCATCGCAACTGATGCCGATACCGACGGGATGCATATACGTCTGTTGCTGCTCACCTTCTTCCTGCAGTTCTTCCCCGATCTGATCAAGAAGGGGCATGTATATATCCTGCAGACACCTCTTTTCCGTGTACGCAACAAGAAGAAAACAGTCTATTGCTATACCGATGAAGAGCGGCAGAGTGCTATCAGGGAGTTGAACCCTTCACCCGAGATCACCCGCTTCAAAGGGTTGGGAGAGATCTCACCCGATGAGTTTCGTAACTTTATCGGAGATGATATCAGGCTCGACAGGGTGACGATGCGTAAAGAAGACCTGCTGAAAGATCTGCTCGAATTCTATATGGGTAAGAATACGCCTGAACGACAGGTTTTCATCATCGATAATCTGGTCATCGAAGAGGATGATGTAGCATAAAAAGTTGTCCGCATTCTGCGATCAGCGATCAGTTGACAGGAATTGATTTTCCGATGCCTCAGCTTATTGCCGGGGTACCCGTTTACTGCGACAGGAGTTATATGATAAGCTGTTTGAGCGAAGCGAGTTCTTATCAGATAGCCTGTAAAGTTATAACGGGTCGGCAAATAAGCTGCAGCAGAAGGAAAACCATTCGACACGCAACCTTCTGCTTCAATTAATTCAATCAAACGCAAAAAAATGAACCCCACCACATCTGAAAAGAGAACAGCCCTTTTCCCGGGCACTTTCGACCCCTTTACTATCGGTCATGAGTCACTGGTACGCAGAGGGTTATCACTGATGGACGAGATTGTCATCGCCATAGGTGTAAATGAATCAAAGAAATCTTACTTCACCCTCGAAAAACGGCTTGATATGATTCGCAAACTGTACAAAGATGAACCCCGTGTAACGGTGGAGAGCTATGATTCGCTCACGATCGATTTCGCAAAAAAAATGGGTGCACGGTACATCCTGCGTGGTATCCGGTCGGTAGTCGATTTCGAGTATGAGAAAACCATTGCCGACATGAACCGAACCATTTCGGGGATTGAAACGTTTGTATTATTTACAGAACCGGCACTCACACACATCAGCTCTACCCAGGTCAGGGAGTTACTTCGTTATGGAAGTGATGTCAGCAGCTTTATCCCGAAAGGGATGGAGTTACAATAACGCAAAAATAAATATGCAAAAACAATTATTGATTGTCCTTATAGGCGTCTTCTTTTTTTCGGGAAACATTTTTTCTCAATACAGGCCATCCCCTGATGTAATCAAGATGGATCGTACGCTACAACTTATCAATGGTCTCTATGTGGACGATGTTGATTCAAAAATGCTTGCTGAAGCTGCCATACGCGGCATGCTGAAAGAGCTTGACCCGCACTCCTCCTATCTTAACGAGGAAGAAGTACGTGCTATGAATGAGCCGCTGCAGGGCAATTTCGACGGGATAGGTATATCGTTCAACATGCTTACCGATACACTCTACGTGATGGAGGTTATTTCCGGCGGGCCATCACAGAAAGTAGGCATCATGCCGGGTGACAAGATCATCTATGTGAATGATACGCTTATTGCCGGCGTGAAGATGAACAACCAGGATGTCATCAAACGTCTTCGCGGACCCAAGGGAACGGTTGCCAACGTGAAGATTCTTCGTCGTGGTGTGGAGGGGTTGATGCAGTTCAGGATTGTCAGGGATAAGATACCCATCACCAGCATCGATGCTGCTTACATGGTCACCGGTGATATCGGATACATCCGTTTGAGCCGCTTTGGGGTCACTTCTGCCAGGGAATTCAGGCAGGCTGTGAAAGAGCTGAAGCCGCAGGGGATGAAACATCTTATATTCGACCTCACCGATAACGGAGGGGGCATCCTTCAGACAGCCAACGATATTGCCAACGAGTTCCTGGGTGACGGAAAACTGGTTGTATATACCGAAGGGAAGAATCAGCCCCGCTATACGATGGAAGCAACCGGAACGGATAATTTTGAGGGGGGAAACCTGGTAGTGCTGGTCAACGGTAACTCGGCATCGGCCAGTGAGATTCTGGCAGGGGCACTCCAGGACTGGGACAGGGCTGTGGTCGTAGGCCGCAGGACCTTTGGTAAAGGGCTGGTGCAACGCCAGCTGCCACTTACCGACGGAACCATGATCCGCCTGAC
>JADKLW010000504.1_pt1 | contig 15559 bp, 8 predicted proteins | sample 8641881 | NCBI WGS metagenome assembly JADKLW01 (sample SAMN16272185, study PRJNA661076) | feces metagenome | isolation source: fecal sample from diarrhoea affected cattle B | host: Bos taurus | place: South Africa: Lokaleng Village, Mahikeng | collected 2019-09 | reverse complement strand
AAACGAGGATCAATTCCCACTGTATCTTCGGCCTTAAAACGAACGTGTCCTTCCATATTGGACTGTCCCAGGCAGAGGTACACATGTGTTTCCTGTTTTGGTTGCATGGCAGTAGTATTTTTGTGACTGGTGCAGCCCATGCTCATCAAAAAGATGAAGAGGCCTGCACACAGAATCATTCTTTTTGGTTGCATTTTTTTGGTTTTATGTTTAAATTTAATCCGTTAGATGGTTATATCACTACAAGGGGATCCGCTCTTTTCAGGGGCCGGATCCCCTTTTGTATTATTTTGTTGCAAACACAACATTGTATGTTTTCACTACACCATTGAAATCACATGCAACAGTGGCAGTGCCGGTGGTTGAATTTGCCTGGGTCACATTCACTTTCACCTGTTTATGATCGGATGAGGCAGTGACAGTAGGCACAGTAGTTGCTCCTGAAGGAAGCGGGTATGTAGCTTCATAGAGATCGTAACTTACAATGCCATTGGCATTGGTCGATCTAACCGGTGTTTGTGGCAACACGATCTCTTTGCCGTTTACAGCAATGGAGATGGTTGGAACTACCGGTGCGGACAATTTCTTCTTTTTGGTGCTAAAACCAAGCCCCATCAAGTCGAAGAGCTCTGCAGAGCCGGCTCCTTCAGCCACCAGGAAAATGGCATGTTTCTGATCCAGATGATCCACAAACCGGGAGACATCAATCGTGTATTGGGTGGTCTCCCCACTGGCATTCGCTGGAACGATGATCTCACCAATCTTTGTTCCATTCCAGGTGTCGTTATCCCAGGGTCCGTCAAGCCATACATTGACTTTGAACGATTGGGTTGTCTTGGGAGCAAGGAACAGGTTGAAAGCAGTGCGGTTTCTCTTTTTGGTACCCTTGAAGGCTTTCAATCCTTTGGTGTCTTTTTTTAATCCGCCAAAACCAAAGTATTTATAGCCGATGATATGGCCATTCTTCACACCGCCCACAGTCATATGGTTATCCCAAATATCCCATGAATCTTGTTGGAGGCCGATCTCTGAGAGATAACAGGCATAACCTGCAGAGTAATACTGATAGGGATCGAGTCCATAGATATGAAATCCTTCAGAGGTGACTTCTGCACCATTGTATGCCTTGCCCTTACTATCGATAGCATTCCATTGCTGATCCTCTGCGTATGGGTTATAACCACGGATGGTTACCGTTCCTCCTTCGGAGACCGGCTTTTCGTCCCACTCCACCGAGATGGGTGCTACCATTGCCTGACGGGCAAAGCCAAAACCTCTCGGCGGTCTGTGATAAAATACATACCATTGGTCATTGATATATTCAATGCTGCCATGCGTGTTATGACCCGAATAGCTTGTCTCAATGGCCGATCCATCTTCGTTAAGTACCGGTGCACGCGAATCAACCAACACACCGCCGCTCTTCCAGGGACCCAGGGGTGAGTCGCCCACGGCATAGCGTAATGTGGAGTTGGAGCTGCTAATGCCATATTCAGGACCGGAATAACCACTGAAAACAGTGATAAACTTGTTTCCCACCTTGCGGATGGACGATGCTTCAAAAAAGTTGAATGTCTTCAGATCCTGATCAGGATATATCTGTGGATATTGAGTGCCTTCGGGGTCGCGGATTACGCCATAACGGGCACTGGCAGGAATAAAGTAACTGACCACCTCTGTTCCCGGACGAAGCGAGTACATGGTGTGTTGGTCCAACTGTGCTGCCAGCGATCGCTGAAAACCCCAATATCCGTATGCCCTGAATCCTATTTCATAATCGGGATCGTTTGGATCGGTCACATACTCAATATAGACGGCAGGGTCAAATCCGAGGATGCTGCCCGGAATGGTGCTTGTGCCTTCTTCATTCAGGTTGATGGGCGTAAAGGGACCGTCGGGGCGACTCCCTTTGGCAACCATTGCTTCCCTGCGGGGTCCCCGGCTGTGGGGATAGAGATAATACTCCTTGGTGCCATCTTTCTTTTTCACTTCCACCAGGTCTGGGGCATACATCACATCCCACTGACCGTTTACCTCATAGGTGAAAACGGCTCCTTCGTCGCGCCACTGCGTGAGATCCTCCACGGGTGCCGACCATACTCTGATGTCAGGGCCACAATAACTGGTGACTCTCAAGTCGTGTGAACCGATGATGTAGGCCCTGAATTTTCCCGGGTTGTCCGGATCCTCAAATACGCGGGGCTCACCATCGGGAAGATGTTCCCAAAGTGGAAGATAAGGGTTCCCTGCTGCCTTGTGTACAAACTTCTGAGGCGACTTTTGTTGCACCCACGAATTGCTTTGTGCCGATCCTACCGCCGAGGCAAACAAAAACATAGCGATGCTCACTGCGATGAGCTTTCCTTTTCGCGCTAAAAACGATAATTTTTTCATCAATGTTCAATTATAAAATGGTACAATATATATGCAAATCTGTTTTCTCTTTGTGCATTGCTCTCGCAGTGCAGTCATTTTCTTTTGTTAGCGGCTCTCGCTGTCGGGAATATGGCGACTGCTTTCGGGTGGACCCAGGTAGCTGGGTTTCAGTCCACCCGTGTCGATTACAATTTTTTGCAGTACGATGCCCGGCTCCAGTACACGGTAGCGCAAGGTGTGCATGCCCGGCTCGGTGAGGGTATGTGTAGTTACCGACCGGATGAGATGCTCCGCCTGCCACTGCCCCAGCTCCCCGCGGTAATGACCGTTGAAGTTGACCTGCTGCGGCTTACTGTCATCGAAGGAGACCTCATAGCGTAGTCCTTTGTTGTCGTTAAAATTGAGGGTGGGAGCCAGCAACAACTGCAATTCAATTTCACCGTCCGTTTCAAAGAGGATGTCATACTCCAGAGTTATCTCTTCTGTCGGTGCAGGATATTTATTTTGTGGCATAGTGGTTACCCCCGACACCGTTTTGCCGAAGTGAGGGATCACCTCCCAGTGGATGAGTTCTCCATTTTGCTGGCGGGCATAATTCTCAGCCTCGATGGATACAAACCCATGCTGCTCCAGGAAGATGTTGTCGTTGTTGGCCTCCTCCTCCGTGACATAGGTGACCTTTGGCATGATGTTGTGTGGCGGCTGCTGCCAGGAGAAATAACCAATGCGTGTCTGGTCCATCATATGCGCCCATTTGCCGTTGGCGATGACCGTGTTGTACTCAACCTGCAGCAGTGAGTCCCGCAGAAAACTTTCCTTCACCTGATCGGCGTAGTGGTTGGCCCGAATATCTTTTTTTACCACCAGCTGACGGTTCCTTGCAACCGCATAATACATCTCGTATAGATTGCTACAGGCATTCACGGGATAAAGTACCAGCTGATAATATGCATCCTTGTACGCAACCGGCAGCTGGTTGTATAACCTGAAGGCATCGAGTGCCAGCGAAAGGTACTCATTTACCACCCTTTCAAACTCACCATAGTTCTCCAGGCTGTAGGTACGCTCGTTGAGCAATTCCGGAGTTACTCTCCGGTTGTATTTTGCATAAAGGGTGATAATGCGGGCAATCTCTTTTGAGTGGGACCTGCCAAACTGTTGAGCTGCCCACTCTTCGGTATGACTCAACAGGTTTTGCGGATTGAATTGTCTGGGATTCCATGCCATATCGAGAAAGAAACTGATGGGATACTCCATCGGTTTGAGGTCCCCCACATTCACAATCCATAGCTTCTCAACGCCATGTTCATAGGCGAGACTCATCTGTTCCCACACTCGTTGAATGGGGTTGATGTTGATCCACTTTGAGTTACGGGGAGCACCCACATAATCGAAATGGTAATAGATACCGTAACCCCCTTCTCTGGGTTTGGCATTCATGGCGGGCAGCTTACGGATGTTTCCCCAGTTGTCGTCACAATAAAGTAGTGTCACATCGTCGGGCACTCGCATGCCATGGTCGTAGTAATCCTGTACCTCTTTGTAGAGTGCCCACACCTGGGGTGTCTGATGGGCCTTCTTACCGGTCACCTTTTCGATGATCGCCCGTTGATCATCCACGATCTTTTCGAGCAGGGCTATATTGACACCCTCTTCCATCGCTTCGTCGCCATCACCCCGCATGCCCACGGTCACCACCTTCTCCCAGTCGCGACTCCGTTCGATGCCATACTTCCACGATTGCTGCAACGCTTTGGCGTTCTTGTTGTAGTCCCAGATGTTGGGCAGGCTGTTTCGTTCCACATACCGATGCCAGTCGGTCTGTGCCATGGCCATCGGTTCATGGTGTGAGGTGCTCATGATGATTCCCATTTCATTTGCCAGCACCCCGTTTTGCGGGTCATCGTCATAAAAGGCACTGCCCCACATTGCCGGCCAGAGAAAGTTACCTTTCAGTCGCAGGATCAGTTCGAATACCTTCCCATAAAAAGCACTGTTGAACCCTCCGAAGGTAGCATCAGCCCAGCCGCTCAGCGCCGGAGCCTCATCGTTCAGAAAGATCCCCCTGTAAGTCACCGCTGGTTCTCCATCGCTATACACCCCTTTTTGAAAATAGAGCGATTCCTTGGGTGCTACCGGCACGTCGGCCCAGTAGTACCACGGTGAAACACCCATCTGCTTCGAGAGCTCATAAATGCCATAGATGGTGCCCCGCTTGTCGCTACCTGCTATCACGATGGCTTCCTTCACCCCCGGAAAGGGATTGGAAACCGACGTGATGAGATACATCTCATGCTTGCCCTTCAGTGCGTCGGCTGTCAGTATTTTACGTCCGATAAGTTCGTCTACTGCTGAGGCGGTGCCCAGCGTGCCAATAATGATCAGCGGCTTTTCAGTGGGAGTGAACCTCTCCAGTAGTCCGGGCTGCTGACCGGTAACCTTTGCATAGTCGTTTTGCAAGTCCGACACAGCTCTTTTGATTCCCTTATCCGCATTGTCATAAAGAAGGATGGAGGCAGGCTCGCCTGCTTCAAAGAGAACCACTGACTGGTTGTCATGCTGACTGGTGATGAATTGATCGGCGGCGGCCATGCGACCATGGCCACAGCTTATCAATGCAATCAGGATGAATAGTGTTTTTTTGTATGTCATCATTTTTTCTCCTTTCAGAAGTCATTCTATTTCCCCGTTTGGGGCAGAATGACCTGATAGTTTCCGCTAAGGTGCATCCATGCAAACAGATGCAGTAATCCATCATAGTACGCATCAAAGTAACCGTCTTCATAGGGTTCATGGCGGGAATTCCAGAAATGATCCACAAAAGCACGACTCTTATCATGCGAACAAACCAGTGATATGGCGGCTGAGCTTGAAACAAGGCCCAGAGAATGACGCAACGCCGTATAACCGCCTGCATCCAGAATCTCGCTAACCATGCTGCCATCCACATTGTACTGATCCACAAACTCTTCTACGCCCCGGGCATGGAGGAAATTCTGGATCTTATGTCCATACTCCTGTTGCCAGGCCTTATCTTCCATGGACCATGAGTAATCGAGAGCAATGTTCATTGGTACCCGCCAGGAGTCAAACCTGAAAGCATCACCAATGATCCTGCCACTATTGAGCAACGATCCGTCATAATTGCTATAGTCGGGATTGAGACCAGTCTCCGGGTGGATGGCTTTGTGGAGGTATTCCCTGCTTTTGCGTGCACACTCCCGCCAGTAGTCTGCTCTGCCATCTTCTGCCCATCGGGCCCACACTTCGTAAAAAGCTGGAACGTGATAAGAGGGATCAGTAAAGCCGCTTCCAAAACCAAGGGGCACGAAGGTTATCAGTTGGTGTTCGGGATGAATCAATGGTGTCACTCCCTTTTCGCCGGTCTTGTCCATCGAGCTGTTGAGGATGAACTGTGCCTCTGAAAGATAATCGATGCCGGTGTCATTGCCCCATCGGTTGGAGGCAAAAATAAGAGAGGTCACAAAATACAATTCACCGTCCGAAGCCGGCCCGTGTGAATTGGGTGTGCCGTCGGTGCGGCAGCTCCAGCGAAAGTAACCTTTCATAGGTTCTTCCTGGTGTTGCATATAATGTTTCGACCAGCGCCAGAGACGATCGAACATCTCCTTTTTATCCATTTGTACCGCTATCATCATGCCATATGACATTCCTTCCGACCTGACATCGTTATTCTTGATATCGGAGATATATGCCATTGTATCGCCGGTTTCGAAATAGATCTTGCGGGGACCCTCGAACAGGTCGCTAAAGGCTCCTTCCAGTCGGACATCGATCTCCTTTTGTTCGTAACCCATCTCAGCGAGCAGATTGCGATACCTTCCGGTTTCGAAAGCTCCTTTATCCCAGGGTTTCAGTGCTGCGGAAGTGCAGTTGGTAAGCTTGATACAACTCAATAGCATGATGACCATAAAATGGAAAAAAAACTTCTTCATCCGTCTATTTATTTGGTTGTTATTTGATCTTCAATCCGATAGTAATCGAAATCGGTGTATCCGCCAGACTCTTTGGTGGCATAATGGATCAGACCAAACCTGTAACCCATGAAGTGGGGCAGGGTATAGGCCATTTGCAGGGTATTGCCTATGGGGGTCCAACTCACACCATCGAGGCTGTAATAACAGCGCGCCTTATCGGTCCGTTCTTTAAAATCACATTCTATTTTCAGATGCACTCCGTTCTGTTGTAACGGGATGGATGCCACTTCTACCGGTTCATCCTTTTCGCCGTTGATCATCACTATTGCATAGCGGTCATCTTCCTTTTTGACCCCCACAAAGGCATATTTTCTTTGCAACGCAATCATGCCTGCATAATCGCCATTCTTCATCCGGGTAATTTCCACAAATGTGGAGGCAGCACTCTCCGGACCGAAGGCCCTTTGAGTAAGGGTATTCCTGGCCTGTAGGGGAGAGAGGTCTGTTCTTCCGGTAGTCAGCCTGAGGTAACCGGGTGAATCGGAAAGCGACCAGTAGCGGTTATCGGGATTGTGATTCCACTGCCAGTAAAGAGGCAGTGGATCATCGCCTTCTATCCTGTTGAATTCATCAGAAGCGACGATTCCCCATACACCCGTCTGTTCAGCTGCCGGGATATCAAGCGTATCGGGAACAGTACCTTCAACACCCAGCAGTGGCCAGTCGTTCTCCCATTTCATGGGCATCAGATACGGAATCCGTCCTACTGCCCCATAATCACGGAACATATAGGCATACCAGTCTCCTTTCGAAGTATCAATGATGCTTCCCTGGGCTATGCCACGGTCTCTGAGCATGAGTTTGCCCTCATAGGGGCCTGTGATCTCTTTCGCACGATGTACAATCACCGTACGCATATCGTTGGGGGGCCAGGTGATGTTGAAGAGATAATAATAACCATTGTGTTTCACCATCTGCGATCCCTCGGCAGGAAGACCCACTCTATCTGAAGCCACTTTGCTGGCATTGGGAATGATCACCTCGTGTATTCCGTTTTCTTTGAGTCCCGATACCTCGGGTGTAAGCTCAGCAATTCGGATATCACCTGCACCGTAAATCATGTAAACCCTGCCGTCATCATCAAAGAAAAGGGTATGATCATGCAGCACCGGTTCAAAGGTAGTCTCCTTCCACGTTCCTTTTTCGATGTTGTCGGTGGTGAAGACATGGGTTTTACCTGAAGTGGCCGAAAAGGTGGATACATAGAACAATCCGTTGTGATAACGGATGCTGCTGGCCCAGGAGCCGGCACCATAGGCATTCTTCCCATTCTCCAGCCGCAGCTTCTCATTATCGGCAAGTGTATCGTAGGCATAGCTTACCAGCCTCCAGTTCACGAGGTCCTTCGATTTCATGATGGGCAGGCCGGGACTCATGTGCATGGTTGTACTGCTCATGTAGTAGGTATCCCCCACACGCACCATGGCTACGTCGGGCACGTCTGCCCAGATAATCGGGTTGGTTGCTTTTGCTCCCTGATCTCCCTGTGCAGAGATGCTTTTCGCTGCAAAGAAAAGGAGGACTAAAAGAGAGAATGTAAAATGTTGTTTCATCGTTCTTTCGTTTTAATTAGGTGAATCGGAGAGATAGACTTGCCGGATGATGATCGGCTTATTGCCAGTCGACCAGAATCCGATGATGAAGAGATGGGATGGGTCCAGGCTGACCTGTTGTTCGCCAACTTTCTTGTACATATTTTGTAGATCGACCACGACGCGTCGTTTGTCGCCAAAATCATAGATTGCGGCCTGAGACCAATAATTGTTTTCGTCGAAGAGGCGGAAGGAGACACCGGAATCGTTGTCGTTACCCAGTTCCGCGATCAGGTATTTTTCGCCTGAGAGATCAATGCCTTTGTTGTACCACCATCCACCAAAACCATACTGACCGGTAATCAAAGTCTGTGTATCTTCTTGAAATGAACCTTCCTCAAAGATAGAGGGATTGAACATGGCTGCGGTCAGCGGAAAACTGGTCGCATGCACAGTGACAGTCACTGATTTGGTCACATTGCCCGGAGAGGTATAGGATGCAGTGACCACCGTTGTTCCATCTTTCAATGCTCTCATGACACCATGCTCATCTATCTCAACGATAGAGGCATCGGAGATCTGAAAACGGGTTTCACCGGTCACAGGTCGGGAAGAGCCATCGGCAAAGATAGCCATTGTGATCAGATAACGTTCTCCGCCAGTCAATATCTGCAGATTTTCATCGATATCAAATAATGCTAAGCCCTGCAATTCAGCCCCATCTCCACTCACTCCCGCAGCATATTCAGCAAACCAGTGATAGATGGGCCAAGGACAGGCTTCGGGATCGTTCAGGAAAGTGTATTGACCCGGAATACCCGGTGTGTTCTTGAAAGCTGCCAGCCGGTTGCATTCGGTAAAAAGCAGCCAACTCACATTTCCGGTCATGTCAGCAATATATTTAAAGTTGGCCCCGAATCCTGGTCCACCCACTGTACCGGTGAAGCTTTTGCCCCAGGAGGCTTCATATTTGGCAGGTGCCCAATCCATTTCGGTGACCATCACAGGTGCGATGTCGGCGATCGGTTTTACCTGCGCATTCCAGCCACGTTGGAAACTTTCATAACCGCCTCCCATGGTGCCTCCCAGCTCCACACTTGCCTCCTCGGTATCACTGCCATACCAGCCGGGATAGGCGTGTACCGCGTAACCGATATTGGTTCCCTCTACCGGATTGTATGCAAATCCGCTGAAAGAGGATTGATAACCCAGTCCGGGCACCCATACGATGTTGGTGGCATTGGCACGGATCTTATTGACAATGCGTTGACAGAAGGTTTTCATTTGGTCAAAATGTCCCTGTCCACTGCCGGCATAGGTACCATCGGGACCCAGTATGTCGACGGGTTCATTAGCCAGTTCAAACATGATGCCCGTGTTATTCTTTATTTTTGGATGGGCCGACACAATGCTCCATACTTCCTCAAGAAACATGTTGTAGTCGTCGCCCACTGCAATCTTATGGGGAGAAACCCCCGGGGGACGAAAAACCACATAGAGTCCCTTTTCATTGGCGTATGCTGCCATCGGGATAAATACCTCATCCAGATATTTTTTAAATCGTGTCGAAGAGAAACGTTCATGACCCTCGTAGCGTACCGAAGGTTTGCTCGTATCGTCACTCCAGTAGGGATCCATATGCATGCGGACGAAATTCATCTTCCAGCCGGCAGCCATGATCCCGTCGATCAACATTTTGTTATACCGCAGACATCCTGCGACATCGTAATTATTCCATGCGTCTTGGTTAAAGAAAGGGCTATAGGTCTGTGCAAACCCATGTAGATGGATGGTTTTCCCCTGTTCGTTCTTCAGGTATCTACCCTCAATATGAAGTTTTGGCAATACCGGTTCAGGCTCAGCCGTCTCAGGTGGATCTGTCACTGTCTCCTCCTTATCCTCCTCCAAAGGAGGTTCAGGCGGTAGTTCTTCGGTACAGGAGGCAAGCAGTAAACTGCATATGGATAGAAGTAAGACAAGGTGCATCGTTCTATGGATGTTTAAACGAAAAAAAGGGTAATGACAAGGTCGTAAAATACCTCGTCCTCTATAATACATGACTAAATTAGAAAAAAAATAATGTTTTCGTGTCAAAATAACAACAGAATTTCTATAAGTATGATTAATTTGATGAGAGTACTTCGGCTTTTATCAAACTTTTACCGAAGTACCTTAAATTTCTTTCAAATGTATTTTACATTTAAAAGCAGTTTATTTTGACTCCTCAGTGGAGACCTTACTAATAAGTTGTTTTACAACCGATTTGGGTTGATGGTCGCGATCGAACAGCAGCGGATAATCGGTCCGTCCTCTAGCAGGGAAATTGTTTTTCCACGAATCGCCATCGCTTACGCCCCACATTGTCACGCGTAACATATGATCGCTGTTATCCAGAAAGAGATGAAAGAAATCCATCATTCTGTTGTTCCAAGCGAGCTTTACATCTTCGGGTAAACCTTCGGTATATGGGTCGATTTCCTTGCGGTATGCTTCACGGTCGGCCAGGTTGGCTCCACCCATACGTCTTGGTTCGGGCAGAGGACTCAGGTCGAATTCGGTAACCAGCACCTTCACACCTGCATTGGCATAATCATTAATTGTTGCCTGGTATTCTTCAATGGTGGGGTTAGTCATGCCCACGTGAGCTTGCATACCAATTCCATCGATGCGGATTCCTCTTTCTTTCAGGGTATTGATCAGTCGGACCACTGTCTCTCTTTTACCGGGATACCATTCGTTGTAATCATTGTAGTAAAGTTCAGCTTCCGGATCGGCTTCCTGTGCGTATTGAAAGGCAAGCGGAATAAACTCTTCACCAAGGATCTCGTAAAATTTACTTTTACGATAGGATCCATCTTCCAGAATGGCTTCGTTTACCACATCCCATCCCTTGATCACACCTTTATATCGTCCTACCACGGTGGAGATGTGATCTTTCATTCTGCTTTTCAGCTCTTTGGGTGACACATTTTCACCGTTTTCGTCCACACAAAACCAGGGGGGTAACTGTGAATGCCAGATAAGGCAATGTCCGGTGATGGCCAGATTGTTGTCGGTGCCAAACTTTACAAATGCATCGGCATCGGTGAAGTCATAACGACCCTTTTCTTTCAGGAGTTCACCCGATTTCATGCAGTTCTCGGCCACAATGGCGTTGAAATGCTCCTGTACAATGCGGACAGCGGCCGTGTCTCTGCCGGATGACTGACGGGTGTTCAATGCAACACCGATCAGAAATTTGTCCTCAAGTACATCTTTTAATGTGGGATCTTTTTTCACCACATTGTTACTGCAGGCCTGTAGCGTAAATGCAGTAAGCAGCAAGAATACAATTTTCATTCTTTTCATGTTATTTAATGATCTGTTTATAGAGTGTGTTTTTTTGCGTGTTGATTACGGAGTATGGTTTCCGTGGCATCTCTTTGTTTTCTCAATTTATCGCTGATACAAATAAACCATTTTTAACTGATCTTCTTTTCCCAAATTAGATAATTTTATCCATCATTTAGGTATTAAAGAGATGGCAATTCTACTAAGAGGCAGTTTGTTTATCCAATTAATCAAAGAAATTCAATGGTTTCGTTGATATTGTTCCATTATCCGGTATATCCGGAAATGGGAGCGTTTTTTTTCCTTTACTCAGTGCTTTGAATGTTTTGTTAAACATGTCTATTAGATAAGTACAACGCTGGTGCAACTTCGTTCTAACTTCATTGTAACTTCGTTGTAACTTCGATTAAAATCGAAGTTGTACCCTTTCAGATCCAGTGAAGGTGAGGAGAAGAGTCTACGAAAGATAGGTTAAGTATGTATGATGATACACCAACGTTACGAGAAGGATACTGGAAGAAATGACGTAAGTTCACCGAAGAACAGGGCAAATGGGATCAAATGTAAAGCACAAAAAAAACCCGTAAACGATTCCTAGAAAGGAAGAATTCACGGGAGAAAAAATAACTACATATGCCTATTTCTGCACATCCTGAAAAAGAAGAGGCGCAAATTCCCTGAGTGAACGGCGCCATGTAAGCCATTCATGGGCACTTCCCTCCGATTCATAGTAAACCACATTCTTTAGTCCTTTTGCCTGTAATGCTTCTGCGAATGCTTTTACTCTTTCGGGTCTTTCACCTGAACCAATGCTTAAAAACATCAGTTTGATCTGTTGATTGAACTGCTGCGGATTGTTAAAGATGCCGTTATACATCGTGTCAATCTGGTCCACACCACCTGCGCCACCGCTGAATCCGCCCAGATAGGCAAATTTATCCAGATTGGGCATAACCACCTGAAAAGTATGCATGCCACCCATTGAAAGACCGGCCATGGCACGACTCTCACGGTCTGTTTTTGTACGGTAGGCAGCGTCGATCATCGGAACGATCTCCTTCACCAGCAGCTCGGGAAAAATACTCAGGAACCTGAAGGGTGGAGCGGGAGGAGCAGGTCTCTGCGCTGTAGGAGCAGCAGGTGGAGCAGCAGGAGGAGTTGCGCCGGCAAGGAACGCGTTCATGCGTTGGTCGTCAAATCTACCCATCGGCTCACTCCCCGGGAGTCTTGCGTAACCGCGGTCCATGACGACAATCATCGGTACCGCCTTACCTTCGGCAATCAGGTTGTCCATGATGTCCCCCATACGCCCCTGGAATACCCAGCCTGTTTCATCTTCACCGCCGCCATGCTGCAAGTAGAGCACCGGGTAACGTTCATCGTTGTTTTGGTCGTATTGAGGTGGTGTATATACGTAGCTCATACGCCATGTCTGCGTCATTTCCGACCAGTATCTTTTCATGCGTATCTCACCATGCGGTACATTTTGTGTCTTGTCGTAGGGTAATCCTTCGGGTATTTCGATGGCACTCACCCATTTGCTCATGCCGTAATAGGATTTGGTAGCAGGGTCAGCAACATTCACACTGTCAATGATGAGCTGGTAATAGTGGAAGCCCACAGCCTCCGGCTCAGGAGATACATAGGTCCAGTATCCGTCTGCTTCCCGTGTCATGGGACCGCGAAAACTGATCTGCACTTTTTTTGCATAGGGTGCAAATACGCTGAAATAGGTGTTTCCTTCCGCATCTACACGGGGCCATTGTGCTCCGTCAAGATTATGCTCATTGGGGAAAGTACCTTCCGGGAATGATTGTGCGACAGTGATCAGCGGAAAGATCATCAACGCAAGTAGAATGATGCTCGTAACTTTTTTCATTTGGATAAAATTAAAGTGATCTATAAGAAAATATTTTAGTATGATTATTCAATTCATTCACTGTAGTGGTAAAGATAACCTGCCGGAGGAGCAAATCACTTCTCACTCCGGCAGATCGTCATCAGAAAACGAAAAGGTGTCTTATTCCCAACCAGGGTTCTGGATCAGGTTCGGATTAATAGATGTAACGTTGTATGGATAAGGAAACCACTCATGCTTACCTTCAGTAAAGCCAACCTGCTTGCCCGCGTTAGGCTCTGAGAAGGTTATATATCCTCTGTGAGCAGGTTCTCCATCGTTGATGAATGCATCCTTGAGTGAAGGGATCTTCTTACCTGCATTCCTGGCCTTGTCAAATTCTCCCCAGCGTTTCATGTCAATCCATCGTGAGCCTTCCATCCATAATTCATAGTTGCGTTCTTTTTTCACGTCAGCCAAAATCAGGGATGCACTCACATAATCTGACCCGGCACGTTGCTGCACCATTTGCAGATACTGAAGACCATCATTGTCGTTCGTCTGAGCGCAGGCCTCGGCATACATCAGCAGTACATCAGCGTATCTTATGATGATGAAGTTGTTAAACCTGTACCAGTTGGTTGAACGATCTTCTTTCGCAACGATATGCTTTCTCTGTAGATATTCACTCTGACCGTAAAGTCCGTCAGGATTGACAATCCCTCTATCCGGATCTGCCAGCTTCTGTGCCTTGGTCATACTGTTTATATCGCCATTGTCACTGGGCCACTCCAGTTCGGTAAGGAATTCTTCATAATTGATGATGGTCGCTTTACGTCGGAAAGATTCGCCATCATTTGCCGCGAACTCTTTTGCAAACTCATTTTCTATAGCCAGACCACCCCATCCCTGATCTGCCTGCATAGTGGGTGAAGCTGCAAGACGGGACGATCTCCATCCCCAGAGATTCATTTCCATCCATGTAGAGCGTTGGATCTTTCCGTCCCAGTCACCGATGCTGGCATTGTTAATAAGATTCAGCTCAAAAACTTTCTCTTCGTTACCGTCACCAGAGAGATGAAACAGGTTTCCGAATTCTTCACCGGGTACAAGCGCATACTTACCTGAAGAGATCACATTTTTAAGTGCTGTTTTTGCACCTGCATAGTCACCTGCGTTGAGAAGTGCCTTTCCCTGTACAGCCCAGGCAAATCCCTTGGTCACTCTCACCGCACCATCCTTGTCTGTAGTGCTTTTACGTTCGTCAAGATATTGTACCGCCTCGGCACATTCCGTTGCACACCACTTGAGCAGATCCTCGTGGCTACCTTCAAAGTTTGTGGGTTTGTCTTCGGCTGCAAGAAGATGATCAATAAGAGGAGGGTTACCCCATGCCAGAGCTGCTATCATATGACACCAGGCACGGATTACTCTCGCCTCAGAAATACAACGGTCTTTTACTGCACTCTCACCATATTCGAAATTATCGATCACGAGGTTTGAGTGGTAGATCACGAAATATAAACGTCTGTACAATTGATATACAACAGCGCTTTGTGAATCGAAACGAAATTCATTGATGCTGGCGAACTGATCATTATCACCATAAAATTCACCTGCTGCGAGCACGTTGTCTGCACAGTAGTTGAATATGATGTTGTAAGGAACGTATATACCGTCATTACCGCCGATATTTGTGATGAAATCACCATACAGATTAACAAGTGCTGATTCAGCATCCTCATCAGTCTGATAAAACGACTCTATACTTATCACACCCTTCTGGGGTATTTCCAGGTTAGCCTCGCTGCAAGCAGTGAATAGAGCAACTGCAAGCAATAGTAAGGGGAGTATATATTTATTTTTCATATTAATAAAAGTATTGAATTAGAATGTTAAGTTAAGTCCAAATGTTATCTTCTTGGATTGAGGATAGGTACCGTTGTCAAATCCTGCACGCTGAGGAGCAGTGCTGACAGTAGCTGTCTCAGGATCAACCCCGGGATATTTGGTAAAGGTGAAGAAATCATCCAGTGAAACGTAAAACCTCAGTCTGTTGATAAGTGCCTTCTGGGTGATCTCTGCCGGAAGGGTATAACCGAGCTGGAGTTGTTTAATCTTGAAGTATGCACCGCTGAACATGGAAGCCGAAGAACCCCAGAAGTGCCAGTCATTTGCCACAGCCTTGGGGTCAGGCATGGAGGCGTTCTTGTTGTCCGCTGTCCATGCATTGTCGTAGTAATACTTTAGTGAATTACGCATGGGAGTATCTGCACGGTATAATACAGTGAAGATATCATTACCTCCAACGCCGGCACCAAATAGGTTTAGATCCAGTCCTTTATATTCAAGACTGATGTTCACACCATATGTGTAATCAGGAATTGCCTTTCCGATATAGGTCATATCGCCATCAGATATTGTCTTATCACCATTCACATCACGGATAATTGCTTCACCCGTTTCGGGGTTCACACCATCGTACT
>JADKLW010000502.1_pt1 | contig 15643 bp, 15 predicted proteins | sample 8641881 | NCBI WGS metagenome assembly JADKLW01 (sample SAMN16272185, study PRJNA661076) | feces metagenome | isolation source: fecal sample from diarrhoea affected cattle B | host: Bos taurus | place: South Africa: Lokaleng Village, Mahikeng | collected 2019-09 | reverse complement strand
TGCTGCTGGTCGCGGACAAGATGGGGAAGCACGAGCGCGAGGTCGAGGACATCACGATCCGCGACGGCATCATCATCGGCTTCGCCCAGGCGCTGGCGCTGATCCCCGGCGTCTCCCGCTCGGGCGCGACGATGACCGCGGGCATGGCGCTCGGCTTCGACCGCGCCGCCGCGGCCCGCTACTCGTTCCTGCTCTCGGTCCCGGCCGTCGTGATGTCGGGCCTGTTCGAGCTGCGCAAGATCGGCGACGGCAGCCTGCCGGTCGGCGGAACGATCGTCGGCACGATCGCGGCGTTCATCGTCGGCTACGCGTCGATCGCCTGGATGCTCAAGTGGCTGACCAGCCACACCGTGGCGGTCTTCACCGGCTACCGCGTGATCCTCGGCGTCGCCGTGCTGGTGCTGGTCAGCGCCGGCGCGATCAGCTAGCGGCCGTCGCTGGGCCCGCCGCCTCGGCCGGATCCCGGTCGAGCGCACGGATCGCGTCCGAGACCGAGCGACCCGAGACGGGACGCGGAGGCCACCGGGTCGGCGGCCTCCGCTCCCCGCGGGACGGGACATCCATCGGTACCGGACGCGACGGATCGTCTGCAACGCAGTAGGACATCCGTCCAGGGCAGCGTCCGGAACTGCCGGGCAACCTACCAGCGGTAGGCGGGGGTTGTCCAGCCGGGCGATGGGGTCCAGACGCGGCGGGTCAGCTGATCGTGACTCCCGGGAGCAGGACCACGCCATTGGTCGAGTAGACCGCGAGGCCAGGCGGGAAGCACAGGCCACTGCCCGTGTAGGTGATTCCGCTGAGGCTCATCACGAGCTCGAGGTCCGGTCCTGCGTTCCTCATCAGGATCGTGGTGCCGCTGAACGGGTGCTGGAACGCCTGCGCGCCGCCGACGGTCGCCAAGCACGATCCGGTCGGTATGTCGGTGATGGTCGTGGTGCCGACCGGAATGTCCAGCCGTCCTTCGTAGTACCCGTTGCCGTCCGGGCCAGCGATCACCTTGAGGCTCCACGCGCCCGACTGCGTGACCGACGCCGGGAGCCCGAAGAATTCGCAGCTACCGGCGCCACCGAAGCCCGGCGTGAAGGTCGTCGTGTCCGCCCCGGTCGCCGTCCCGGAGTACGTCGTGCCCGAGGTCGGGCAGATGACCACGGTCGAGCCGCCGTACGTCCACGTGTGGTCGACCGTCGCCGTCCCCGTGTACGCCCCGCCCGAGATCGAGTACGCCGAGGCGCCGGCCGCCCCGATCCCGAGCGCGAGCACCGCGCCGGCTCCGGCCGCGACGAGACTGCTGAGCTGTTTCATACGCTTCTTCTCCGTTGGATCGCCCGGCCGGTCGACCGGACCGCGACGGCGGCTCGCCCGAGCCGCCGTCGCCCACGCGAGTCAATCGCCCGCGGTGGATACCGTCCACAGGCGTTGCGTCGGGCGCGACGGTCGGCGCCCGCGGGAGGACGCGTCAGCGCCCGGCGTGCAACGCCGACCGCAACCGCACGCTGAGCGCGTCGAGCTGCAGATCCTCGGTGGCGTTCAGCCGCAGGCTGCGGCGGGTCGCGTCGACCAGGTCGACACAGGCCAGCAGCCGGTGCGGGTCGTCGACCTGCGCGGCGTCGGCGCGGAGTTGCTCGTGGCGGTCGGCGTGGTGCGCCTGGTGCTCGGCCCCGACCAGCACCGACGCGACGTCGCGGAACCACAGGCCGGTCAGCCGCAGCGCGGCGTCGAGCGATGCGGTCCGCTGGCGGCGGATCGCCCGCTTGGCGTCGTCCTTCGCCTCGCGCTCGACCCGCTTGCGCTCGCGGTCCGGCAGCCGCTCGGCCCGCTCCGCCGCCTCCCGCTCGACCTCGGTCCCGGCCGCCGCGCCACGCGCCGCCGCCGCTTCGGAGACCGTCCGCCACGGAGCCATCCCCGGGACGCCCGCGAGCGCGTGACGGGCGAACGCCTCGGCGGACGCCCGCAGCGCCACGCCGTCCGGCCGGGCCAGCGTCAGCGCGGTCTGGGCGTCGCCGAGACCGAGCCGCGCGCAGGCCAGCGCCGTGGTCGGGTCGACGCCGGCCTCGCGCTCGATCCGCGCCGCGATCTCGGCTTCGGGCCGCGCGTCGAAGCGGACCGTCTGGCAGCGCGAGCGGATCGTGTCCAGCAGCTCGCCGGGCCGGTCGGTCAACAGCACCAGCACCACGTAATCCGGCGGCTCCTCGAGCGTCTTCAGCAGCCGGTTGGCCGCCGAGTCGTTCATGGTGTGCGCGCGCTCGAGCACGAACACGCGGCGCCGCGCCTCGAACGGGCGGCGAGCGACCGCGTTGACCACCGCATCGTCGATGTCGTCCTTGAGCATCGCCCCCGCGCCCGAGGGCCGGACCCAGGTCAGGTCCGGGTGGGAGAGCCGTTCGACCCGCCGGCCGACCGACGCGGCGTCGACCGTGCTGCCGTCCTCGGTCTCGCAGAGCAGCGCGGTCGCCAGCGAGCGGGCCACCGTCCGCTTGCCGCTGCCGGCCGGGCCCTGGAACAGGTAGGCGTGCGACGGCTGGGCAGCATGTTCCGAACCCGGAAGCGCCCCGGCCAGCACCGCCCGCGCGTGGGCCTGCTGCTCGGTTCCGGCGAGGACGGTCATCCCGACGATGGTAGAGCGGCGGGCGGAGGCGGGCGCGGGTGGGCGGGCCAGCATCCCCACCGCCCCGTCGCGCCGCGCCGCGCGCGAGCCGGGTAGCGTGGCGCGGGATGCGCGACGGACCCGGCCGACTGATCACGATCGAGGGCCTCGACGGAACGGGCAAGACGACGCTCGCGACCGCGCTCGGCGAGGCCCTGACCGCCCGAGGCCTGCCGGTGACGCTGCTGCGCGAGCCGGGAGGCGTCGCGCTCAGCGAGCGGATCCGCGCCCTGGTGGCCGATCCTGGAGCCCGGATCGCCCCGCACGCGGAGGCGCTGCTGTTCGCGGCCGCCCGGGCGCAACTCTGCGTCGAGCGGCTCGTCCCGCTGCTGGACGCCGGGCGGTGGGTGATCCTCGACCGCTTCGTCGACAGCTCGCTGGCCTACCAGGGCGGCGGGCGCGAGCTCGGCGTCGAGACCGTGGCCGGGATCAACCGCGTCGCGACGGCCGGCTGCGTGCCGGACCGGACGCTGCTGCTGCGCCTGGACCGCGAGACCGGCCGGGCCCGGCTCGCCGACCGGGGCGAGGCGAGCGACCGGATGGAGCGCGAGTCCGACGCGTTCTTCGCCCGGGTCGCCGCGACCTACGACGCGCTGGCGGCGGACGATCCGCGGCGGATCCGGGTCCTCGACGCGGGCCGGTCGCCCGACGAGGTCCTGGCCGCCGCGCTGGACGAGCTCGCCGACCTGCTGGCGATCGACGCGTGATCGCGACGCGGTCGGGCGTCCCGTCGCTCGAACGCCAGTAGGATCGGCCCCGATGGGACTGCTGCTGGAACGAAGCACGCGCTCGCGCGGCGCACGGGGAGCATCGCTGGCGGTGCTCGGCGTGGTCGCGGCGATGGTCGCGCCGTCCGCGACGACGGCCCAGGCGCCCACGACGGGCGCCACGCCGCCCGCGGCGACCGGCGCCGCTCCCGCGGCGACGGGCAGCACCCCCCCGGCGACGCCCGCGGCTCCCGCGGCGACGGACGGCGCGACCCCGCCCCCGGCCGACGGCGCCGCGACCCCGCCGGCCGACGGGGCGGCGGTCGACCCGGGCGCCGCCACGACGAATCCGGTGGCCCCGGGCGCCGATCCGGCCGCTCCCGGCGCCGTCCAGCCGCCCGGCGCGACCCCCGCTCCCGGCGCCGCTCAGGCCCCTGGCGCCGCCGGGACCGAGACCGCCACGACCGGCGGCGTGGTCGTCGACGAACCGGACGACAGCCTGCCCGGCTGGGTCTGGGGTGCGGTGGCCGTCGGCATCCTCGCCGCCGCGCTCGTCGCCTGGCTGCTGGTGCTCGCGAGCGGACGCTTCGAGCGGCTCGCCCCGGTCGGCCACGCGCTCGGCGAGGCCGGCTGGCGGTTGAGCAACCGCTGGGCCGAGTTCGTCGACTGGCTGCGCTTCGGCGGCGGGCGCTGAGCCCGACGCGGCGGCGCGTCCGGGGCGAAGGACGACCGAGGGCCTGGCGGAGCGTTCCGGAACCGTCGCCGAAGCTCGTCGAAAATCTTTAGAATCCGTATCTAGCAGGCGTTTCCTCGACGGCACGCCGCACACGTGGCACGTTCGCTCCGCGTTCCGTCTTGGCGACGCGTCATGGTGTCTTTCCGTCGCCTTCGCGTTACGGATCGGAAACGGATCCGAAGCGCGAAGCCGGGGGAAACTTGGCTCTTCACCCGGGCGGCCTGCCTCCTTCTCCCAAGGACGCCGACCGACCTTCCGGGTACGTCACCAGCACGACAACTCAGAAGAACGTAGGCAGGCATGGATCCGGCGAACACCCCCCTCATCACCGACGAGACCGCGCTCACCGTGCGGCGGCGATTCACCGAGCCGGGCATCCACCCGTTCGACCAGATCGAGTGGGAGCACCGCGACGCGGTGATCGGCAACCCCGAGAAGCCGGCGTTCCGCCAGGACGACGTCGAGTTCCCGAGGAGCTGGTCGCAGAACGCGACCAACATCGTCGCCCAGAAGTACTTCCGCGGCCAGATCGGCACTCCCGCCCGCGAGACGTCGGTCCGCCAGATCGTCGGCCGCGTGGCGGGCACGATCGCCGACTGGGGTCGCGCCCACGGCTACTTCGCGACGACCGAGGACGGCGACGCGTTCGAGGCCGAGCTGACGTACGTGCTGGTGCATCAGCTCGCCGCCTTCAACTCGCCCGTCTGGTTCAACGTCGGGTTCGAAGAGTCGCCGCAGTGCTCGGCCTGCTTCATCCTCTCGGTCGACGACTCGATGGACTCGATCCTCGAGTGGAACACCAAGGAGGGCCGGATCTTCCGCGGCGGCTCCGGCTCGGGCATCAACCTGTCGAACATCCGCGGCTCGATGGAGCCGCTGTCCAAGGGCGGCACCGCGTCCGGTCCGGTCTCGTTCATGCGCGGCGCGGACTCGTGGGCCGGCACGATCAAGTCGGGCGGCAAGACCCGCCGCGCCGCGAAGATGGTCGTGCTCGACGTCGACCATCCCGACATCCTCGAGTTCATCGAGTGCAAGGCCAAGGAAGAGGACAAGGCCGAGGCGCTGGCCAAGGCCGGCTTCGACATGTCGATCGACGGTGACGGCTTCACCTCGATCCAGTACCAGAATGCGAACAACTCGGTCCGCGTGACCGACGAGTTCATGGAGGCCGTGGTCAACGACGGCGAGTGGCAGACCACCGTCCGCAACCAGGACACGGCCAACCCGGTCGAGACGCCGAAGTACCCGGCTCGCGAGCTGATGAACGCGATGGCCAAGGCCGCCTGGCGCTGCGCCGACCCGGGCATCCAGTACGACACGATCATCAACCGCTGGCACACCTCGCCCAACAGCGGCCGGATCAACGCGTCCAACCCGTGCTCGGAGTACATGCACGTCGACGACAGCGCCTGCAACCTGGCGTCGCTGAACCTGATGAAGTTCCGCCGTCCCGACGGCACGATCGACGTCGACAAGTTCGAGCACGTCGTCGACGTGGTCCTACTCGCGCAGGAGATCATCGTCGGGCCGTCCTCGTACCCGACCGAGCAGATCGGCGCGAACGCCCGGCGCTTCCGCCAGCTCGGCCTCGGCTACGCCAACCTGGGCGCGCTGCTGATGTCCAACGGCGTCCCGTACGACTCGGACAACGGCCGCAACACCGCCGCCGCGATCACCGCGCTGATGACCGGCCGCGCGTACCGTCGCTCGGCCGAGATCTCGGCCGCGATCGGCCCGTACGAGGCGTACGAGGAGAACCGCGAGCCGCACAACGCCGTGATGCGGATGCACCGCGACGCGTCGTACGCGATCGCCGACGACGACGCCAACGACCAGCCGCTGCTCGAGGCCGCGCGCCGCTCGTGGGACGAGGCCGTCGCGCTCGGCGAGCAGCACGGCTACCGCAACGCCCAGGCCACGGTGCTCGCGCCGACCGGCACGATCTCCTTCCTGATGGACTGCGACACGACCGGCATCGAGCCGGACTTCTCGCTGGTCAAGCACAAGGAGCTGGTCGGCGGCGGCAACATGGTGATCGTCAACCGGACGGTCCCGCTGGCGCTCGAGGTGCTCGGCTACTCGCCCGAGGAGATCGACCAGATCATCGCCTACACCAACGAGCACGGCACGATCATCGGCGCGCCGGGCCTCAAGGACGAGCACCTGCCCGTCTTCGACGTGGCCGTCGGCGAGCGCGCGATCTCGCACATGGGCCACATCAAGATGATGGGCGCCACGCAGCCGTTCCTCTCGGGCGCGATCTCGAAGACCGTCAACATGCCGAAGACCGCGACGGTCGAGGACATCGCCGAGGCCTACACCGAGGCCTGGCGGCTGGGCGTCAAGGCGCTGGCGATCTACCGCGACGGGTCGAAGACCGCGCAGGCGCTGCGGACCGACGCCCAGAGCGACGACGTGGTCGCCGCCGAGCAGGTCGAGGAGATCGTCGCCCGCGAGGTCGGCAAGGCCGTCGCCGCGACCGAGACCCGGCTGCGGGCCGAGCTGGGCCCGCAGCGGCGTCGGATGCCGCGCGAGCGGCAGTCGATCACCCACAAGTTCTCGATCGGTGGCCACGAGGGCTACATCACCGCCGGGATGTACGAGGACGGGTCGGTCGGCGAGATCTTCCTGACCGACATCGGCAAGGAGGGCTCAGCGGTCCGCGGGATGATGAACTCGTTCGCGACCTCGGTCTCGATCGCCCTGCAGTACGGCGTGCCGCTCGAGACGCTGGTGCGCAAGTTCGCGTACATGCGGTTCGAGCCCGAGGGGATCACCACGAACCCCGAGATCCCGTTCGCCAAGTCGATGCCCGACTACTTCATGCGCTGGCTCGCGAGCCGGTTCCTGGACGCGGACATCCAGGAGGAGCTGGGGATCCGGACGTCGCAGGTCCGCCACCGCCAGCAGGCGCAGGAGGCGACGTCGACCAGCGGTGACACCGCCGGCCCGAGCGCGCAGAGCGGCAGCCAGCCGGCGATGAGCGTCACCACCGACACCCCGCCGGTCGTCCCCGCGCGGGTCACCACCGCCGGCCCCGACATCGAGCTCGGCCCGGTCTGCGGCGACTGCGGCGGGATGATGCAGCGCACCGGCGCCTGCTACACCTGCTCCAGCTGCGGCAACAACACCGGCTGCGGTTGATCCCCCGCCGGTGAGCGTCGCCCGACCGCGCCACGCGGTCGGGCAGCAGGACCCGAGGGCCGCCGATCCAGCGGCCCTCGGTCGTTCTCGGGACGAGCCGTCCGGACGCGTACGTAGTCTGCGCGGTCCGTGTCGAGCTCCGAGGAGAGAGTCACTGCTGAGGATCTGACGTGGGTACGCTGGAACGCACATGCCGCCGCGCGGCACCCAGAGTTCCATCGGGCGATCTTGCGATTCCATCCGCTCCCCCACGACGCTGGGAGAGCCGCCGCCGACTGGCTCCGGACGTCCGGTCTCGACGGAGAATCCGTCGCCTACCTCGCCCTCCTGATCGAGCCATGCGAACTCGTCGGGTTCTACGCCCTGACGATGGGTCAGGTGGAGATCGCCCGCTCTCACCGCAAGCGCCTCGACCTCGATCATCCCACCCAGGGCGCGGTGCTGATCACGCAACTCGCGCGATCAGCACACCACGACTTCTCCGGCCACATCCTCCTCGAGGACGCCATCGGCGTCGCAACCGAGCTCGCCGGCCAAGCGGGCGCGACCGCGATCGCCCTCGACCCGTTCAACGTCGCGACGGCTGCGATATGGCGCGATCGCTTCCGATTCCGGACCTCGCGAACCGCGCTTCGTGCCCGGGACGACGAGGGGCAGCCGCTCAAGCGCCTCTTCCTGCCGCTGCACGACCCACGAGCGAGACCGGCTCACGAGGAGTAGGGCCTGCGCTAGACCCGCAGTCCCAGTCCGCTACAGCTCGATCCGTCGCCCTTCGGCGCGCGACTTCTGCACAGCGGACCTTGCGGTGTCAAGGACGGCGCGAACTTCCGGGTCGTCCCAAGCGGCGATCAGCGCATCGACATCAACGCTGACCACGGCGTGGTGGGCGTCCTGCGCAAAATCGACCAGATCGTCGAACGAGCCGGAACGCACCAGCTCTGCGGCTTGCGACAGGTCGGACGCGAACTCCGCCCGGTGCCGTTCGACGTACTCCGACCATGCGGCCGCCAGCAGGTCGCTCGGCTTCTGCCGCACCAGCTCCGACACGCGCGTCACCTGACGATGCACGCTCACGGGAACTCGTATGGCGGTGGTAGGTGCGTTCATGATCGTCGATCCGGTCGCGGCCTTGACCCAAGTCCTGGCCCATACCCTGACTCTGACCTCGGCCGTAACACTGTAACAGTCCCTTGGTCGGGACTCGTCCGACCCAGCCCGGTTGACACCCGCCCACCCACCGCCCTATTCACGGGGCGCATCCCGTCGTCCCCATCCGGGCACAGGACAGCAAGGCGGCCTTCCGCCCCTCCCCGCACGGCTCCGAACCCCAAGGACCTCCGTATGACGACGCACCAGGTCGGCTACATCGTCGGCAGCCTCTCCGCCAAGTCGATCAACCGGATCCTCGCCACCGCGCTGGCCAAGCTGGCGCCGCCGGGCCTGGAGCTCAGCGAGATCCCGATCCGCGACCTGCCCCTCTACAACCACGACATGGACGGCGACTACCCGCCGGAGGGACGGGCGCTGAAGGACGCGATCGAGCGCGTCGACGCGCTGCTGATCGTCACGCCCGAGTACAACCGGTCGATCCCCGGCGGCCTGAAGAACGCGATCGACTGGGCCAGCCGGCCGTGGCAGCAGAACTCGCTGACCGGCAAGCCGACCGCGGTGATCGGCGCCTCGATCGGGGCGATCGGGACCGCCGTCGCCCAGCAGCACCTGCGCAACGTGCTGACCTTCTGCGACGCCCCGCAACTTCAGGCGCCGGAGGCCTACGTCCAGTACACCAAGGACCGCTTCTCGGCCGACGGCGACGTCACCGACGAGGGCACCCGGAAGTTCCTCGAGACCTACCTCCAGGCGTTCGAGACGTTCGTCGGCCAGACCCTCCGCGGACGCGCGGCCTGAGCCGATCCGCAGACCTCGGCCTTGCGTTCCCTCCCGAGGCTCGATACGAATGGAGGCCATCGAGAACCTGCAGCCCAGGTCCCCAGAAGCGACGTAGGGAGCATCGTGGCCGTCCACCTCACCCCTGACCAGCTCGCCGACGAGATCGGCGTCCGCCGCGTCGACGTGGTCGCAACCTGCATCAAGCTCGGCGTGCCGATCTACCAGGGCCGGATCGACCGGACCCTGTTCGAGGCGGTGGTGGCCGGCGGGCGGGAGTCGTTCGAGCAGGCGCTGCACGCGCACAGTCCGGACTGGCGGCTGCACTAGGCCAGCTTCGGACCCCATCCCCCTTTCCGCCGCGGAGTACCCACATCGGGGGGTGGGCCCGTCCGCACCGTTGAACGGCTCCCCCGCCGCTGCGACGATCGTCGGGATGGGCGGCTCCACGGAATCTCCGACCGACGTTCCGGCGTCCGGGGTCGTCTTCCCCCGGACCGCCGACGGCCGCCGCAGCACCACGGCGTTCGGGCGGGACGTGGTCGCCGCGGCGCTGCGACCGGTGAATCCGTCGGCGGCCGACGCCGCGGCCGCCGATCCGCAGTGGCGCTCCGGCTACCTGACGCACTTCCGCCGGCTGATCGACGCCGGGCGCACCGATCCCGCCGCGGCCCGCACGATCGCGCGCGCCGGGATCGAGGCCGTCCATACCCGGATGCGGGTCGCCGACCCGGCCGGCGCCGAGACCACGCTCGCCGCCGCGATCGGAGACGGACCCGCCCGGCCGCTGGAGGGCACCGAGGTTCGGGGAACGGCCGCCCCCGAACGCGAGCTCACCCTGCCGCTCGGCGGCGAGCGGCTGCGCGGGGACGCGCTGCTCCGCCAACTCGACCGCTGGGTCGCCTCCGGAACGATGGAGCCGGGAGCGGCCGCCGCGGTACGGACCGTCGCCGAGCACCCCGAGTGGCTCTCGGTGCCCGACCGCCAGGTCGTCGTGCTCGGGGCCGGAGCCGAGATGGGCCCGCTGCCCGCCCTGCTGCGCTGGGGCGCGACCGTCGTCGCCGTCGATCTGCCCCGGACCCGGATCTGGCAGCGGCTGCTGGAGCGCGGCGCGAGCAGCGCCGGCCGACTGATCGTGCCGCTGCCGAGCGGCGTCCCGCAGCGCGCCGGGGTCGCCGAGAACGCCGGGGCCGACCTGCTGCACGAGCTGCCCGCCGTCGCCGACTGGCTGCTCGGCCGGCCCGAGCCGCTCGTGCTCGGCAACTACGTCTACGCCGACGGCGCCACCAACGTCCGCGTCGCGGTCGCGGTCGACGGGCTGACCGAGCGACTGCTCGACCAGCGACGCGACGTCGCCCTCGCCTTCCTGGCCACGCCGACCGACGTCTTCGTCGCCCCGGAGGACGCCGTCGCGCACGCCACCGCGGTCTTCGACGGACGGTCCCGCCGGAGCCGGCTGGCGGGGCGACCGCTCCAGGCGCTCTCGGGGGGCCGGCTCCTCCAGCGCGCGTACCCGGCCGCGGGTGGTCCGGCGATCATCGACAGCCTGGTGCCGCAGCAGGGCCCGAACTACGCCCTCGCCAAGCGCCTGCAGCGGTGGCGGGCGACCGCGGCGCGCGACGCCGGCGTCACCGTGTCGCTGCACGTGGCGCCCCCGACGCGGACCCGGTCGGTGGTCAAGAACCGCGCGCTCGCCGCCGCCTACGCCGGCGCGCACCGGTTCGGCGTCGAGGTCTTCGAGCCGGCCACCAGCAATACCCTGATGGCGGCGCTGCTCGTCCACGACCTGCACACCGCGTCCCCGGCGCGGCCCGAACGCCACCCGTGGCAGGACGAAGCCGCCACCGCCGTCCACGGCGGACTGTGGCGCGCCGGCTACGCGCCGCGCAGCGCGCTCGGCCTGGCCGCCCTGCTGGGCATCGGCGGGGCCCGCGCCTAGCCCGCGGATTCACCCCCGGGATCGAACATCCGTCGAGTGGGGACGCGCGCGGCACGCACGTTCTCCAACGGCGGGCACGACCACGGATAGACTGCGCGCAATGCGCTTCGGAGCCACCGCGCGTGCCCGCTTGGGCGGGGACCGAGGGGCCCGCGAGGGCACGGGCGACCAAGCCGCAGAGGCTAACCGCGCCAGCCTCAAGATGCTGGCGGCCGCCCGCGCCGCCACGCTCGGCGCCACCGCGGCACTGGCGCTGCTCTCCCCCACCCGCGACGTGTGGGTCTTGGTGGGACTCGCCGTCTTCGCCGCGGCGTTCATGGTGGGCACCACGGTGGCGTTGTGGCGGAGTGCCGAACGTCACCGCCCGTGGATGGTCCAGCTGATCCTGACGCTCGACCTGGCGATGTGGCTCGGCGCCTGCGCCGCGAGCGGGGCGAACGAGAGCTACGCCCTGATGCTCTACGCCGTCTTCCCGTCGATCGCGGCGTTCGTGATGACCACGCCCGCGCTGGCGGTGTCGGCGGTCACGATCGCGGTGCTGCGTCCGCTGCTCGGCGGCAGCCTCACCGAGATCCTCGCCTTCTACGGCGTCGCGCTCTGGGCGTTCGCGGTCGGGATCGCCGCGTCGCGCGGACGGCACCAGTTCCTGCGGCGCCTGCAGCACCTCGACGCGATCTGGTGCCAGCTCGCCCGCGGCCCGAGCGCGGCCGTCCGCGAGCGCGTCGCCGAGGATCTGCGGCACACCGCCCTCGACCCCGTCCGGGCGATCCGGCGGCAGGTCGCGAACGCGGACCCGACCCCGGAGACGTCGGCCGCGTTGGTCACCCAGCTCCGCGGGATCATCGCCCGGATCCGCGAGATCGCCTACGAGCTGTACGCCCCACCCGGGCTCCACGGCGGCGTCGAGGCCGCGCTCCGCCACCTGGCCCAGCGGCGGTCCGCCGGCGCCGAGGTCTCGGTCACCGTGTCCGGGCCCCTGCCGCCGGACGTCGCCAAGCCGCTGGAGGCGATGGTCCGCGACGCGCTCGGCCTGATCGCCGGCACGAGCACCACCACGGTCGAGATCGACGTGCAGGGCACCCGTGACGGGGCCGAGGCGACGATTCGCGCCGCGCCGGGCAACGACCTGGCCGGACACCGGCGCGAGCTGCGCCGCGCGGCGCTGGTGACTCGACCGGGCGTGAACGAGGTGCGCGTGCGCCACGAGCCCGACGGGACCGCGGAGGTCAGGGCGCGGGTCTACGTCGCGACGGCGCCCGACCCCACCGCTCCGGGCCTCCACGGCGTCGGGCTACGCGAGAGCCACGACTTCATCGCGCTCGGCCGGGTCGGCGTGATCCCCGTCATCCTCGTCGTGCCGCTGCTCGTGGGCGGCACCGATCCGGGCTACTTCTGGTTCGCGGGCGCGTCCTGCGTGTACCTGATGGCCGCGGCGTGGTTCTTCCGCATCCCCCGCGGCAGCGACTGGTACTACGCCACGCTCGGGCTCGACTTCGTCTTCTTCGCCGGCTGCCTGCTGCTGATGGGCGACGCCCGGCCGTACATGCTGTCCGCCGCCCTGCTGGTTCCCGTCGTCCAGTCGCTGGTGCTGCCCTGGACGTTGGCCCTGCCGGTCATGGCGGGCACCGCCCTGCTCGTGCCGCTGACCGGCCCGACCCCGCAACCGGCCTTCACCGTGGCCGTGCTGTGGGCCGCGGCGATCTCGGTGCTCGTGGTCCGCGAGCGGTTCGACGGCGCGCATCGGCTGGCCGCCGCGACCGAGCGCCGCAACCGATTGCTGCAGGGACTGCTCGCCGCCGAGGACGACGAACGACGACGGCTCGCCGAGCGGCTGCACGACGACGTGCTGCAGCTCCTGTTCGGGGCGCGCCAGGACCTGATCGAGGCGAGCGACGGAGCGCCGGACGCGCTGCTCCGCGGCGACGCGACGCTGGCCGTGGTCCTCGACCGCCTCCGCGAGGCCGTCAGCGACCTCGACGTCGACGAGGGCGCCGCCGCCGTCACGGGCGGCCTCGAGGAGGCGCTGACCGCGACGGTCCGCGCCGAGGGCGGGCCCGAGGCCCAGATCCGCGTCGACCCGCTCGCGACCGGAATCCACGACGGCCTGCTGGTGCAGTTCGCGCGGGAGCTCTACACCAACGCGTTCCAGCACGCCGGCGCCAGCGCCGTTCGGCTCTCGGTGTGGCGGAACGCGCGGCGCATCGTGCTCGACGTGGCGGACGACGGCGTGGGCTTCGACTTCTCCGCGGTCGACGGGGCGATCGCGCGCGGCCGCCTCGGGCTGGCCACGGTGCGGGACCGCACCACGTGGTCCGGCGGCACGGTCGAGCTCGGGGTCTCCGCACTCGGCGGCGCGCTGGTACGGATCGCCCTGCCGCTGTCGGACGAGCGCCCGGACCGGGGCACGCAGCCTGCGCCCGCCGCCGACGGGGACGGGCGGACCCGCCGCAGGGGGGCCTCGCGCGCCTGGCGGGCCGCTACGCCTGGTGCTCGCCCGGCTCCGCCTCGGTGATCTGCGCCAAGAGGTGCGGCAGCGCCTCGTAGAAGAACTCGATCTCGCCGTCGGGCACGTCGATCGTCACGCCCTCGAAGTGGGTGTGGTCGCCGTGGACGCGGATCCTCGGAGCGACCGTCGCCCCCGCGATCACGAAGAACGGGACGTAGGAGAAGTAGTCGAGGCCCTCGAACTCCTCGCGTTCCAGGCCGGTGGCCTCGAGGATCTGCCAGAACCGATCGTCGTACTGGGATTCGCCGATCGAGAGCGTCGCTACGCGGGTCATGCCCGGAGTCTGTCAGCCGCGCGGCCGGTCCGGCGCGATCCGCAGCGTGTGGATCACGGTGGCCAGCATCTCGTAGTGGCCGACCAGCAGGCAGAGCTCGATCGCCGTCGGCTCGTCGAGCTCGCTCCGCAGCTCGTCCCAGGCGGCGTCGTCGAGGTCCTGATCGCGGTGCAGCCGGTCGACGGCGCGCAGCAGGATCCGCTCCCGCGGACTCCAGCCGTCGGCGTCCGGCCCCTGGCGAATCCGGTCGACGTCGGCCGCGGTGACGCCCGCCCGGCGCCCCAGGCGCACGTGGTGCTCGAACTCGTAAGCGCACGAGCGAAGCTGCGCGACGCGCAGGATCACCAGTTCCGACTCGCGACGCGGCAGCGTCCCGCCCGGCATCAGCCGTCCGGCGAACCGCAGCCAGCCCCGGAACAGCTTGCGCTGGTGACCGAGGGTCAGGAACAGGTTCGGCGGGGTCGTGCCCGTCACGCGACCGGCGATCACCGCGAACGTCCAGGTGAAGAGCCCCACCTGGCGTCGGGTGCCGGGGGCGATCCGTGGTGCGTCCATCGCCGCGAGCCTAGTCGAGATTCCCGACGGCGTACGCGGCAGGTCCTATGCTGGCTCGATGGCGACCGTCAAACTGCACCGCTGCAACTACACGTTCCTGCACACCGAGATCGACGCCTGCTGGCGCGTCCAGAAGGCGCTCGACGAGCAGGGGATCGACTACGAGATCGTAAGTCACGGCTGGACCAAGGCCAAGCACCGTCCCGCGGTCGAGGCGCTGAGTGGCCAGAGCAAGCTGCCGGTGATCGAGCTGCCCGACGGGACCGCCTACCGCGAGGAGTCGCGCGACATGGCCGCGAGGGTCCGCGCCGGCGACCTACCGACCGGCTGACGGCGGACGCGGCGCGCGCGGGCCGACGACGCCGCCGGAAGCCACGTCGGGACGGTGCGGGCGATCGCGCTCGATACGGTCTGCCGATGGCCGACGCCCCCGCCGGAACCCGTCCGATCGCGCTCGAGGTCTGGTCCGACGTGGCCTGCCCGTTCTGCTACATCGGCAAGCGCAACCTCGAAGCCGCGCTCGACCGGTTCGCGCACCGCGACGACGTCTCCGTGGTCTGGCGCAGCTTCCAGCTGGACCCGGCCGCGCCGGTCGAGCCGCAGGGCGACATGTACGACATGCTCGCCGCGAAGTTCGGTGGCAGCCGCGAGGACGCCAAGGCCAAGACCGAGAACGTGGTCGCGATGGCCGCGCAGTCCGGCCTGACCTATGACATGGACGCCGCCCGGCCGTCGAACACCTTCGACGCCCACCGGATGATCCACCTGGCCGCGTCGCTCGACCGTCAGGACGCGATGAACGAGCGGCTGCTGGCCGCGTACTTCACCGAGGGCGCAGTGCTCGCCGACCACGCGACCCTGCGCCGCCTGGCCGTCGAGGTCGGGCTGCCCGCCGAACGGGTCGACGCGGCGCTGGCGGGCGACGAGTTCGCCGACGCGGTCCGTCACGAGAGCGAGGAGGCGCAGCAGCTCGGGCTCGGCGGCGTCCCGGCGTTCGTCTTCGACCGGCGCGGAGCGATCGCGGGCGCACAGCCGCCGGAGGTGCTGCTCTCGGCGCTCGAGCAGCTCCACGCCGACGCCTGAACGACGCCGCGCGTCGATTCCCGCCAAGCTGTCGCCATGCGTCCCGGCCCCGTCGATCCCGTCGGCCTCCTCCAGCAAAGCCTCGCGACCTACCGCGAGCACTTCTCGCTGCTGATCACGCTCGCCCTGATCGTCGGGCTGATCCAGGCGATCATCGTGCGCGCGCTC
>JADKLW010000407.1_pt2 | contig 15682 bp, 16 predicted proteins | sample 8641881 | NCBI WGS metagenome assembly JADKLW01 (sample SAMN16272185, study PRJNA661076) | feces metagenome | isolation source: fecal sample from diarrhoea affected cattle B | host: Bos taurus | place: South Africa: Lokaleng Village, Mahikeng | collected 2019-09 | reverse complement strand
ATGCTGCCATGACCATCGTAATGATTCCGCCCAGCGAGGTTCCGAAAAATACCGCTTTTGGCAGGTTGAGTTCGTCCATCATGCCAATAATATCGGCAACATAGGTTTTTACAGTATAGCTGGAACTGTCTCTCGCATATTCGCTCTCGCCTCGCCCGCGCAGGTTTACCATGATGATGCGGCGCTCGCCATTCAGCCATTCACCCAGATGCGCGAAATCGCGGGCGTTGCGGGTCAGGCCGGGGATGCAAATAATCGGCGTTTTTGCAGCATTTCCCGGATAATCACGACAATGCAATTCCAGGCCGTCTTCGGAAGTCCAATAGCGGTCCTCATAATCTGATTGGATCATAAATCTTTTAATTCCCTATGCTTCCGCCTTGCCGAGCGCCCTATTCGTCCCCACTATTGATTAATGCCGTATAAACCGCAAGCTGAACCCACGAAAGCGCCATATCGTGCTGATGTAAAGATAACGCAGTTGGGCGAGAAAATTGGCGACCCGGTAAAGGCCTCAGAATTTCCGCGCCATGTGCTGCGTTTTCGTAATAATCGATGGGCGCAGACTGTTGGCCTGGGCGAGCTGAGCGATGAGCAATGGGTTAATCATTTTGGCCGCTTCCAGCCGCTTCCCGATAATCTCGACCCGCCATTGGCGCTGCGCTATCACGGCCATCAGTTCCGCAATTACAATCCTGACATTGGTGACGGCCGCGGCTTTCTGTTTGCCCAGATGCGCGATCATGAAGACCGGCTCATGGACCTTGCTACCAAGGGATCGGGAACGACGCCGTGGAGCCGAAGCGGGGACGGCAAACTGACGCTGAAAGGCGGCGTCCGGGAAATATTGGCCACCGAAATGCTGGAAGCGCTGGGCGTCGAGACATCCAAGACTTTCTCATTGGTGGAAACGGGCGAGGAACTTTTCCGCGGTGATGAACCTTCCCCTACCCGCTCGGCAGTCATGACCCGCCTAAGCCACAGCCATATCCGTTACGGGACATTTCAGCGAATAGTGGCAGAAAAAAATGCCGATCTAATGCACGCGCTGGTCGATTACTGCCTCACCCATTATTATGGCGGCGTGAAAACGGATAATCCAGCCGTTGAGTTATTCCAGAAAACGGCTGCGAAAGCGGCCCGACTTGCCGGCAGTTATATGACGGCCGGATTTGTTCACGGCGTTCTCAACACCGACAATATCAATATTACCGGCGAAAGTTTCGACTATGGCCCGTGGCGTTTCACGCCTTATTGGGAGCCGGGCTTCACAGCCGCCTATTTCGATCATGAAGGGCTTTATTGCTTTGCCCGGCAACCCGAAGCGCTCCACTGGAATCTCGCTCAGTTGGCGAGTGCCCTGACGCTGATCTGCGAAAGTGCCCCGCTTGTGGAGACTCTTGATAGTTTCCCCCGGCAATATGGCGAAGCCTTTACCGAGCATGTTTGCTGGCGACTGGGCGTCGAAAGCGAAGGCTTTGATAAGGACAAACCGCTCGTCGTCGCGGCGGAAAAAGCATTGGGTCTGAAAACGGTTACCATCGACCGGTTCTTCCTCGATTGGGGGCAAGACGCCCTTCCCGAAGCCAAGGAATATATAGCGGACGAATTTGCGCTTTTCCGGAATGAAATGGCCAAGCGGACACGCGCACGGTCCTCAAGCCATCCCTATTGGCAATCGAATAATCCGTGCTCGATGCATATCGAGGAGGTCGAGGCAATCTGGGATGCCATTGCACAAAATGATGACTGGCAGCCCCTGATGCAAAAAATAGAGGATATCCGCGAGATGGGCAAAGCATTGCGGTCTTTGTAACCCCTGACATTATCTGTATATGGCAACTGGATTCTTACGCGAGCTAAACAATTGAAATGACTTTGACTGAACTCACTTCAACCGAACCCGCCACGGGAGAGATTTTGTGGACCGGGACCGCCGGCGATGCCGATGCTGCTGTGGCCAATGCAAGGGCTGCATGGCCTAAATGGGCTGCGCTTCCGGTTACCCAGCGGATCGAGGCTGTGCGTAAATATGCCAATCGTGTTCGCGCACATTCCGACGAGCTGGCAGAACTTATTTCCCGCGAAACCGGCAAGCCGTTATGGGAATCGCGCACCGAAGTAGACTCGGTGATTAACAAGGTCGATATTTCGGTCACCGCCTTTGCCGAGCGGACACCGCAGCGCAAGCTGTCCAGTCCTGACAATATGCGCGCGGCGCTGCGCCATAAACCCCATGGCGTGCTTGCTGTGCTTGGCCCCTATAATTTCCCCGCCCACTTGCCCAATGGTCACATTGTGCCAGCGTTGATCGCGGGCAATGCGGTTGTGTTCAAACCATCGGAAAAAACTCCCGCTGTCGGCCAGTTTCTGTTCGAAATGTTTGAAAAATCGGGCTTACCAAACGGCGTTGTCAACATATTGCAAGGCGGGCCGGAAACGGGGAAACAACTGTCTGCCAGCGAAGATATTGACGGCCTTTTATTTACCGGATCGGCGCAGACCGGCGTCGCGCTCAACAGGCAATTTGCCAGCCGTCCGGACAAGATACTGGCACTGGAAATGGGCGGCAATAATCCAATCATTGTCTGGGATACGGACGATATTCACAGTGCTGCTGTGCTTGTCGTGCAATCCGCATTCCTGACCGCGGGGCAGCGCTGTTCGGCAGCAAGCCGGATGATCGTCAAGGACGGGCTCTATGACCGCGTTATCAAGGAAGTGAAACGCATCGCGGATCGCCTGATTATCGACGGCCCGTTCAGCAACCCCGCCCCGTTCATGGGCCCGGTTATCGACAACCAGACCGCTGATGGCCTGACCGAGAGTTTTCTCGCGCTGATGAGCCATGGTGGCCGCCCGATCAAGCATATGGCACGGCCTATAGACGACCGCCCGTTTCTGACGCCCGGTATCATTGATGTCACCAGCATGGCGGAGCGCCCGGATATAGAACTGTTCGGCCCGATATTACAGGTCATGCGTGTGAATGATTTTGATGAAGCCATCGCAGAGGCCAATAACACGCGCTATGGATTGTCCGCCGCTTTAATTGGCGGAAGCGCCTCACAATTTGACCAATTCTGGTCCCACAGCCGCGCAGGCATCGTCAACTGGAACAAAATGACAGTGGGTGCATCTTCCGAAGCTCCCTTTGGCGGCATAGGGCTTTCCGGAAACCATCGGCCCAGCGCTTATTATGCGGCGGATTACTGCGCTTACCCGGTTGTATCGATGGAAGCGGATCAGGCCAAGGCAACTATCGGTATCGGCTTGAAAGACGAAGAAAACGGGAATTGATTGCTAGGCAGCAACACGGCCGGATCGACGTTTTGCGATTGCCTGCAATAGTATAACTTAGCCTGTTAAAAAATCTTCTGCTTTGTAATGCGCTGCGTATCGCGGCATATCGGTTGCCATGACTCAATATGAACAGCCATCACAGCGCTCGCAGACGCACACCGGCACAGTCTATCTTGTCGGCGCCGGCCCCGGTGATCCGGAGCTGTTGACGCTGCGCGCTGCACGTTTGTTATCCGAAGCGGATGTCATCGTTCATGATGGTCTGGTCAGCGAAGATATACTGGCCATGGCTCCCGCGGAAACAAAGCGGATATCAGTCGCCAAGCAACGGTCACGCCACAGCATGGCGCAAGATGCGATAAATGCGCTGCTGATTGCCGAGGCACAAAAAGGTCACAAGGTTGTTCGTCTTAAGGGCGGCGATCCCTTCATTTTCGGGCGCGGCGGCGAAGAGGCCAGCGACTGTATCAAGGCAGGCATCCGGGTAGAGGTTGTCCCCGGTATCAGCGCGGCCCTTGGTTGCGCCGCTCAGGCAAAAATCCCCCTCACCCACCGCGCGGCATCAAGTGCGGTTTCTTTCGTAGCGGGGCAATGCAAAGGCCTGTCCGACCAGAACTGGTCCGGACTGGTTGGCAAGGGACGCACTCTGGTCATCTATATGGGCGTTGCCAATGCCGATAATATTGCCGAGAAGCTGATCGCGGACGGTGCATCGCCTGATATTCCGGTGGCGGTGCTGGAAAACGGCACGCGCGGCAATTTCCGTGCACTGCGGACGCTTCTCACCGATCTTGGCGATCTGGTGCGGCGGGAAAATGTCAAAAGCCCTGCATTGCTGGTAGTAGGCGAAGTCGCATCCTATGGCGATGCGGAAGACAGATTTGTTGAATATGCCCAAATGGCAGGAGTAGAATTTTGAATATACTGACGGGAAATGACCTTAAAACAGGCGGTGTAATCTGGTGGACGGGAAGCGATTGGTCACGCCATGTCGAAGATGCCGTTGATGTCGGCGATAATTATGAAGCCATTTTGCAAAGAGAAGAAGCCGCACGCCGGGTCAATTCATCCTATGCGATCAGCGCCGAAGCGACCGAAGCCGGTCCCCGCCCTGCCCATATCAAGGACCGGGTGCGCGCACTTGGCCCAACGGTCAGACCGGACTTAACATTAAAGCCAGCCGATCCTGATGCCGGGAACTGGGTAATATAACTGGGTAGTAGAACAATGTATCAATATGACAAATATGACCAGGCAATGGTCAACGCGCGGGTCGAAGAGTTTCGCGATCAGGCGAACCGCCGGATAGCTGGCGAGTTGACCGAGGACCAGTTTAAGCCCTTACGTCTGAAAAACGGTCTATACCTGCAATTGCACGCCTATATGCTCCGCGTTGCCATTCCTTATGGCACGCTCAATTCCCGGCAAACACGCATGCTGGCCACAATCGCGCGGAAATATGACCGCGGATATGGCCATTTCACCACGCGCCAGAACATCCAGTATAACTGGATCAAGCTGGAACAGGCGGCGGATATTCTAGCCGATCTGTCAACCGTCGAGATGCACGCGATTCAGACAAGCGGTGAAAGCATCCGTAACGTTTCCGCCGATCAATATGCCGGTGCAGCCGCAGATGAACTTCTTGATCCGCGCCCCTATGCCGAACTGATCCGTCAGGCCACCAGCTTCCATCCGGAATTCAGCTATATGCCCCGCAAATTCAAGATTGCGGTAATCGCCAGCGATGAAGACCGCGCCGCGATGCGGTCCCATGATCTGGGCTTTAAGCTGATCCGCAATGACAAAGGCGAGCTTGGCTTTGAAGTCTATGTCGGCGGCGGCATGGGCCGGACGCCATTTGTAGCTCCGCTGATCCGCGACTTCCTGCCCGTTGACCATATGTTCAGCTATACCGAAGCGGTGCTGCGCGTATGGAACCGCTGGGCACGGCGCGACAATATCCACAAACAGCGCGTTAAAATCCTCGTCCATGAATGGGGCGCCGAAAAATTCGCAGAAAGTGTAGAAGCCGAATGGCAGGAAATCCTGCCCAATGCTTCGGACATTCCGCACAAGGAACTGGCACGGATTGCCACCTATTTTGCGCCTCCTCCATTTGACGAAAACGCTACGGACGAGATTGATCTCAACGATCCCGATTTCAAAATCTGGGTGGAGCAGAATATCAAGCAGCATAAGCAGCCCGGCTATGCCATCGTGAATATCAGCCTGAAACCGGCACAGGGTATTCCTGGTGATGCTTCTGCCGATCAGATTGACCTGCTTGCTGATCTCGCCGAGCAATATAGCTTCGATGAATTGCGTGTGACCCATGCACAGAATATCGTGTTTCCGCACGTCAAGAAATCCGATCTTTATGCGCTTTGGCAAAAGCTCGATGAGGCTGGTCTAGCTCCGGCCAATATTGACCTCATCAGTGATATTATCGCATGTCCGGGGCTGGATTATTGCAGCCTTGCCAACGCGCGCTCGATCCCCGTCGCTCAGAAAATTGCCGAGCGCTTTTCCGATCCGGAAGGCCAACGCGATCTGGGCGAGTTGAAGCTGAAAATCTCCGGCTGCATCAACGCTTGCGGTCATCACCATGTCGGCCATATCGGAATTTTGGGCGTCGATCGCAAAGGCACTGAAAACTACCAGCTACTGCTGGGCGGTTCGGGGGCTGAAGATGCCAGCCTTGCCAAGATAACCGGACCCGGTTTCGATGAGAACGGGATCGTCGATGCCGTGGAAACGACAATTACCAAATACCGCGAATTACGCGAAGACGGGGAACGCTTTCTTGACACCTATCGCCGTGTCGGAATGGCTCCGTTCAAGGAGGCTCTTTATGACTGATATTTTGCGATACCGGGATGATGAAGCCCCGATGGAACCTGTTGTTACCATCTCTTCCTTTTCCGAACAGAGCAATTCCAGCGCTGTCCTGATCGAGGCCGGTGACGATGCCCGTGACCTGCTTCCTTATCTGGACCGCTTGCAACTGGTGGTGATTGACTTCCCGCGCTTTCGCGATGGCCGCGGATATAGTTCCGCACGGATTTTGCGCGAAGCCGGCTATACGGGCGAAATCCGCGCTGTCGGTGACGTGCTGGTTGACCAGATTTGGCACATGCGGCGCTGCGGCTTTGACAGCTTTGCACCCGATAGCCCTCTGGACCCCAAAGTCGTCGAGGAATCGCTGAGCCGCTACGAATTTGTCTATCAATCGGCCGCCGATGATGCGGTGCCAATCTGGAAATTACGTCATGAGTGAACCCGCTCGCCAAATAGATGTGATTGATGCCCGCCCCGCATTCACGCAGGCTGATGCCGATGCGTTGAATGCGCGGTTTGAGGGTGTCCATGCATCGGCAATGCTGAAAGCCCTGTTCGAGGAAGACAATCTTGGCGAAGTCGCTGTTGTCTCCTCTTTCGGAACAGAAAGCGCTGTCCTGCTGCATCTGGTGGCGGGGGCAGACCAGTCGATCCCGGTGACATTTGTCGATACGCTGAAAATGTTTCCGGAAACTCTGGCTTATCGTGAAACGCTGATCCACACGCTTGGCTTGCAAAATGCCAATGTTGTGCAGCCCGACCCGGCTGTTCTCGCGCAAAAGGACGAAAACGGGCTGCGCTGGTCATTTGATCCCGATGGTTGCTGCGAAATCCGCAAGGTAGAGCCTTTGGCGCGCGCCAAATCCAGTCTGAATAGCTGGATTTCCGGCCGCAAGTCATTCCAGTCTGTCACCCGTCAGAACCTGCCCCGTTTTGAAGTCGAAGATGGCCGTTTGAAAATCAACCCGCTCGGTGACTGGATCAAGGAAGATCTTGAAGCCTATTTTGAAGAGCATGACCTGCCCCGGCACCCGCTGGAGGCCGAAGGCTATTTGTCTGTCGGCTGCGCGCCCTGCACATCAAAGGTCGAGCCGGGCGAAGATCCTCGTGCGGGCCGGTGGCGCGGTTGGGACAAGACCGAATGCGGTATTCACACAGACGTGACGCCTCTGCCCGATGGTGATGACGATAGCGGTGTGAACGAGCCGGTTTTTTAATTCCCGCTCTTCCCGCTACTAATATTCCTCCGGGCCATCCCCATAGGCAAGATCACCAAACTTGGTGAACTCGCTGAGGAAGCTGAGCTGGATATTACCGGTAGAACCCTGACGGTTTTTCGCCACGATAACAGTAGCCTTGCCCACCTTGCTTTGATGATCGGTTTCCCAGGCCAGATATTTCGCTTTCTGTTCCTCGGTTGAATGTTCGTCCGGATCATCCGGCTTGATGGCAAGGTGATAATATTCGTCACGATAGATGAACATCACGATATCGGCGTCCTGCTCGATAGAACCCGATTCACGCAAATCTGAAAGTTGGGGCCGCTTGTCTTCGCGGCTTTCCACCTGACGGCTTAGCTGGGACAGCGCGATCACAGGGCAGTTCAGTTCTTTGGCAAGGGTTTTGAGACCCCGGCTAATTTCCGAAATCTCGTTCACACGGTTGTCATTGGCGCGGCCGGAACCTTGCAGAAGCTGAAGATAGTCGACCACGATCAGGTTAATACCGCTGCGCCGCTGCAACCGCCGTGCGCGGGTTCGCAGCGCCGCAATGGTGAGCGCAGGCGTATCGTCGATAAAGAGCGGCAAGTCCTGCAACTCGCGCGATGCCATGGCCAATCGGTGCATTTCATCCCGGCTGATGGCGCCCATACGGAGCTTTTCTGAGCTTATTTCCGCCTGCTCGGACAATATCCTGGTCGCAAGCTGGTCAGCGGACATTTCCAGGCTGAAAAACGCGGTTTTCGCCCCCATCGAATCTTCCGGCGCAATTCCGTCCTGCATATCGCGGCGAAAGCGGTTGGCGGCATTAAACGCAATATTGGTCGCGAGCGAGGTCTTACCCATGCCGGGGCGTCCCGCCAAGATCAGCAGATCCGACCGGTGCAGGCCGCCCATTTTGGCGTTGAGATCCGTCAGGCCGGTTGTGATGCCCGACACTTTTCCGCCGCTGTTAAACGCCCGCTCGACATTCTGGAGCGCTTCGGTTGCAGCGGACACGAAAGATTTGACGCCGCCTTCCTGCGCCTCGCCTTCGGACACGCGATACAGCGCAGATTCCGCTTCCTCGATCTGTAATTTGGGATCCACAGTCTCGCTGGTATCCAGCGCGCTATCAACCAATGTCCGGCCCACGTTGACCAGTTCGCGCAGCAATGCCAGATCATATATCTGGTTGGCGAAATCGCGCGCGCCGATCAATCCCGCTCCGTCGCCGGTCAGCTTGGCAAGATAGGATGGCCCGCCAAGCGCCTTCATCGCTTCGTCCGCCTCGAAATAGGGTTTTAGCGTAACGGGCGTGACCACCATATTGCGGTCGAGCAATTTCAGCGCTTGTTCGTATATGCGGCCATGCAGCGGCTCATAGAAATGTTCGGGGCGCAGTTTTATCTGCACATCTTCGGCCACGCGGTTATCGATCAACAATGCGCCCAGAAACGTCGCCTCTGCCTCGACATTGCGCGGCAGGCGCTGGGTTTCTTCTTCGACTGCATCAAAACGAACTAATTGGGCCATGCCCTTATCATCGGCGCAGAAGCGATTCAGAGCAAGCCTGTTCCCTTAAAATATTGAAACAAATGTGGACAGTGGCGGGGACAGATCTGTGGATAAAAAGGTGGGATAAGTGCGGGGATAAAACGGGGGATAAATGTTACATATAAATGTTTTGTTTCGTGCTGCACTGCAAAACAGCTTGTCCTTATGACGGTGCTGCGGCAACAGAACAACAATGTCTGATCCGCGCATCATAAATGTCGAACTCGACGAAGCCACGATATTGTGGCGCAATGCCGATATCGAGCAGGAGCGGCGCATTGCTATCTTTGATCTAATCGAAGAAAATTATTTCAAGCCGCTACGCAAACATGAAGATGGCTATGCCGGGCCGTATCAACTGCACCTTAGCGTGCAGGAAGGACGCTTGGTTATTTCCATCGCCCGCGAAGACGGCACACCACTGGAAACTTTAATCCTGGCACTTGGCCGGTTTCGCCGCCCTATCCGAGACTATTTCGCAATTTGTGACAGCTATTATCAAGCCATCCGCAAGGCCACGGCGCAGGAAATCGAAACAATCGACATGGCGCGGCGCGGGGTTCATGACCATGGAGCGGAATTGCTGGTCGAACGGCTGGAAGGTAAAATCGAAGTCGATTTCAAAACCGCCCGTCGCCTCTTCACTTTGATCTGTGTATTACATATCAAGAGCTAATCGATTCTTTGCCGGTGGGGGCCGGTAATATGACTATCCGGCCAGTCTTTTAGCGAATATTTTTAATTGCGTAGTGTTTCAGGGAAACAGGGTGTTCAAGCACAATAGGGGGAAAAACGTGCTACGGCTGGGGCTGGTTATCGTTGCATTGGCGGCGATTGCCTTTGTTCTGTTCAATCTCGTCACAGGATGGGCACCGCCGCGCAGCCAATATCCCGTTCAGGGCATTTCGGTGGATGCCAGTAATGGCGAGATTACATGGCATGTGGTAGGCGCAACCGGTGTCGATTTCGCCTATATCCGTGCCACCAATGGCGCCGGAAAACGGGACGCCCATTTTATCGAGAATCTGAATGGCGCGCGTGATGCCGGTGTGCGCTATGGCGCGATCCACGAATATAATATGTGCCGCCTTGCCAATGATCAGGCCGCGATGTTTGTGACCACGGTTCCGCGCGACGTAAATATCCTGCCGCCCGCTGTTCGGCTGGCCTATCATGATGATTGCGAAGAACGGCCGGGACGCGCACTGATATTGAGCGAGCTTAATACTTTCCTCAACCAGATCGAGGGGCATAGCGGCAAGCCGGCCATCATCATCCTGTCCGAACAATTCGAGGAAGAATATAATATCAGCAGCGGGATCAATCGTACTTTCTGGCTGGAATCCAATTTCTTTCCGCCCGATTATGCGACCAAGCCCTGGGTCATGTGGCGCGCATCCGACATGCGCCGGGTCGGCGGTATTGACGGCCCGGTAAACTGGAATGTTGTGCGGCCGTAATCTTGCTGGCATGAAACCCGAAATATCGTCAGCCAACCCTCCATATCAAAGCGGGAAGAAAGAGAAAATATGACCATAATGTCCGACAGGTGGATCCGTCAGGAAGCCCGGAACAGCAATATGATTGAACCGTTTGTTGAAGCACAAAAGCGCGATGGCTGTATCAGCTATGGCCTGTCCTCTTATGGTTATGATGCGCGGGTGGCCGACGAGTTCAAGATTTTCACCAATGTGAACAGCGCCGTCGTTGACCCTAAAAATTTCGATGCCAACAGCCTTGTCGATCGCAAGACCGATTGCTGCATCATTCCGCCCAACAGCTTTGCCTTGGCGCGGACAGTCGAATATTTCCGTATTCCGCGCGATATACTGGTGATCTGTCTGGGCAAGTCAACTTATGCCCGCTGCGGCATCATAGTGAATGTCACCCCGCTGGAGCCGGGCTGGGAAGGCCATGTGACGCTGGAATTTTCCAACACCACCCCCCTGCCCGCGAAAATCTATGCCAATGAAGGCGCGTGCCAGTTCCTGTTCCTGAAAGGCAACGAACCGTGCGAGACAAGCTATGCTGAACGGGCTGGCAAATATATGGGCCAAAGAGGCGTGACTCTACCAAAGCTCTAGGTCATAAGATCATTTCAAAACAAAACTGAATGGTGAGGATATATGGCCGACGCACGGGAATTTGATCTCATAATCTATGGCGCAACCGGCTATACCGGCCGTCTGGTCGCCGAATATCTCGCCCGGCAATATGGAACCGGCTCCGATGCTCCCAAATGGGCAATGGCCGGTCGATCCGCGGAAAAGCTGGCGGAAGTGCGCGATCTTATCGGTGCTCCTGCACAAACGCCGTTGGTGATTGCCGATTCCGATGATCCGTCATCACTCGACAAGATGACAAGCCGCGCCACCGTTATCCTGACCACCGTTGGCCCTTATCAGCTTTACGGCGATGGGTTGGTCGCCTCCTGCGTAAGAAACGGCACGCATTATGTTGATCTGTGCGGTGAACCCGGCTGGATGCGCGCAAAGATAGACGAGCATCAGGAAGCGGCTGAAAAATCCGGAGCGCAGATTTGCTTTTCCTGCGGGTTTGACTCCATCCCGTTCGACCTTGGCGTGTTAATGCTGCAAAACGAGATGAACGCCCGCTTTGGCAGCCCCGCCAATCGTATCAAGGGCCGTGTCCGCGCTATGGAAGGTACGTTTTCCGGCGGAACAGCGGCGAGCCTGAAAGAAACGATGAAGGCTCTGGCGAAAAATCCTGGCCTGGTAAAAGTCCTCGCAAGCAGCTTTGGCCTGACCCCCGGTTTTGAGGGACCGGACCAGCCTAACATGATGATCCCCAAGATGGACAAGACCCTGAATAGCTGGGTCGCCCCGTTCGTGATGGCGCCGATCAATACCAAAAATGTTCACCGCACCAATTTCCTGCTCGACTTTCCCTATGGAGCGGATTTCAAATATGATGAAATGATCGTCACCAGTCCGGGCGAAATGGGTAAGAAAGCTGCGGAAATGATCGCCAAGGCCAATCCGTTCGGCGACGATCCACCGAAACCGGGCGAAGGGCCTACCAAGGAACAGCGTGAAAACGGCTATTATGACCTGCTATTCCTTGGCGAGACGAGCGATGGCAAAACGGCCAGTCTTTGCGTCAAGGGTGATAAAGACCCCGGCTATGGCTCTACATCCAAAATGATTGCCGAAGCCGCTTTATGTATTGCGCTAGACGGTAACGATCATGGCGGCGGGATCTGGACGCCCGGCGCATTAATGGGTCAAAAGCTGGTCAAACGGCTGGAAGAAAATGCGGGGCTGAGTTTTGCGGTAGAAAACTGAAGAAATATACCCCGCTAAAGTTCACATTCATGTAATAATATTATAGAGCCAGCAGAACGGCTGCTATAGTGCTGAATTGCAATGATAGCGCCTGTCCCCTGCAACCGGAAAATGGAAAAAGTTCGTCGGCAAAATGTTGAATCGCCTGTTTAAAAAGAAGTCCCGTATTCGTCCGTTGGATAGTGCAACCATACCAGCGGGCCGGCGCGTTTATGCCATTGGCGATATCCACGGACGCAATGACCTGCTGCAACAATTAATCGCGAAGATATTCGACGATGATGCCAGCCGCGATGCTGCAAAGTCAGAGATTATCTTTCTCGGCGACCTGGTAGACCGCGGCCCCGACAGTTCCGGAGTGATTGAAACCGCCATGCGGCTGAAACAGGACCATGGCAACGTCCGTTTCCTGATGGGTAATCACGAAGAAGTTTTTCTGCAAGCAGCAAGCGGCAGCGAAAAAGCAGCCCGTTTCTTTACCCGTATCGGCGGAAAAGAGACGATATTAAGCTACGACATCAGCTTGCAGGAATATATGGGTCTGGACAGCGCAGAACTGGCAGCGCGCCTGCCCGACCTGATCCCTGCCCGTCATATCGACTTTGTAAAAGCGTTTGAGGACCAGATCGTCATCGGCGATTATGCCTTTGTCCATGCGGGTATTCGCCCGGGCGTCCCTCTTGAAGCGCAAAAGCCAAAGGATTTACGCTGGATCAGAGAAGAGTTTCTGGCGGAAAAAGACCCGCATGAAAAAGTGATCGTTTATGGCCATACCATCAATGGCGAAGTGATCGAAATGGGCAACCGGATCGGCATTGATACCGGCGCTTATTATACCGAAAAGCTCACCGCTTTGGCGCTAGAAGGCGATCAACGCTGGTATCTGGACACGTCCGCTGCATAAAAAACGGCGGAACCTTTTGGGTCCCGCCGCAAATTTATGGGTAAGGTAAGTTCAGGCCAATAAAAAACCTGTTATCTTAAGCGACCTTGATCTCTGGTCCGATTTCTTCTTCCATATCGCGCAGAACATAGCCGCGGCCCCATACGGTTTCGATGTAATTTTCACCGTCACAGGCCAGCGACAGTTTTTTACGCAGCTTGCAGATGAACACGTCGATAATTTTGAGTTCCGGCTCGTCCATGCCGCCGTAAAGGTGGTTGAGGAACATTTCCTTGGTCAGCGTCGTGCCCTTGCGTAGCGAAAGCAGTTCCAGCATCGCATATTCCTTGCCAGTGAGGTGGACGCGGTTGCCATCAACTTCAACAGTTTTGGTATCAAGGTTCACGGCCAGCTTGCCGGTTCGGATAACCGATTGCGAATGGCCTTTGGACCGGCGCACAACGGCGTGGATACGGGCAACCAGCTCATCCCGGTGGAATGGCTTGGTCACATAGTCATCGGCACCAAAGCCAAAGGAACGCACTTTGCTGTCCATTTCGCTGATACCGGAAAGAATGAGAACAGGTGTCTGCACCTTGGCGACGCGCAGTTTTTTCAGCACATCATAGCCGTGCATGTCAGGCAGGTTCAGATCGAGGCAGATGATATCATAATCATATAGCTTGCCCAGATCGAGGCCTTCTTCGCCCAAATCCGTGGTGTAAACGTTAAAGCCCTCGGTCGTCAGCATCAACTCGATTGCTTTCGCCGTTGTTGGCTCATCTTCAATCAGCAGCACACGCATTGGGTAGCCCCTTTTCTTAATTTATGCACTTGCGACGGGTTTGGTCCCGAAGCCCCTGTTCATTTATTAACCATAAGATAGATGAACGTAAAAGGTTAATTTTGCATTAAGGCAGGATGTAAGGCGAGTCGCGGGGTAGCTTTTGACTCTGTATGCCGCAGAAATGAGTCGTTTCACGGCTTTGCGATAGCTGCAAAATTAATTTAATTTTTCGTTGTGAAAACTGTCCAAAACCGGAAACCTGATAATTTTTCGGCTTAGTTTTATTGTCTTTTCATGCCTTTGCAGACTTATTCGTCCCTATATTCCCTATGCCAAATCAACTAGAGACACATAATGATGTTCGATATTCCCGAAAGTGCGATTAGCGAGAGTTTCCTCGCGGCAAGCGGGCCGGGCGGGCAGAATGTTAACAAGGTCGAGACTGCCGTGCAGATGCGCGTTAACATTTACGCGCTGCGCCTGCCGCCTTATGCTTTCCGGAAATTGCGCATATTGGCTGGCCGCAAAATGACCAGCGGCGGGGAACTGGTCATCACGGTGCGCGAACACCGCACGCGGGAAGCCAATCGTGTCGAGGCGCGTAAACGGGTCGAAGATTTACTGGTCGAGGCGCACCAGCGCGATGCCCACCGGATAAAGACCAAACCCAGCCGCGCAGCCAAGGCAAGACGCGTGGATTCCAAGAAGAAAAAGTCCGGTGTCAAAAAAATGCGGGGCAAACCTTCGCTGGATTGATACAAACTATTCTCGAAAGAAAGCAAAGCCCGTCATGTATGATTTTTCCATTTCCACCGAACAGCCAGCGGATATTTTTTATGGCGACCTGACCTCCGCCGCCCGTGCGCTGGTGGACGGGGAGCGGGACGCCATTGCCAATATGGCTAATATATCCGCGCTCATCTGGCAATTTGTGCCCGACCTCAACTGGGCCGGTTTTTACCGCTTGATCGGGGATGAACTGGTGCTCGGTCCATTTCAGGGCAAAAGTGCGTGCATCCGGATCGCGATGGGCAAAGGCGTTTGCGGGACAGCCGCCGCCACCAATCAGGTGCAGCGCGTTGCGGATGTTAACGCCTTCCCCGGCCATATCGCCTGCGATTCCGCCAGCCGCAGCGAACTGGTTGTGCCGGTTTGCAAAGACGGCAAGGTCATCGCGGTGCTCGATCTCGATAGTCCCCTGCCTGATCGTTTCACTGCGGAGGACGAGAGCGGCATGACCGGCTTGATCGCGGCGATTGCGGACAGTCTTGGCTGAAGCCGTTTCAGGCCGACCGCCCCATTTCGAGACAGTTTTCCAAATCTACCCTATTTTACAAGCTGCTAATGTTCAAACGGCGCTTAAAATGGTAACGATCCCTTAACTATATGAGGGGGAGCGCTATTGTGCAGTCCCTATCGGGAGACATTACCATGAAGACCCTTTTGCTTGCTTGTCTGGCTGGCACGGCTTCCATCATGCCTGTGACCGTCACATCTGCCGCTGATACGGCGCAAGGTGACACGGCAACAGCGCCGGTTCAGCAGGTCGGCTATGACAATAGCGTGATGAACGACGACCGCGTGGTCGCTGGTTCTGCAACCGCAAACGGCGGGACATCAACATATCAAGGCTACTGGAACGGCGCTTACCGCGAAGATGGCACCTATCATGGCGAATGGCGCGGCACATATCGCGGCAGGGACGGAAAGCTCTATGACGGGCAATATGCCGGGACCTTCATTGGCGAGGGAAATCCTTATCCAGCGCCTGCGCCAAAGCTGCCCCAAACAGGGGCTATCCATGCCG
>JADKLW010000501.1_pt1 | contig 15695 bp, 15 predicted proteins | sample 8641881 | NCBI WGS metagenome assembly JADKLW01 (sample SAMN16272185, study PRJNA661076) | feces metagenome | isolation source: fecal sample from diarrhoea affected cattle B | host: Bos taurus | place: South Africa: Lokaleng Village, Mahikeng | collected 2019-09 | reverse complement strand
CCGAACTTCTCGCGGTAGCCCGAGGCCAGCACCATCGCGATCATCGCCTCGCCCACCACGCCGGCGGCCGGGACCACGCAGTTGTCGGTCCGCTCGCGCAGCGCCTTCGCCGACTCGCCGGTCGACAGGTCGACCGAGCGCAGCGGCTTGGTGATCGTCGGGATCGGCTTGACGACCGCGCGCACGACCAGGGTCTGGCCGGTGGTCATCCCGCCCTCCAGCCCCCCGGCGTGGTTGGTCCGGCGACGCAGCGAACCGGTCGGCTGGTCGCCGTCCTCGGCGTCGTCGCCGGTGAAGATCTCGTCCTGGGCCTGCGATCCGGGCGTCTCGGCCAGCCGGAAGCCGTCGCCGAACTCGACGCCCTTGTGCGCCTGGATCGAGCAGATCGCCTGGGCGAGGCGACCGTCCAGCCGCTCCTGCCAGGACACGTGCGAGCCGATCCCGGGATGGAGGCCGAAGGTCAGCACCTCGTAGGCGCCGCCGATCGACTCGTTCGCCTTGCGCTCGACGGTGATGTGCTTGACCATCGCCTTCGCGGCCTCGGGGTCGAGGCAGCGGACGGGATCCTCGTCCACCCCCTCGAAGTCGGCGACGGTGGTCGGCGCGCGATCGGCTCCGGCGTGGACCGGCCCGATCTGGGTGACGTGCGAGCGGATCTCGACGCCGATCGCCCGCAGGAACGCCTTGGCCAGCGCACCGCCGGCGACCCGCGCCGCGGTCTCGCGGGCCGAGGCCCGCTCGAGGATGTTGCGGACGTCGTCGTGACCGTACTTCCAGACGCCGTTGAGGTCGGCGTGGCCCGGCCGCGGCATGTGGACCGGCGGGATCTCGGCCTCGACCGGCCACGGGTTCATCCGCTCTTCCCAGTTGGCGTAGTCGCGGTTCTGGACCCACAGCGAGATCGGGCCGCCGAGCGTGTAGCCGTGGCGGACGCCGGACTTGACCTCGGCGGTGTCGGTCTCGATCTTCATCCGCCCGCCGCGACCGAAGCCGAGCTGGCGCCGCGCCATGTCGCGGTTCATCGCCTCCCGGTCGAGCTCGAGCCCGGCCGGGAGGCCCTCGACGAGCGCGGTCAGGCCCGGTCCGTGGGATTCACCGGCGGTGGAGAGCGTCAAGGCCATACGGGCTCCAATCCTAGGGGTCTCCGCCCCGACGCGACCTGTCGTGCTCACGAGCCGAGCAGCCCCGTATAGACGTTGAGCAGCGGCTGGCCGACGACGAACGCCACCACCCCACCGCCGGCCAGGTACGGGCCGAACGGCACGGTGGTGGTCCGCAACGCTCGCCACCCGAACCGCAGGGCCACGCCGGCGGCGACCACGCTGCCGGCCAGGAACGCGACCGCCAGCGCGACGGCGACCACCGGGCCGAGGCAGAGCCCCAGCACTCCGGCGAGCTTGACGTCTCCCAGGCCCAGACCCGCGGGACGCGGGGCCCGGACCGCGAGCAGGAACGCCACGGCGGCGAAGGCCGCGATCAGCCGGCTGGGCTGGCCCGCCTCGTCGTAGAGCAGGCCGCTGAGCACCGCGCCCAGCGCGGCGAGCCCGGTCATGGAGTTCGGGATCCGCCGTTCGCGCACGTCGACGATCGTCACCCCGACGAACAGCAGCACGAGCAACACGGCGATGTAGATCGCCAAGGCGGGCGGGTGCGGGAAGACCATGGCGCCGGACCGTAGGCCCGGCGGCCGTTTCCTCGCGAGACCCATTTCGTGTCGAATCGGCGACACGATCGAGTCGACTTCTTGCCGACCGCGAAGGGTGGAAACCGGCGTCCCTCGGCAGGGCCAGGTCGTCGGCCGGCTCCGCCACCCGGGCCTATGCGCCAGAATGGCGGGACATGCTGGCGTTTCGCCTTGTCTTCCTGATCGCGATGGTCGTCGGACTGTTGACCGCGATCGCCGTCTCGTCGTCCGACCGCGACGAGCGCAACGGACGCTCCGCGACCACGGCGCCGCTTCCGGCGGCGACCCTGACGGCCACCAAGACGGTCGAGGCGAAGCTGCCCCACGACGGCCCGGTCGAGGCCAACGTCGGCGACATGATCGTGTTGCGCTTCACGCCGAAGGAGTCCGACGTGCTGGAGCTCGACGCGTTCGGGTTCGAGCAGGGCATCGCGGGCGACGTGGCGAGCGTCGTGCGGATCGTGGCCGCCCGGCCGGGGACGTTCGACCTGCGTCTGCGCGGCGCCGAGAAGACGCTGGCGACGCTGAAGGTCGCGCCGCGCCCGCCGATCAGCGGCGGAACCGCCGCGAGCTGACCGGTCGCTACTCGGCCGCCGGCTTCTTGGCCGCGGGCTTCTTGGTCGCCGGCTTCTTCTTCGCGGCCGGCTTCTTGGCCGCGGCCTTGCGGGCCCGGGGCTTCGGCGCGCGAGCGGCGAGCACCGCCTTGCGCTCCTCGAGCTGTGCCTCCGTCAGCACCGGGGGCGTCTCCGCCGGGTGCTCCTGGGCGTTGCGGTCGGGGATGCTCGTCCCCGTGCCGTCGCACCACGGGCAGGTGACGGTGTGCGGCTCGCCGAGCTCGGGCCCGGTCGCCGCGCTCGAAAGCAGCTTGCCGGTGCCCCGGCAGGGACCGCAGGGTCCTGCGACGGCCGGGGTCTCGTCCTCGCTGATCCCCCGCGCCTGCGCTCCCCGCTTGCTGAACTGCTTCGTCGCCATTGCGCCGAGCATACGCAGGCCCCCGACCCTTCTGCACCGCGGGGCCGTCGCTACGGTGTGCGGATGGCCTCGCGCTCCGGCCGCTTCGCGCCCAGCCCCACCGGGCCGCTGCACCTCGGCAACCTGCGGACCGCGCTGGTCGCCTGGCTGCGGGCCCGACACGAGAGCGCCCCGTTCCTGTTGCGGATCGAGGACCTCGACCGCGGACGCAGCCGGGCCGAGCACGAGGCCGGCCAGCTCGCCGACCTGCGGGCGATCGGGATCGACTGGGACGGCGAGCCGGTCCGCCAGTCGACCCGCGACGAGGCCTACGCGGCCGCGCTCGCGTCGCTCGCAGCCGAGGACCTGATCTATCCCTGCTGGTGCACGCGGGCGGAGATCCGCGACGCGGCGAGCGCCGCGCACGGCGACGCCCCGGAAGGCGCCTACCCCGGCACCTGCGCGCAGCTCGACGCCGACGGTCGCGCCAGGAAGGCCCGCTCGGGTCGGCCGGCCGCCCTCCGGGTCCGCGCCGAGCAGGCCGCGGTCACCGTCGACGACCTGCTGCTCGGACCGATCAACGGGATCGTCGACGACTTCGTGGTCCGCCGCGGCGACGGCACCTTCGCCTACAACCTGGCGGTCGTGGTCGACGACGGCTGGCAGCGGATCGGCGAAGTGGTCCGCGGCGACGATTTGGCCAGCAGCGCTCCGCGACAGGCCTGGCTCGCCGATCGGCTCGGCCTGGCGCCGGTCGGCTACGTGCACGTGCCGTTGGTGCTCGGCCCCGACGGCCGGCGCCTGGCCAAGCGCGACGGCGCGGTGACCCTGGCCGACCGCCGGGCGCTCGGCGAGACGCCGGACGAGGTCCGCGGCGCGCTCGCGGCGAGCCTGGGACTGTGCGCGCCGGGCGAGCGGCCGTCGCCCTCCGAGCTGGTCGCGCGGTTCGCGATCGAACGGCTGATCGGCCGCGGGGCGACCGTGTGGGACCCGGATGCCGTTCCGCTCGGGGACGCCGGCCGGTAGGCGATCGTCGGCGCCTGCGGCGTTCGGTGATCGGCCACACGCCGACCGCCGAGCGTTGGTGGGATGATCGAGCGGTGTTCACGCCCGTTCGGCTCGTTCGCTTCTGGTTTCCGCTGATCCTGATCGTGGTCGGCTTCGCGATGTTGATTATCAGTCCCGACATCGTCGGGATCGAGGGCTTCGCGCTGATGATCGGCGGCGGGCTCGGGGTGATCGTGTCCAACCGGATCCACCGGATGGGCCTGGCCGGTGAGCGCGACCGCGACGCCGAGTTCGACGCCCGGGCGTTCTTCGATCGCTACGGCGTCTGGCCCGACGAGGCGACGCCGGACCAGCTCGAGGCCGCCGCGCGGGACCGCAGCGTGCACACCGGGGGCGCGTCCCCCTCGCAGACGCCGCGCCGCGCTCGCCGACCGTGATCCGACTCCCCGGCTAGGCTGGTCGGCACGTGCCTACCGCCGCCGATACCGTCGTCCACGAGCTCGCCGAGGCCGCCCGCACCTACGGGCGCCTCGGGATCGACACCGAGTTCGTCGGCGAGGGGCGCTACCGACCGCTGCTCTGCCTGGCGCAGGTCGCCGTCGACACGCCGTCGCAGGGCGTCCGGATCGAGCTGCTCGATCCGCTGGTCGACGACTTCGATCCGGCGCCGCTGGCCGAGGCGCTCGCCGATCCGGCGATCGAGATCGTCCTGCACGCCGCGCGTCAGGACGTGGCGTTGCTCAAGCGGAGCTGGAACACCGAGATCCACAACGTCTTCGACACCCAGCTCGCCGCGGGGTTCGCGGGGCTGCGGGCGCAAATGGGCTACGACGCGCTGCTGCGCGAGATGCTCAAGGTCAACCTGCAGAAGTCGGCGAGCTTCACCCGCTGGGAGCAGCGCCCGCTGAGCGAGGAGCAACTCCGCTACGCCGCCGAGGACGTCCAGCACCTCCTGCAGCTCTCCGTGGCGATCCAGAACCGGCTCGTCGACCTGGGCCGGCTGGACTGGGCGTTGGAGGAGTGCCGCAGCCTGGAGGACGTCGACGACAGCCGAGACCCCGAACTGCTGTTCCCCAAGCTCTCGCGGATCGACAGCCTCGATCCCGGCCAGCGCGCGGTCGCCTTCCGGTTGCTGCAGTGGCGCGAGCACGAGGCGTCCGAGGCGGACCGACCGCCGTCGACCGTGCTGCAGGACCAGACGCTGATCGAGCTGGCCAAGCGCCGTCCCCGCTCCCGGGACCGGCTCCAGCAGATCCGCGGGATCAACGAAGCGACCCTGCATCGCCGCGGCGACCGGCTGCTGAAGGCGATCGCCGAGGGTCGCGAGGCCGAGCCGATCCCCGTTACCCGCGAACGCGCGCCCCGGCAGGATCCGGTCGATCCCGAGCTGATCGCGCTGACCGAGACCCTCGTCCGCACCCGCGCCAACGAGGAGCAGCTCGCCTACGAGCTGCTGGCCAGCCGCGCCGACCTGCAGCGCGTGATCGCCGCCTGGCGCGACGACCTCCCGACGCCCGACGTGCGGACCGTCCGCGGCTGGCGCGGTGAGCTGGTCGGCCAGGACATCCTGGCGCTGCTCGACGGCGACCTCAAGCTGCGGGTCGACGAGCGCCGGCGCGTGGTCGCCGAGCGCTGACCCAGGCGCCCGCCGCTCCGCGCGGGAGCGGCGTCGACCTAGACGACGACGTCGCGTAGCTCGACCGCGCCGTCCTCGCGCGTCCACCAGCGCAGCCGGCCGCCGTCGACGTCCGGGATCCGGCACGACCAGCCGAGCGCCCCGTCCTCCTCGCGGATCTGCTGGCTGCCGCTGTCGTCCAGCTCCGCCCCGACGCGCAGGTCGTCGGCCTCGCCCGGCTTGCCCGACGCGATCCGGGCGGCGAGCACAGCCATCGACGGCGTGTCGATCCGGTCGCGCACGGCGCCGAGCGACGCCAGGTAGCCCTCGCCGATCGCCAGCGGCCCCATCGGACGGTCGCGGCGTCCGGCGTCGTGGTCGCGGGCGAGCCAGGCCGCGAAGATCAGCAGGTGGTGCGACCGCGTGCGGTCGCGAACGACGGCGTCGGGGATCGCCAGGCCCACCAGGCGCTCCGGCTCGGCGGCCCGCGGCGTCCGCAGGCGATCGCGCCGACGCGTGTCGTACGGCGGCGCGCCGGCCTTGAACCCCTCGGCGAGGATCTCGAGCGCGCGGGTCGCGTAGCGGCCCTGCTTGTCGAGGATCAGCGGATGACGCCGCGGATCGTCGTACTCGTCGATCCCGGGCCACCAGATCCGGGCGGCGCCGCCGAAGACCCCGAAGTGCTCGGGCAGCAGGTCGTCCAGGTAGCGGCTGGCGGGGCCGGTCCGCACGCCGCGCAGGATCGCCTTGTCCCCGACGACCCGGCGCACCGCTTCGGGATCGAACGCGGGATCGTCCTCCCCCGTCCGCGACGACAGGCAGACGATCGGACGCTTGCGCGAGCTGTCGAGCACCTCGGCGGCGAGCTGCTCGCCGTCCGCCTCGCTGACGGCGATCGTGAACTCGGGGTCGGTCGAAGGCACCGCAGCAGGGTAATCGGTCGGCCGCCGCTCACGCCTCGCGGCGCGCGACCTCCTTGCGCACCTCGGGCGCGACCTGCGTGCCGAAGATCTCGGTGGCCTTCAGCACCAGGTCGTGCGGCATGCCCCCGAGCGAGAACTGCGCCATGTAGCGGGTGTTGCCGAACAGCTCGTGCTGGTGGAGGATCTTCTCGACCAGCCGTTCCGGCGAGCCGACGCCGAGCGCCCCGGTGCCCGCCCGCTGGGCGTCGAACGCCGGGCGGGTCATCGGCGGCCAGCCCCGCTCGCGGCCGATCTGGTTCATCATCGGCGCGTACGCCGGGTACAGCTCGTCTCCGGCCTGCTTGTCGGTCGCGGCGACGTAGCCGTGGGTGTTGATCGCGATCGGCAGCGACGCGGGATCGTGTCCGCCCTGCTCCGCCGCCCGTCGGTACAGGTCGACGTGCGGCACGAAGCTCTCCGGCTGCCCGCTGAGGATCGCGATCGTCAGCGGCAGGCCCAGGTAGCCCGCGCGGGCCACCGACTTCGGGGTGCCGCCGACGCCGATCCAGACCGGCAGTGGATCCTGGACCGGCCGCGGGTAGATCCCCTGGTCCTCGAGCGGCGCGCGGAACGACCCCGACCAGGTGACGCGCTCGTTGTCGCGGATCTGCAACAAGAGCAGCAGCTTCTCCTCGAACAGCTCGTCATAGTCCTTCAGGTCGTAGCCGAACAGCGGAAACGACTCGGTGAACGAGCCGCGCCCCGCGATGATCTCGGCACGCCCGTGCGAGATCAGGTCGACGGTCGCGAACTGCTGGAAGACGCGCACCGGGTCCTCGGAGCTGAGCACCGTGACCGCGCTCGCCAGCCGGATCCGCTCGGTCCGGGCCGCGGCGGCAGCGAGCGCCACCGGGGTCGCCGAGACCGCGTAGTCCGGGCGGTGGTGCTCACCGACTCCGAAGACGTCGAGCCCGACCTGGTCGGCCAGCTCGATCTCCTCGAGCAGGTTGGCGAACCGCTGCTCGGGGGTGATGAGCTGGCCGCTCTTCGGGTCGCGTCCGAGATCGGCGAAGGTGGCGAGTCCGAGTTCCATACGCCCACAGCATGACAGAGCCATCAGGAAACCGGACCATGGTCCGGTTTAGCTGGGCACGGCCGCGCGAACGTTAGGTTGCGTCGTCGCGCACCGCCGCCTCCATCACGGCGCGCGACACGTCCCGACCGGTCCAGCGCTCCAGGCTGCGGGCGCCCTGGGCGACGAGGAACGACAGGCCGTCGACGGCACGAGCCCCGGCCGCTCCGGCCGCGGTGAACAGCGGCGTTCCGCCCGCGCGGTAGACCAGGTCGACGACGGTGCCGTGGTCCCCCAGGTCCGCTTCGGTGAGCGGCAGCAGCTCGAAGGTCCGCTCGGGATCGTGCAGCCCGACGCTCGTGCAGTTGACCAGCACGTCCGCGCCCCCGACCCTCTCGACAGCGTCCACGCCCAGGTCGTTCGCCAGCTCGCGGGCCCGCTCGGCCGTGCGGTTCCAGACTGCGACGCGGGCGCAGCCGGCTTCGCGCAGCGCCCAGACGCAGGCGCGCGCGCTGCCGCCCGCCCCCAGCACCACCGCGGTCGCGCCGCCGAGCGGCCGTCCGATCACGTCGATCAGGCCCGGCGCGTCGGTGTTGTCGCCCTCGAGCGTCCCGTCGTCGAGCACGGTCAGGGTGTTGACGGCACCGATCTCGCGGGCGGCGGCGGTCGTCGCGTCCGCCGCGGCGAGCGCCGCGTGCTTGTGCGGGATCGTCACGTTGGCCCCGGCGAAGCCGGCGCCGCGCAGGCCGGCGATCGCTCCGGTGATCGCGTCGGGCGGCACCGGCAGCTTCTGGTAGGTCCAATGCTCCAGCCCGAGCTCGCGCAGCGCAGCGCCGTGCATCGCCGGCGAACGGCTGTGGTGGACCGGCCAGCCGAACACGCCGAGCCGCCACGGCCGCTCGGGTGCCGCGGCCGACGCCGCGACCGCGGACCGCCCCATCAGTCGTCGTCCTTGCAGACCGACGGGTCGCCGCCCCGCTGCTCCCGCGCCCGGTTGTAGGCCTGACGGTCGCGCTCGAACTGCGCGTCGCTGCTGGAGAACGCGTGCGTCCCGTTGCCGCAGGGCTTGACCACGTAGTACAGGTACGACTCGCGAGCCGGGTTGGCCGCGGCCTTGATCGACGCCAGGCCCGGGTTGCCGATCGGCGTCGGCGGCAGACCGGTCCGCGTTCGGGTGTTGAACGGCCCGTCGCGCTCCAGCTCGCTGACCTTGAGCGGACGGGTCCAGTTGCGCTCGGCGTAGCGGATCGTGGCGTCGATCCCCAGCGTCATGCCGTCCTTCAACCGGTTGTAGATCACCGCAGCGACCTTGCGGCGCTCGGCCGGGATGTTGACCTCGCGCTCGATCATCGACGCGATGATCAGGACCTCGTACGGGCTGAGCTTCGCCCGCTTGGCGCGCCGCATGTCGACGGTCGCGAACTGCTGCTCGAAGCTCTCGACCTGCTTGGCGACTAGCGCCTTGGCGGTCGCGCCGCCGCGCGGGAGCTCGTAGGTCGCCGGGAAGAGGAAGCCCTCCAGGCCGGACTGCTTCTTGGGCTGGCCGTACTCCTTCGGATCGAAGCCGGCGCTACGGCGGCTCGCCCTGAGATAGTCGCCGCTGACGTCCGCCTTCTTGACCTGCGCTGCGACCTCGCGGCGCGAGAGGCCTTCGGGCACCGTCACGTTGATCACCGGATCCGGCACGGGCACGTCCCGCAGCGCCGTCAGCGCGGCGGCGTAGCTCATGTTCTCGCGCAGCTCGATCTTGCCGGCGCGCAGGTCGGCGCCGCCTCCGGACATGCGGGCCCGCAGCGAGAAGACCAGCGCGTTGTCGATCACGCCCTCGTCAGCGAGCTTCTCGCCGATCTGGGTGACCGACGAACCGGGCGCGATCGTGACGCTGACCGGTGCGCCGGGATCGCCCTTGAACGGCTGGAAGAGGACGATCGCGGCCGCGATCAGGAGCGCGATCGGCAGCAACACGAGTACCGCGGCGATCCGCGACCAGCCGCGACGCGCGGGCGCCTTGCGCGGCGCCACCTGGATCGGCGGGATCGCGGACGCCGACGGCCGCAGCGGGGCGAGCGGCTCGTCCGCGGGATCGTCGAGCCCGATGGCGTCGTGCTCGTCGGTGAACGCCGAGAACGGCTCGGGATCGCGGTGCCGAGCAGCGGGCGCGGGCGCGGGCCGACGCGGCGGTTCGGTGGACCCGGCGGACCCGGCCGGCGAGGACGCGGCGCGCGGCGACGGCTGCGGGTCGCCTGCGGGCGGAGCCGGCGGGCGCAGCGCGTCCGAGACGTCGATCGCCGGACCGGACGGGGCGGCGGTCGACCACCAGGGCGTGCCCTCGGGCGGAGCCGGCGTCGGATCGGCGAAGGGCGGGGCCGCTTCCTCGGGCGGAGCCGGCGTCGGATCGGCGAAGGGCGCAGCCGGCTCCCCGGAACCAGCGTCGACCTCCGGCGCGATCTCGTCGAGGTCGCGCGGCACCGGCCGGCCCTCGCGCTGCGCGCGGCGCTGCTCCCGCTCCAGGCGAGCGCGTTGGCGCTCCTCCTCCGACCGCGGCCCGCTGCTCTTCCGCCCGCGGGGACTCACCGCGTGGCCTCATCCCGGGTCGCCATCCCAGGAACGCTAGACGAGCGGCCGCGACCGTGCCCCGCCACCGGCGTCGCTGGCGGCGTTCAGCGTCGCCGCAGCCACTCCTCGAGCAGGACCGCCGCCGCCCGCGAGTCCTCGTCGCTGTCCACGCCCCCGCTCTGCTGCGCCATCCGGGTGGTGAAGCGCTCGTCGTAGAGCTCGACCGGCACGTCGGGTCCGAGCGCCTCGGCGAGGGTCGCCGCGAACGCCCGGCACTCCCGCGTCTGGTCGGTGTCGTGGCCCTGCAGGCTGACGGGAAGCCCGACCAGCACGCGCTCGGCCGCGCGGTCGGCGATCAACCGCAGCAGCTCGCGTCGGCCCTTGCGCGACCCGGCCCGCAGCACCGCCGGGTGGGGCGTCGCGATCGTGCCCGTGGGATCGCTGATCGCCACGCCCGTTCGGGCCGAGCCGTAGTCGAGGGCGATCACGCGCACGGAACGATCACAGTCCGGTGAGCGCCACGGTGATCGCGTTCTCGGCCACGTGCAGCGCGTCGTCGGTCTTCTCGGGATCGCGGCCTCCGGCCTGGGCCATCGTCGGCTTGCCCCCGCCCCCACCGCCGACCGCCGACGCAGCGGCCTTGACGACGTCGCCGGCCTTGACGCCGCGCTCCACGATCTCCGGCGACACGGCCACGATCAGCCCGACCTTGCCGTCCGTCGGAGCGGCGAGCACCACGACCCCGGGCCCGCCGAGCTTGCCCTTCACCCGGTCGGCGATCTCCGGGAGGTCCTTCGACCCCACGCCGTCGGGCAGGCGGGCGATCACCACCGGCACATCGCCGATCGTCTTGGCGGTCCCGGCGATCGCCGCCTCGTCGACCGCCGGACCGCTGCTCTTGGCGGCCGCGGCCTTGACCTGGTCGCGCAGCGCGACGATCCGCTCGGGCACCTGGTCGACCGCCACCTTGGCGGCCGCCGCGGCGGCCTCGAGCGTCCGCCCGTACGTCAGCAACTGCTCGATCGCGACCGGTCCGGTGATCGCCTCGATCCGCCGGACGTTCGCCGAGCTGGAGCCCTCGCTGGTAATCCGCAGGACCCCGATCTCGGCGGTCGAGCGAACGTGGGTGCCGCCGCAGAGCTCGCGGCTGAAGGTGCCATCGCCGATCTCGACCATCCGCACGATGTCGCCGTACTTCTCGCCGAACAGCGCCTGCGCGCCGAGCGCCTTGGCCTCGTCGATCGGCATGCTCAGCGCGCGGACCCGCTGGTTGGCGAGAATCTGGCCGTTGACCCGGTCCTCGACCCAGCGCACGTCCTCGGGGTCGAGCTTGGTCGGGTGGCTGAAGTCGAACCGCAGCTTGTCGGGACGCACCGCCGAGCCGGCCTGATGGACGTGGTCGCCGAGGCGCTCGCGCAGCGCGGCGTGCAGCAGGTGCGTCGCGGTGTGGTTGCACTCGGTGGCGTGGCGGGCGGTCGCGTCGACCTGGGCGATCACGCGTTGACCCGCGCTGACCTGCGCGTCGCCGGCGACCACGATCGCCTGATCGTCGCCGGCGCGGACGATCGCGGCGACCGTCAGTCGCCCGTCGCCCTCTTCCAGGGTGATCGTCCCGGCGTCGGAGACCTGGCCGCCGCCCTCGGCGTAGAACGGCGATTCGGCGAGCTTGACGAAGGTCTTGCCGTCGCGCTCCAGCACCCCGGCGACCGTCGTGTGCTGCTCGAGCGTGGCGTAGCCGGTGAACTCGGTCGTCTCCGGCGCGATCTCCGCGGCGATCGACCCGGCGGCGGCGCCGCCGTGGTCGCCCAGGCGGGAGGCGGCGCGCGAGCGCTCACGCTGGGCGGCCATCTTGGCGTCGAACTCGTCCTGCCCGTTCCACGCCACGCCACGCTCGGCGGCGATCTCGGCGGTCAGCTCGACCGGGAAGCCGAAGGTGTCGTGCAGCTCGAAGGCGTCGGCGCCGGTCAGCTCGCCGGCGGCGAGGATCTGGTCCAGGCGGGCCGAGCCCTGCGCGAGCGTGCGACCGAAGCCCTCCTCCTCGGCACGGATCCAGGTCAGGATCTCGTCGCGGCGGGTGCGCAGGTCGGGGTAGGCGTCGCCCATCGTCTCGAGCACGACGTCGAGGTACTGCGGCAGCACCTCGCCCTCGATCCCGATCCGGCGGGCCTGGAGGATCGCCCGGCGCATCACGCGGCGCAGCACGTAGCCGCGGCCTTCGTTGGACGGGACGACGCCGTCCGCGGTCAGGAAGGTCGTGCCCCGCGCGTGGTCGGCGAGGATCCGCAGGGCGCGGTCGACGTCGGCGTCGCCGGACTCGTAGCTCTTGCCCGAGAGCCGCTCGCCGAGCGCGATCAGCGGCGCGAACTGGTCGGTCTCGAAGATCGTCTGCTTGTCCTGCAGCAGCATCGCCATCCGGTTGAGGCCCATGCCGGTGTCGATGTTCTGCTTCGGCAGCGGCGTCAGCACGCCCTGGTCGTCGCGGTTGAACTGCATCATCACGACGTTCCAGAACTCCAGGAACCGGTCGTCGGAGTCCGGATCGCCGGGCTTGTCCCCCGCGCCGTACTCGGGGCCGCGGTCGAGGTACAGCTCGGTGCAGGGACCGCACGGGCCGACCGGACCGGCGGACCAGAAGTTGTCCTCGGTGCCGAGCAGCACGATCCGGTCGCGCGAGACGCCGTGCGAGAGCCAGTGGTCGATCGTCTCCTCGTCGGGTCCGAGGCCGAGCTCCTCGTCGCCACCGAAGACCGTGATCCAGACCTTGTCGGGGTCGAACTTGAAGCCGTTCAGCGTCAGGTCCCAGGCGTACCCCGTGGCTTCCTGCTTGAAGTAGTCGCCGAACGAGAAGTTGCCGAGCATCTCGAAGAACGTCAGGTGGCGCGCGGTGACGCCGACGTTCTCGAGGTCCTCGGTACGGAAGCACTTCTGGCTGTCGGTGACCGTCGGGGCGGGCGGCTGCTCGGTGCCGAGGAAGTACGGCTTGAGCGGGTGTATCCCCGCGACGGTGAACAGCGCCGACGGGTCGTTGGCCGCCGGCACGAGCGACGCCGATGCGAGCCGCCGATGGCCGTTGGCCTCGAAGAACCGCAGGAACGTCTCGCGGATCTCGTCACTGGTGGTGGGACGTTCGGCGCTCACCGTGTCGATTCTGCCGGACAGCGTCTGTCAGTGAGTGGACGTACTACGTCAGTGTTGGGGGTTGTGCAGACCTTGTCCAGAGTCGCGGGACGGACCCAACGCCGAAGTGCCCCTGCACGCCGGCCGGCGACTTAGACTGCGCCGATGCCCCAGGTCCTGATCGTCGACGACGAGCCCGCCGTCGTCAGCGCGCTGGAGCGCGCGCTGCGGATGGACGGGTACGAGACCTCCACCGCCCGTGATGGGCAACAGGCGCTGGCCAGCCTCGCGTCCAGTCGGCCCGACCTGGTCGTGCTCGACGTGACGATGCCGAAGATCGACGGGTTGGAGGTCTGCCGCCGACTGCGGTCCAGCGGCGACCGCACGCCGGTGCTGATGTTGACGGCGCGCGACGGGATCGACGACCGCGTCGACGGCCTCGACGCCGGAGCGGACGACTACCTACCCAAGCCGTTCGCGCTGCGCGAACTGCGGGCCCGCGTGCGGGCGCTGCTGCGGCGGACCGAGCCGGGGCCCGAGGCCGGTCGGGCTGAGCCGATGGCGTTCGCCGACCTGCGGCTCGACCCGACCACCCGCGAGGTGCTTCGCGGCGACCGGCGGATCGAGCTGACCCGCACCGAGTTCTCGCTGCTGGAGCTGTTCCTCGCCCACCCCCGCGTCGTGCTCACGCGCGGCCAGCTCTTCGAGCACGTCTGGGGCTACGACCTGGGCGCCACGTCCAACGCGCTCGGTGTCTACATGGGCTACCTGCGGCGGAAGACCGAGGAGGGCGGCGAGCCGCGTCTGCTGCACACGGTGCGCGGGATCGGCTACGCCCTGCGCGAAACCTGATCATGACCTCGATCCGTCGTCGCTTCTCGTCGTCCGTCCCCCAACCCGTCCGGACCTAGCGTGCCGCTGCGTCGGCGCTTGTCCTGGGTGGTGGCCGCGGTCGCGCTGGCGGTCGTCGCGGTCTCGGCGTCGGCCGCCTGGCTGACCGCCCGGACCGTGATGCGCGCCAGCGTCGACGACGCGCTGCGGGCCCAGGCGAGCGTGGTGCTCGACGCGAAGTCGACGTCCCGCGGGATGGTCCTGCGCGCCCGGGACGGATCGGGGCGGCTGTTGTTCCTTCCCGAGCCGCCCGCCCGGCAGGGCGGTCCCGCCGAGTACGCCCAGACGCTGGCCGCCGACGGCACGATCATCACCACCCGCGGCGACGTCACGCTGCCGGTCACCGCTGCCGACCTCGCGGCGATCGCGGGCGGAGCGACGGCCGAGCCGCGCGACGTGCGGCTCGGCGACGCGCACCTGCGCATCCTGACGGTGCCGCTGACCGGCACGGCGGCGGCCAAGTTCGATGCCGTCGCGGTCCAGGTCGGCCGTCCGCTCAACGGCGTGGACGATGCGCTGCGCAAGCTCTGGATCGCGCTGCTGATCGTGGGCGCGCTCACGGTTCTGGCGGCGGTGCTGGTGGCCCGGGCGTTCGCGCGGCGGACGATCCTGCGGCCGGTCCGCGACCTGGCGGCCGCCGTCGAGCACGTCGAGCAGACGGCCGACCTCGATCCGCGGATCCCGGTCCACGGCGACGACGAGCTCGGCGACCTGACCCGACACTTCAACGGCATGCTCGACCGGCTCGAGGGGTATCGCGACGACCTGCGCCGCTCGGTGGCCGAGCAGCGCAACCTGGTGGCCGACGCGTCGCACGAGCTACGGACCCCGGTGACGAGCCTGCGGATGAACGCCGAGCTCCTGCTGGAGGAGCACGACGCGCTTTCCGAGCCGGACCGGCAGGCGATGCTCGTCGCCGTGCGCGACCAGTCGGACGTCCTGGCGAACCTGATCACGGACCTGATCGAGCTGGCGCGGGGCGACGTCCCGGACGAGCGGGCCGAAGAGACCATCGAGCTCGACGCGCTGGTCCGCGAGTGCCTCGAGAACGCCCGACGCGATCACCGCGGGGTCGACTTCCGGGCCGACCTCGCCGCGGCGTCGGTGCGCGGACGTCGCGATCGCCTGGCGCGAGCCGTCTCCAACCTGCTGAACAACGCCGCTCTCCACGGCGCCGCGGAGGGCGGGCCGGTCGAGGTCTCGATCGCGCGCGCTGGCGAGCGGGCCGAGATCCGGGTGATCGACCACGGCCCCGGCGTCCCGGCGGCGGAACGTGAGCGGATCTTCGACCGGTTCCGTCGCGGCGACGACGTGCGCGGGCGCCGAGGCAGCGGCCTCGGCCTGGCGATCGTCCGTCAGGTCGCCCGCTCACACCGCGGCGAGGTCACGGTCGAGGACACCCCCGGCGGCGGCGCGACGTTCGTGCTGCGGGTGCCGGCGACGAGCGACGCTGGATAGCGCTTCACGCCAGGACCGCCGAGTCGACGCAGTCCGGCGGTGTGTCGTTGCGAACCGCCTGTTGCTTCGGTACAGACCTGGCGGCGATGGTGGACGGGTGGCCTGCCATACCGGGTTTGCCACCGTCTTACTACCCTAGTAGCATCGAGGTATGAAGTTGAGTGTCAGCGTTCCCGCCGATGATGTCGCCCGACTCGACCGCTTCGTGCAGCAGGCCGGGCTCGCCTCGCGGTCGGCCGCGATCCAGCGGGCGATCCGACTGCTCGACCTCGACGGCCTGGATCAGGATTACGCCGCGGCGTGGAACGAGTGGGACGCGTCCGGCGATGGACGGGACTGGGACGCCGTGACGTCGGACGGGTTGCCCGATGCGTCGCGGTGAGATCCGACTCGTCGACCTGGACCCGACCCGCGGCAGCGAGGCGAGCAAGCGCCGCCCGG
>JADKLW010000500.1_pt1 | contig 15710 bp, 19 predicted proteins | sample 8641881 | NCBI WGS metagenome assembly JADKLW01 (sample SAMN16272185, study PRJNA661076) | feces metagenome | isolation source: fecal sample from diarrhoea affected cattle B | host: Bos taurus | place: South Africa: Lokaleng Village, Mahikeng | collected 2019-09 | reverse complement strand
AACTCCGATTTTTAGCATATTATTCTAATTTGAACAAAAATAGTATTATTTGTTGAGACCGATTGTGTATGGCTTCTAAAATTGCGGCTATTTATACAGTTTTGAGTGGCCGAATTGATGCCAGTTTGCTTATTTTTGCCCATTAACCTACATTGTTTTGAAAGATACCGCCAAACATCAGGGACTGCGCAATCAGTTAGTAAAGGTCTTGCAGGAAAAGGGGATTAAGGACGCCAATGTTTTGCAGTCGATTGGTAAAGTTCCACGCCATTTATTCCTGGATTCGGGTTTTGCCGAATATGCCTATCAGGACAAGGCATTTCCAATCAGCGCCGGCCAGACAATTTCGCAACCTTACACTGTGGCTTTTCAATCGGAACTGTTACAGGTGAAAAAAGAATCGAAAATTTTGGAAATCGGTACCGGATCGGGTTATCAGACCGCCGTACTTTTTCACATGGGCGCACGGATTTACACCGTCGAGCGTCAAAATGAGCTTTTTAAACAAACATCACAATTATTACCTAAGCTTGGCATCCGGCCCAAACACATATCCTTTGGCGATGGCTACAAAGGTTTGCCGAATTACGCGCCATTCGACGGGATTATTGTCACTGCCGGTGCGCCGGAAATTCCGAAACCGCTTATGGCCCAGCTGAAAATAGGAGGAAGGTTGGTGATCCCGGTAGGAACATCTTCGCAAATAATGACTTTGCTGATCAGAAAATCGGAAACGCAATTTGAAAAGCATGAGTTTGGCGAATTCCGGTTCGTTCCGTTATTGGAAGATAAAAACTAGGGTTATTTTTTGGCAGTTGCCAATACGCTCTTTAAAGCGTCCATGTCATCCATGAGTTTTTGAATCGATTCGGCCGATATTTGTGGTGATGCATTTGTTCCATTTAACTGGGCGAGCACTTGCTGAAGCGCATCGATGGCAACATCCTGGCCTTCGCATAATTGGAGTATTTTGGCTTTCAGCCAGGCAGTTTTCAACTGATTGTAATCAACCGACAGCAATTCTGAAAGTACCGATAGTTGTGATTCGGTTGGCAAGCGTCCGCCACTTTCAAACTTACTGATCAGAGCGGTATCGATTTTCAGGATTCTTCCAACTTCAGTAGTCTTTAGAGCCTTTGCCAATCTTGCGTCTTTTAGCATTGCGCCAATCATCAGCTTCTGAATTCTTTTTTGATTCGGTCTAGATCGCGTTTGGTATCCTGTTCTTTTAAAGATTCCCGCTTGTCGTAGGTCTTTTTACCTTTGCACAATCCGATTTCGAGTTTGGCAAAACCTTTATCATTGGTAAAAAGTTTCAGCGGAATGATGGTCAGTCCTTTTGCCTGGACGCTTTTCTGCAAACTCCGGAGTTCGCGTTTGTTCAATAACAGTTTGCGTTCGCTTCTGGCGAAGTGATTAAACTGGTTGCCATGGGTATATTCTTCGATGGAAGTATTGATTGCAAACAATTCGCCTTGATCATTAAATTCACAAAAGCTTTCAGTTATCTGCGCTTTACCGAGGCGAATGGATTTGATTTCGGTTCCGGTCAGTACGATTCCCGCCGTATAGGTTTCCAGGATCTCGTAGTCGAACCGTGCTCGTTTATTGAGGATGTTGACAGTTTTAAGCATAGTGCAAAGGTACGTTATAAAACGTATTTTTTAATCCGACAGATGCGTGTGTTATAATTCAGGATGTAAGATTTCGTCTGAAATAAGATCACCATCGGCTTTAATGATATAAAGATTACCATATTCTTCTTCGTCGATATCATCATATTTACGAGCGCCCAACAAGGCATTTAACTGCTTGGGGATTGTATTGCTATGACCAACCAGCAATATTGTTTTACCTGCATGCTCGCGCAGTAGTTGTTTGAGGTCAGTATGTTCGGGTTTGCGCAATATAATCTCCGATTTACGATCCGCGGAAATTGCCTCACAGGTCTGGTAGGTGCGATTGTAATCCGACGAATAGTATACATCAAACTTTACCTCCTCGAAGTATTTCGCCCATCGTTGTGCTCGCAACCTTCCTTCCTCACTCAAGTCGGGATTGTTGTTTGGGGCTGCTTTTTCGCAGTGTCGGATTAAATATATTGTAGTTGTATTTTGTGCCGATGCGGTCAGTGCACTAAATAAAATAAGTATCTTCATTTTCATGGACGCGTTTTTGTAAATTTAGTGAATTGCAAATTTGTATAAAATATGTCTTTACCACATTCGAATGATCCATTACATGGCATCACACTGCAACATATACTGGAGGTTTTGGAAACTTTCTATGGCTTCGACACACTGGGCGAGCTCATACCGATCAAGTGTTTTACAAGTAATCCCAGTATAAAATCGAGTCTGGTGTTCCTGCGCAAAACGCCTTGGGCACGAGCCAAAATAGAACATCTCTACATCAGGACTTTACCGAAACTGGATTCAGGCGCGAGTAAATGACCGTATCTATAAATTTTCCTTCGTAAAACTGATTCTCTTTCAGATGCGCCTCGCGAATGAAATTATTCCGTTCTAATACGGTGGCCGATGCATGATTTTCAGGGTCGATGATCGCTTCGACGGAATGCAGTTTAAGTTGATTAAATCCGTAATCAACCACCGCCGCGATGGCCTCAGACATTATGCCTTTACCACGAAACTCCGGTAACATGAGATAACCTATCTCCGAACGGAAGTGCTCGGGCATAAGTTTGTAATGTCCAATAATTCCGATGCAGTCGTGAACGTTCCGCAGTGTAATAGCCCAATTTATACCTTCATTATTGCGAATCTTATTTTCAATCATGTCGATATGTTCGCGGGCTTCGTCGATGCTTTGCATGATAGGACGTGGAACAAACCGCATGGTTTCGGGATTTGAACGCATTTTGAAAAGCGCATCGGCATCATTCCTGTCGAATTGCCGTAGTGTCAGGCGGGTAGTCTCTAGAATAGGAAACGGACTGAAATTAATTGTCAGTGGCATTTTAAATGATGTATTATCTTACAGTAAAAGCGAAATTGAATATCTTTTAGCAAAGATTAGAATAATTTCGAAAGAATATTATTAAAAGATTACCTATAATTGAAAATAAATTATTAATCTAGCAGCCCCTAATATCTTATAATTATGATCATGACTATTACATTTGAAAACATTGAAAAAGAAAACATCAGAGCACTGCAGTTTCCTTCAACTGACGTCCTGGAGGACGCTTCTGAAAAAGCACAACGCGAATCCGAATTAAACCGCGCCATGGCACTCGGAAATCTGGAACATTCGAAGATCCGGATTTATTTCGAGGATAATCATTCTAAAAAAGTCGTCGAGACCACCGTTTGGGCTGTCACAGATCATCAGGTGGTACTAAAGCAGGGAATTGGCATACCAATCAACCGAATCTATAAATCGGCATAATTACTCAATATTCAAATTTACGGGAAAGTGGTGCAAACAGCGAACTGGCGCGCCGTCCTTCATCGCCGGAATGAATTTTTGATCGTATTTAGCGAGCACGCGCACGATTTCCATTTTCAGATATTCGAGATTTATAGGCACCTGTGGCGCCGTTTCATCGCCATACTTATCACGCGGTAGTAATTCCTCGTCACGTAGGTAAACACATTGGATATCGGAAAGACTGCCGTCAACCTCAACCACAAAAGACGTGAGTATATGAATTTTCAAATTCTCGGCTTCAGGAATTTGAAGGTTTTCACCGATGAATTTTGTCAGTGTATAAGATCCGCCGGTTATGAGTGGTCGGGAATCGACCTCAGTCGCCCGAAAAATGTCCTGAGCTTTTGCAGAACCAACGCAGATAAGCAAGCACAGTAGGAGAGTAGCTATTTTCATATTGGCGGGGGTAATGCGAAAATAGAAAAATTTCCTTACCCACGACCAACCGATATAAAAAAAACCTCCCGTTAAGGAGGTTTTGAATCAGGCGTGAATGCCTTCTTTTAATTCTTCGATCATCTTTCGGTTGAAAGCCGGTAAATCGTCGGGGTTCCGACTGGTTACCAATCCCTGATCGACAACAACTTCTTTATCGACCCAATTGGCACCTGCATTTATCAAATCCTGTTTGATAGACTTATAAGATGTCATCTCGCGGCCTTTGACCACGCCGGCGTTGATTAGTGTCCACGGACCGTGGCAAATGGCCGCAACCGGTTTTCCGGCATCAAAAAATTCGTTGACAAATGACAAAGCACTTTCTTCGATGCGCAATTTATCGGGATTAATAGTTCCACCAGGCAAAACAAGCGCGTCATATTCGGATGCTGACACCTGATCCAATGTTTTGTCCACATCGTATTCATTGCTCCAATCTGCTCCGCTCCACGATTTGATTTTCCCCGGTTTCAAACTTACCACGTGAGCCGTCCAGCCTTCTTTTTCCAAATGTTCTTTGGGTGATTTCAATTCGCTTTCTTCAAATCCGTCTGTTGCGAGGATCGCTATCTTCTTACTCATAATAATATCTTTTAGGTTAACAGATTTCAAGTTACGTAAAGTCGTGTGGCAATGCTGCCAAGACGTTATTAAACTTGTCGTAAAATTTGTTAAGCACCGGCAGTCTGATTTCGGAAAACAAGTTCGCCGTCAAAACTGTCCAGCAAAATAATGCTTTCTGTCTGCACATTTCCGGCAAGGATCTCCTTTGACAGCCGGTTCAATACCTCACGCTGGATGACACGCTTGACCGGTCGGGCACCGTACTGCGCGTCGTAACCTTTGGTGGCCAGATAATCGATCGCTTCCGGCGTGGCGTCAAGAGTTATGTTTTGTTGTGACAGCATTTTCGTAATTCCTTTTAGCTGTAGTCCGACTATTTGCCGGATGTTATCAGAGTTCAACGGCGTGAACATCACGATTTCATCGATTCGGTTTATGAACTCGGGACGGACCGTCTGTTTTAACAAGGCAAGGACTTCGATTTTTGCGGCTTCGGTGGCCGCTTCTATACCGCCTTGCATCATTTCGAATTTTTCCTGGATGATGGCACTTCCCATATTCGATGTCATGATGATTATGGTATTTTTGAAATCGGCCAGGCGACCTTTACTGTCGGTTAGTCGGCCTTCATCCAAAACCTGTAATAAAATGTTGAAAGTATCGGGGTGTGCTTTTTCGATTTCATCCAGCAAAACAACCGAGTACGGCTTACGGCGAACAGCTTCCGTCAATTGGCCGCCTTCGTCATAGCCTACGTATCCAGGAGGCGCACCCACCAGCCGGCTAACACTGTGACGTTCCTGATATTCGCTCATGTCAATCCGTGTCATCGCATTTTCATCGTCAAACAGGTAGTCGGCCAGCGCTTTTGCAAGTTCGGTTTTACCAACTCCTGTAGTTCCCAGGAACAGGAACGACCCGATAGGCTTTTTGACATCCTGCAAACCGGCGCGGCTTCGGCGTACTGCATCGCTTATTGCTTCAATCGCCTCATGTTGGCCCACTACGCGTTTATGCAGTTCATCTTCGAGTTTTAATAATTTCTCGCGTTCCCCTTGAAGCATTTTCATCACGGGAACTCCGGTCCATTTTGCCACGACTTCGGCAATATCTTCCCGGGTCACTTCCTCTTTGATGAGGGAAACGCCCGCCTGATTCTCGAGTAATTGTGCTTGTAGCACATCCAATTGCTGCTGTGCTTCCTTGATTTTTCCGTACCGAAGTTCGGCTACCCGGCCGTAATCGCCATCGCGTTCGGCACGTTCGGCTTCGGATTTGAAATCTTCGATATCGCGTTTAAAATTCTGAATGTTGTCAACAACATCTTTTTCGCTTTTCCATCGGGCGAAGATATCGTTGCGTTCTTCTTTCAAATTCGCCAATTCGAGACCGAGAATTTTCAGCTTGTTTTCGTCATTCTCCCGCTTGATGGCTTCGATTTCGATTTCAAGCTGCATGATTTTCCGATCAAGTACGTCCAGTTCCTCGGGTTTTGAATTGATTTCCATTCGCAGTTTCGATGCTGCTTCGTCCATTAAATCAATTGCTTTGTCAGGCAGAAACCGGTTGGTGATATAACGTTGCGAGAGTTCGACGGCAGCGATGATGGCATCGTCTTTAATTCGGACTTTGTGATGAGTTTCATACTTTTCCTTGATTCCGCGCAGTATTGAAATCGCACTTTCGGTATCGGGCTCATCAATGAGAACTTTTTGGAACCGACGTTCAAGCGCTTTGTCTTTTTCGAAATATTTTTGATATTCGTCGAGCGTTGTGGCGCCTATAGCGCGCAACTCACCACGGGCCAGTGCCGGTTTTAAGATATTGGCAGCGTCCATCGCGCCTTCGCCACCGCCGGCGCCAACCAGCGTATGGATCTCATCAATGAACAGGACGATGTCGCCTTCGGCAGAAGTCACTTCTTTTACAACCGATTTTAATCGTTCCTCGAATTCACCTTTATATTTTGCACCTGCAATGAGCGCTCCCATATCCAGGGAATACACGATTTTGTCTTTGAGGTTCTCGGGTACGTCGCCATCAACTATTCGATGTGCCAAACCTTCAGCGATGGCGGTTTTTCCAACTCCGGGTTCACCCACCAGCATCGGATTGTTTTTAGTACGTCGGGTTAATATCTGCAATACACGGCGAATCTCTTCATCGCGCCCTATCACCGGATCGAGTTTGCCGCTGCGGGCCAGTTCATTTAGATTTTTAGCGTACTTGTTGAGTGCGTTGTAGGTTTCTTCGGCAGATGCGGATGTCACTCGCTCGCCTTTACGAAGTTCGTCAATTGCCGTCCGAAGGCCTTTTTCGGTAGCACCCTGATCTTTCAATATCTGGGCGATTTTGCTCCGCGAGCCGAATATAGCCAGTATTAAGTGTTCGACCGATACAAATTCGTCGTTCATCTGTTTCGAAATAATCTCCGCATCCGTCAAGGTTTTTGACGCATCTCGTGAGAACTGCAGTTCGCCCCCTGAAACTTTGGGAAAACTTTGGATGGTGCTGTCGAGAATTTGACTAAAAAGCGGAACATTGATGTTAAGCTTTTTCAATAGAAATGGCGCTACATTTTCATCGACTTCCATCAAAGCGCGGAATATATGTTCGTTTTCGATTTGCTGATGCCCGAAACTTTGTGCAATCTGTTGGGATTGCTGCAGCGCTTCTTGTGATTTTATGGTAAAATTTTTAATGTTCATCGTAACTTTTGTATAAGGTTTAACAGAAAGGACTTTTGGTTTTAGTAAATTTGAGAGGCGGGTTTCAATATATATTCCAACTTTAAACATGCGACAAAATGTCTGAAACGATGACTATTTGTCCGAAAATTCATTCTATGAGCATAATCAATAAATTTTTTGGTTCATCACCAAGTGAGAAGACCTCTACAATTCCGTGGCAAATACTGGACAGTTCCGATGAATTGGAAAACCTGATCAGGAATTCCGATCAGAGTCCGGCAATTATATTCAAGCACAGCACCCGCTGCAGTATTAGCAGAATGGCTTTAAAACAGTTTGAATCGGAGTTTGCCCTTCATGATAAAGTTACCCCATATTTTTTAGATCTTCTAAAATTCAGGGAAGTTTCGAATCTGGTGGCGTCACGATTAAATGTGGTCCATCAATCGCCGCAATTGATTGTCATAAAGGATAGGATTGCGGTATACGATGCCTCGCATAGTGACATTTCAGCTGATGTTTTAGCAAAAAAAATTTAAGATGAATATAGAAGTATTTCTAGCAGAGCTTAACGAAGAGGCTGTCGCCACCAGAAAAATCCTGAACGCGTTTCCGTCAACTAGATTTGACTGGCAACCGCATCAAAAAAGTATGAGCGGTCGCGCATTGGCCACACATATTGCCGAGTTGCCGACATGGATCCACATGGCGCTAACTACCGACGAACTCGACTTTGCTTCATCGCCGTACCGGCCGAGTGAAGTAAATTCAACCGGAGAGGTTCTCGCGTTATTGGAGAAATCACTTGCCGAAGCCCGAACTGTACTGGTAGCTGAGAACGAGAAAAAGTTGGCCGAACCGTGGACACTTCGCAGTGCCGATGTTGTATATTCGGTTAAGACAAAGGCAGAAACGATCAGACACGCATTGAATCAGATCATTCACCATCGTGCCCAACTGGGCGTTTATCTCAGGCTGTTGGACATTCCAGTACCGTCCACCTACGGTCCAAGTGCCGACGATCCCGGTATGTAATTAATTACTGATGTGGTTGCGGCTGATTATTTTTTTCAACTTTGACTTCAGGTCTTCGCCTGTATCGAAAACGATCTGTTCATTTGACGGGAATGGAACTGCCCGGCGATCAAACATGTTTTGATAATTGTCCTCAACTGCTCGTCGGTCACCACGATAGCGCGCGTAAGTATTCAGAAATTGGAATTCGCTAGCCAGCGGAAACGATTGCAATTTCGCATTGTTCCTATAATCAAAATACTCAATTTCGGCGGCTACCTGTGCTGCTTTTGATTGTGTAAATTCCCGTACATCGGCCGAAACCATTTTCTTTACATCGACCATTATTATATTGCCAAGACTGTCTCTAACCACACGTCCTCTGCGATCAGTGAGTTGCCTGCGTCCATCTATGATTTCGCGCTCAGCGACGAATTGCCGTTCTTTGATATGTTCGGGCGAAACTGCGATATTCTTGAAATTGATAATAATTCCGAAATCGTAATTTACCCCCGGTTGGCGCGCGCTGTGGTAAACCGTCCATTTATCGTTCAATCCCTGGGTAGTGAAGTTCAACAAGTCGTTATTTAGCCGTGCAGGGATTATCATCGATGTTTCGTTTTTAGTATGTACCGATACATAGTCGGTTCCTTTAAACCGTGCCTGTTCAATCAAATCGGCTACATTCTTATAACCCGGATTGATTTGGTCGAGATACATGAGGTCGTCATAAGCACGCCGGTGATTTGATTTTCCGGTAGTAAGTAAAAGTGCCTGAGCGTTATCGTACAGATATTTTGACAATGCTTTTTTGCTGTCGACGATCTGCTCGCTATAATCCCGAAGTGTAAAATTCGCATTCCGGTTTTCGGCAATTATCTTTAACGGCAACAGTGGTTTGATGCTTTCTTGCCGACGGTGAAGGTTTAGGTATAGATTAAAGATCTTTTCAAAATTCCGCGGACTGGCATCTTTTGCCAGCAGATCGATTTCCGACATATCGCGTTCATTGGCTTTCAGATACGCCTCTTCCAGCATATAGACATAGTCCTGTTTTCCTTTCTTATCCTTATTATTCCGAAGTCCTTTCACAGCCCGATTGACCGCACTGTCGTAATCACCTTGGGTAAGCATGGTCCGGGTTTGTTTTACACCGCACCCAAATGCGACCAACAGAAGTAGAATGCTGAATGTCCTCATTGTAAATGTTTTCTCAAAAATATAAATTTTTTGACGCCGTCACCGAAGTTGTCAGGAAATTTCTGGAAAGATTCCTTCCAGTAAAGAGTTTGAATCGGATCGCTATTTGGGATCGTTATTCAGTCCGCGGGAGATTTTCTCGGATGCTAATTCTCGGTCCTCGCTATCGGCTTTTTCGGCATCAGAATCATCTACTTTGCAAAAAACCAGTTGTATGCTGATCGGGAAGTGATCCGAGTCGATTGATTTTTCAACTTTGATATTTTTTAAGTGGAAATCGTTGCTGACAAAAAAATGGTCAAGTGGCCATCGGAGCAATGGATATTTTGCGTGGAATGTGCTATAAAGTCCGCGGCCGTGTCTTGGATCCAACAAGCCACTGGTTTTCAGGAATAGATTTGTAGTGTAACTCCAGGCCACGTCGTTTAGGTCGCCAATGACCATACACGGACCATTGTGCTTTTTAGCCATTTTACCAACCAGCAGAATTTCTGCATCGCGATCAGTGCTGTGCATGCTTTCCTGTGGTACCGGTGGGGCGGGGTGGAGTCCGTAAATTCGGACCTGTTTATCGCTAAATGCGACATCGGCAATAATAGACGGAATTTCGTCGTCGATCAAATAGTTTATCTCACTGTGCAGTACTGGTAATTTGCTATAGAATAGAAGTCCGTACGTATTGTCTTTCGGAATCTCAATGGAATGAGGGTATTCCTGCTTTATTTCCTTTAAATTATCCAACCACACCTGGTCGGTTTCGACAATGAACACCACATCCGGATCTCTGACTTTTATCAGATCCAACAGTTTTTTATAGGATTTGTTGTATTGATAAACATTGGCCACTAATACGGTCATTACCTGGCGATCATCCTGCGCGGTATCCTCATAGATCATTTTTTTTCCCAATGGTGTAAACGGGACAATAAGATAGCCCAAATACAAGAAAGATATCGACAGACATCCCATCGCCAATAGGTCGGGCCACGTTCTTGATTCGTGAAAAAAAAATATCCACAAAGCGAGCAATACGCCAATGATGACAAATTTCTGCAAACGTGGATAATCAAATATGCGATAAACCCAAAGGTCTTTATGAATCGTAGGAACAAGAACCGCAATCATAGCAAGAGCGGTGGCAATAAGAAGCACTAATTTACTTATACCCATATGTTTTTATTGCCGGATAAAATGTGATATCATGCGGGAATTTATTTTCTGGCGAATGGAGGAAGCAATTTAGTGCTTACTTCGCCAAATCCAATGCGGATATTTTCATTTTCACAAAAACCTTTCATAATGACCGTGTCATTGTCGTTGATAAACTTTCGCTCAGTGCCATCGCTGACTTTTATCGGGTTTTTGCCACCCCATGTAAGTTCGAGCATCGATCCAAAACTCTCGGGCGTCGGGCCGGAGATTGTGCCGGAACCCATCATGTCGCCTGAATTTACGCGACAGCCATTGGAAGTATGATGCGCCAGTTGCTGACTCATGGTCCAGTACATATATTTAAAATTGGAGCGTGATACTACTGTGGGTTCACCGTTTTCAGGAGCAATTGACGCTTCCAGATTGATATCAAATGCATGTTTTCCTTTTTGTTGAAGATATGGAAGCGGATTCGGATTTTGTTTCGGCCCTTTTGTGCGGAATGGTTCCAACGCGTCCATAGTGATGATCCAAGGCGAAATCGACGATGCAAAATTTTTGGCCAGGAACGGTCCCAGCGGAACATATTCCCATTTTTGGATATCTCTGGCGCTCCAGTCATTCAACAGGACCATTCCGAAAATATAATCCTCAGCTTCGTGAACGGGGATATTTTCGCCCATTACATTGGCATCGGTGGTGATAAAAGCCGTTTCCAGTTCGAAATCGACCAAACGCGAAGGCCCGAATACCGGTGAAGTTTCGCCCGGTGGCAATGTTTGTCCCATTGGTCTGTGAACAGGAACGCCCGACGGCACGATGGACGAACTGCGACCGTGGTACCCTACCGGAATATGAAGCCAGTTGGGCAGTAATGCATTTTCGGGATCGCGAAACATTACGCCTACATTGGTCGCATGTTCCTTGCTGGAGTAAAAATCGGTGTAATCACCAATCAGAACCGGCAATTGCATTTCGACATCGTCCATATTAAAAATCACAATGTCACAGTCTTTTTTATTGTCGCGAAGCTTGGGATTATTAGCGTCGAATATCTCGGCGATACGGTTTCTTACTAATCGCCAGGTTTTTTTTCCATCCGATATGAAGTCGTTCAACGTATCCTGCATGAACATATCGTCAGTGAGTTCGATGCCTTCGAAATAGTTTAATTGTTGCAATGCCCCAAGGTCGATCGCATAATCGCCGATGCGGGTACCAATAGTTACAACATGATCTCTGGTCAGGAAAACGCCGAAAGGTATGTTTTGGATCGGGAAATCACTGTTTTCGGGCACTTCGAGCCATGATTTCCGAGTAATATCGTTTGCAGTTATAGGCATTAAGGGTAGTATTTGGTTGTTAAAAATCACTTATCAAATATAAAATTAACAAACATTTTACCAAACGATTTTCGTATTTTTGGGCTCAATTTAACGTAATCTTACCAAATGCGACACGATGTAGAGATATTCGACCTCATCCTTGATGAGCAGGATCGACAAATCCATGGACTGGAATTGATTGCTTCCGAAAATTTTGTGAGTGACCAGGTTATGGAAGCCGCCGGATCATGCCTGACAAATAAATATGCCGAGGGTTATCCCGGGAAAAGATATTATGGAGGCTGCGAAGTGGTCGACATTGTGGAACAAATTGCGATCGACCGCGCCAAGGCGTTGTTTGGAGCAGAATACGTAAACGTGCAGCCACATTCGGGATCACAGGCTAATACAGCCGTTTACTCAGCATGTTTAAAACCCGGTGATAAGATTTTGGGTTTTGACCTGTCACACGGCGGCCACCTGACGCACGGTTCGCCGGTCAATTTCTCGGGCAAACTCTACAATCCCGTTTTTTACGGAGTGGAGCGCGAAACCGGACAATTCGATTACGATAAGATACAGGAAATAGCAACACGCGAAAATCCCAAAATGATCATAGCAGGTGCGTCGGCATATTGCCGCGATATGGATTTTGAAAGGTTTCGGCAAATTGCCGACAGCGTGGGCGCTTTGCTGGTTGGTGATATTTCGCATCCTGCCGGATTGATAGCCAAAGGACTGATGAACGATCCGATGCCGCACTGTCATATAGTTACCACTACCACGCACAAGACATTGCGCGGACCGCGTGGCGGAATGATCATGATGGGCAAAGATTTTGAAAATCCGTGGGGGTTGACTACCCCTAAAGGAGAAATCCGGATGATGTCGTCGCTGTTAGATCTTTCAGTCTTCCCCGGAAACCAGGGAGGCCCGTTGATGCACACCATTGCAGCAAAAGCGGTCGCCTTCGGTGAGGCACTTACCGATGAGTTTTTTCAGTATTCACTCCAGGTTCAAAAGAACGCCAAGGCGATGGCGGCGGCATTTATGGAGCGAGGTTACAACCTGATTTCAGGCGGAACTGACAACCACATGATGCTGATCGACCTTCGAAACAAAGGCATTACCGGGAAAGAAGCTGAAAACGCACTTGTCAAGGCGGAAATCACTGTCAATAAAAACATGGTTCCGTTTGACGATAAATCGCCCTTTGTGACTTCGGGAATCCGAATTGGTACGCCGGCGATCACTACGCGCGGTCTCGTCGAATCGGATATGGAAAGCATCGTTGAACTGATCGACAGGGTATTGTCGGATCATCAAAACGAGCAGGTAATCGAGCAGGTTGCCGACGAGGTAAACGAGATGATGAGCGAACGCGCTATTTTCGTTTTTTAATAATTTACTGAATGGATGTGGGTGCGTGAGCGGTAGAGGCAGGCACCGTGTGCAGCCGATGACGCGGCCCGCAGGGACACGCCCAAAAAACAATTTTTATAATGTCGGTACTGAGATTACAATTGCCAACCGATCCGCGTTGGGTTAATATCGTAGAAAGCAACATCGAGGAAATCCTGACCGATCACGCGTGGTGTGAGCAAAAAGCAGCCAGCAACGCGATTACGATCATTACTATTAATTCGGAGTTTCCGGATTTGGTTACCGATATGCTGGCCTTGGCCAAGGAAGAAATCGAGCATTTTGAGATGGTTCACGAAATCATCAAGCAGCGCGGTTATAAGCTCGGGCGCGAACGAAAGGACGCGTATGTGGGCGAACTTGCGCAGTATATGAAACGCAGCAATACCGGCAGCCGGGTGTCGGGGTTGGTCGAGCGCCTGCTTTTTTCTGCTATGATTGAGGCCAGAAGCTGCGAGCGGTTCAAGGTACTTTCCGAAAACATCAAAGATCCGGAGCTTTCTGCATTTTACAGAGAATTGATGGAAAGCGAGGCCGGCCATTATACTACTTTCATTACGTATGCCCGAAAGTACGGAACGGGTATCGATGTCGAGAAACGCTGGCGTGAATGGCTGGAATTTGAAGCTTCGATCATTGCCAACTACGGCAAAAGCGAAACTGTACACGGATAAAAATCTGTAAAATTATGGTTACCATCACTGAAGCGCTCCCGAACGAATACAATATCATTCAGGAAATTGCCCGGCGTACCTGGCCTGTGGCATATCGGGACATTCTGTCGAATGCACAGCTTGACTATATGTTGGAACTCTTTTATTCGATCGAAGCCATCAACCAAAATGCGGAAGACGGCCATCGGTTCCTGATTGCGCGCAGTGAGGGGCAAATTGGCGGATTCGCATCGTATCAAACCGATTATAAACCACGGCAGACCCACATCCAGAAAATTTATGTTTTGCCGGAAATGCAAGGGCGGCAAGTAGGACGTGAGTTAATGATAAGAATTCAGGAGATTGCACTCATGGCGGGGCAAACTGTGCTAAGCTTGAATGTGAACCGAAATAACAGCGCGCAGCATTTTTATTCCGGACTGGGTTTCAAAGTGGTAGAAAGTACCGATATTGACATTGGACACGGGTATCTGATGGAAGACTTTATCATGGAGAAATCACTGATATAGAAAGGCATTGGAGCGGTGGGTATCATACAACCCTTGTAACTAATTCTGTAACAGCATCAGGTAGAAATTTTGTCACTTTGAAGAGTACGATTTTTACCCCAAATGCTATGGAAAACAACAACACAACTACGCTAACAGTGCGGGTTTGCGGATCGATAGAAACGCCGCCTGCTATCAATCGGGAAACATTTCGGCAAAGCGTGATTGACACGATTTTGCAGGTCATGAAAACACAGGAAGTGGCAATCGAATACATTGGTTACCAGCCTGACAGAACCGGATTACATCACTTGGAATCATTCAAGACTGAATTTGAAGATTGTGTGTATGTGAGTTTCAATGTCGCATCGAAAGCCATAAATGAAAAGGATTATGCCGAAACAAAATCATCTGAAGATATTGTCAATGCTTTTGTGGACATTTTCGAACACAAGACACACCGACACCTTGAAATTGATTCTACCGTCCTCAAGAAGGGTACACGCCAGCGAATGATCGAACTTAGCAGCGACTGGCAACATTATTTAAAGCATGGCTAGTTGCCTGACGAACATTTTAAAAAGCCTGCGTTTGCGGGTTTTTTTGTACACGAATGTTTTCGGATTTAAATATGGGCGTGCCCCTGCGGGTCGCGTTTTCCGCTGTATCTTTTATCTCCTGCGTCGATAAAAGGATGCCGCTGCAACCGCTCACGCAATCGTCGAATATCGAAATTAAATTTTGGTCAGAATGAAAGCTTCTGTCGGTAGCGGATTCATTTGTATACAGTTTTCTGTAGTGAACATCTCTTCCCACCTAAAATTGTAAATTAACTGATTCGGGTCTAAGTTATTTTTTATCAGATCAATTTGTCCTATCAGCGTGCAACCCGTACTAATTTCATTATAGTAAATAAAGATTAATTTTTCCTCGTCAAGACCTACACCCGTACTACTAAGATGCGCATCTTTACTATCAAAATTTAAAGTGGATTGCAATTCAACTCCGTTAAGATTTGTTATTTTATACCTAATGAATGTTCTATCCTCGTAGTAATACTGTCCGTTTGGCCAGGTAACTTTCAATCGTGGTATTATATCGATTACAAATATTATCTTTTTATCGCCAGCAGTTCCCTGCCAAGTGCCCAAATAATGTTGGTAATCGCCTTTGATGTCTTTCAGGTAAACGACTGCTTCGAGTTCGCTCTTATTAACAGAGTTTAATGGAATGGGCCGGGCATATTCCTGCGAAAAAGCAATTGCCGAAATTGAGCAAATAAGTACCGAG
>JADKLW010000141.1_pt3 | contig 15723 bp, 13 predicted proteins | sample 8641881 | NCBI WGS metagenome assembly JADKLW01 (sample SAMN16272185, study PRJNA661076) | feces metagenome | isolation source: fecal sample from diarrhoea affected cattle B | host: Bos taurus | place: South Africa: Lokaleng Village, Mahikeng | collected 2019-09 | reverse complement strand
ACGAAGCCATCAATGAAGAGTGGATTTCGGACAAGACCCGTTTCGTCTGGGATGGGCTCAAGAGCCAGCGTCTCGACCGTCCGTATGTGCGCAAGGGCGGCAAGCTTCAGGCGGCCACGTGGGACGAGGCTCTCGCAGCTGTTGCCACGCGCATGAAGAAGGCCGGCAACAAGGTCGGCGCCATTGCGGGCGATCTTGCGGCCGTCGAAGAAATGTATGCCCTCAAGGCGCTGTTGGCCTCGATCGGGTCGGGTATGACCGATGTGCGTCCGGCCATGTCCGGCATCGATCCCTCGATGCCGCGGTCGGCTTATATCTTCAATCCCACCATTGCCGGGATCGAAGAGGCCGATGCCATCCTGATCATCGGTGCCAATCCGCGCCTCGAAGCGTCGCTGGTAAATGCACGTATTCGCAAGACCTGGCGCGCCAAGGGCCTGCCAATTGCCATGATCGGCGAGCAGGCTGACCTCACCTATAGCTACAGCTATCTCGGCGAAGGCTTTGAGACGCTTGCCGACCTTGCTGATGGCAAAGGCTCGTTTGCCGAAGTCTTGGCCAACGCGCAGCGTCCGCTGGTCATCGTCGGCGAAGCGGCGGTTTCGCATGCTGCGCTTGGCAAGCAGGCCGGTCGTGACACGATTGCGCTCGCCGCAAAGCTGGCCACCGGCGCCAATGTGGCTGAGGGCTGGAATGGTTTCGCGTTGCTGCACAATGCCGCCAGCCGCGTGGGCGGGCTGGATATCGGCTTTGTGCCGCATGATGGCGGCGTGTGTTCGGCTGACCAGATCGGACTGGCCGGCAAGGGCGAACTCGACGTGCTATTCCTCCTGGGCGCCGATGAGTACGACATGGCGGCGATGGGCAAGGCCTTTGTAGTCTATGTCGGCAGCCATGGCGACAAGGGCGCGCATCGAGCCGACGTCATCCTGCCGGGGGCGACCTATACCGAGAAGTCGGGCACCTATGTGAATACCGAGGGTCGCGTGCAGGTTACCAACCGCGCCGTGTTCCCGCCGGGTGAAGCCAAGGAAGACTGGGCTATCATCCGCGCTCTCTCGGGGGCAATCGGCAAGCCGCTGCCCTTCAATTCGCTGACCCAGCTGCGCGCTGCGATCTATGCCGAGTTCCCGCACCTGGCAAGGATCGACCAGATTGCGGCGGGGTCTGTCACCGACGTGGCCAAGCTGGCAAAGGGTGCCATCAAGACCAAGTCGGCGCCCTACGGCTCGTTCGTCGCCGATTTCTATCTCACCAATCCGATTGCGCGGGCCTCGGCCGTCATGGCCGAATGTGCCTCGATGGCAGCCGGTCTGCGGCAGGCGGCGGAGTAGGGGAGCATAATGGACTTCATCACAACTGCTCTCGACTACCTGCTGGGCATCCCCTTCCTCGGTTGGGGTGTGCAGATCGGCCTTGTCTATAAGGTGCTGCTGCTGCTGGTGGCGCTGCTGGTGTTTACGGCGTTCATCCTGCTGGCTGACCGCAAGATCTGGGCTGCCGTCCAGTTGCGCCGCGGCCCCAACGTGGTGGGTCCCTTCGGCCTGCTGCAGAGCTTTGCCGACTTGCTCAAGTTCGCGCTCAAGGAACCCGTTATTCCGGGTGGATCGGACAAGGTCCTGTTCCTGTTCGCGCCATTGCTTACGGCAACGCTTGCATTGGCCGGGTGGGCCGTGGTGCCGGTGGGCGCCGGGCTGGCCATTGCCGACGTCAATCTGGGTATCCTGTACCTCCTGGCGATCTCCTCGCTGGGCGTCTATGGCGTGATCATCGGTGGCTGGGCGTCAAACTCGAAGTACCCATTCCTCGGTTCGCTCCGTTCTGCGGCGCAGATGGTGTCGTACGAGGTCTCGATCGGCCTTGTCATCATCACCGTGTTGCTGTGCGTGGGATCGCTGAACCTGAGCGATATCGTAGTGGCGCAATACGAAATGGGCCTCGCTCACATGATCGGCCTGCCGCAGCTGACCTTCCTCAACTGGTTCTGGCTGCCGCTGTTCCCGATGTTCATCGTGTTCTACGTTTCGGCCTTGGCGGAAACCAACCGCCCGCCGTTCGACCTTGCTGAAGGTGAGTCGGAACTGGTGGCCGGCTTCATGACTGAATATTCGGCCACGCCGTACATGCTGTTCATGCTCGGTGAGTACATCTCCATCCTGCTGATGTGCGCGATGACGACCGTGCTGTTCCTGGGTGGCTGGACCTCGCCCATCGACCTGCCGCCGTTCACCTGGATTCCCGGCGTGGTGTGGTTCGTCGTCAAGTTGAGCCTGGTGTTCTTCATGTTCGCCATGGCGAAGGCCATCGTGCCCCGCTATCGCTACGACCAGTTGATGCGCATTGGCTGGAAGGTCTTCCTGCCGCTGTCGCTCGCCATGGTCATCATTGTTGCATTCGTCCTCCAGCTTACGGGCTGGGGCTGGCAGGGAGGGATGGCCTGATGCGTGCCGCCCAGTTCGTCAACACGCTGCTGCTCACGGAGTTGGTGAAGGCCTTCTTCCTGACCATGCGCTATTTCTTCTCGCCCAAGCCGACGATCAACTACCCGTTCGAAAAGGGACATGTATCGCCGCGATTCCGCGGAGAGCATGCGCTGCGCCGCTATCCCAATGGCGAAGAACGCTGCATTGCCTGCAAGTTGTGCGAAGCCATCTGTCCGGCCCAGGCCATCACCATCGAAGCCGGGCCGCGCCAGAATGACGGTACCCGTCGCACCGTTCGCTACGACATCGACATGGTGAAGTGCATCTATTGCGGGTTCTGCCAGGAGGCCTGCCCGGTCGACGCTATCGTGGAAGGCCCCAATTTCGAGTTCGCAACCGAGACGCGCGAAGAGCTCTACTTCTCCAAGGAAAAGCTCCTCGCCAACGGCGACCGTTGGGAGCGTGAAATCGCTGCCAATATCAGCGCCGATGCGCCTTATCGCTGAGAGGGAAGAGCATGACCCTTCCACTATTCTTCTTCTATCTGTTCTCGGCGATCGTCATCGCGTCAGCCGTGATGGTCATTTCGGCGCGCAATCCGGTACACGCCGTGTTGTTCCTGATCCTTGCCTTCTTCAACGCCGCAGGCCTGTTCATGCTCGCCGGCGCCGAGTTCCTGGCGCTGCTGTTGATCGTGGTCTATGTGGGCGCGGTAGCCGTGCTGTTCCTCTTCGTCGTGATGATGCTCGACGTGGATTTCACCTCGCTGCGCCAGGGTTTCCTGCAGTATGCGCCTGTCGGCGTGGTGGTAGGGATCATCCTGCTGCTCGAACTGCTGCTGGTCGCCGGCAGTTTCGTGGTGTCGCCGGAGGTCGCGGCGGGGTCCGGTCTGCCCATTGATGGTGCGACGGATAACATGCGCGCCATCGGGCTGGTGCTCTATACGCGCTACGTTTTCCTGTTCCAGGGCGCCGGCGCGGTGTTGCTGGTGGCGATGATCGGCGCGATCGTGCTCACGCTGCGCCACAAGAGCAATGTAAAACGGCAGAATCCGGTGGATCAGGTGGCACGCAGGGCCTCGGAGACACTGGAAGTCGTCAAAGTCAAAAGCGGTCAAGGGCTGTAGGAGGCAAATATGGGCTTGGGTATCGAGCTCGGTCACTACCTGACCGTAGCAGCAATTCTGTTCACGCTGGGCGTGTTCGGCATCTTCATCAATCGCAAGAATATCATCGTCATCCTGATGTCGGTGGAACTCATCCTGCTTGCGGTGAACCTCAATATGGTCGCCTTCAGCGCCGCGCTCAATGATCTGCAGGGGCAGATTTTCGCGCTGCTGATCCTGACGGTGGCTGCCGCCGAGGCCGCCATCGGCCTGGCTATTCTCGTCATTTTCTATCGCAACCGCGGCTCGATCGCGGTTGAAGACGTCAACCAGATGAAGGGCTAAGAACCACCGCTATGATTCAAGCGATTGTTTTCCTGCCCCTTATCGGCGCGCTGATCGCGGGGCTGCTGGGCCGTACCATTGGCCACCGTCCGAGCGAATACATCACCACGGGCCTGCTGCTGATTGCTGCGGTGCTCAGCTGGGTGGTCTTCATTCCCGTTGCCTTTGGCGGTGGACTGGTCGGGGCCGAAGGCGACGGCCACAGCGCAGTCCTCAAGGTCGAGGTGATGCGCTGGATCCAGGTCGGTGACATGGACCTGCGCTGGGTGCTGCGGGTCGATACGCTGACCGCGATCATGCTGGTCGTGGTCAATACGGTGTCGAGCCTGGTTCACCTCTATTCGATCGGCTACATGGAAGAAGATCCGCATCGCAGCCGGTTCTTTGCCTATCTGTCGCTCTTCACCTTCGCCATGTTGATGCTGGTGACCGCCGACAACTTCCTGCAGATGTTCTTCGGCTGGGAAGGCGTGGGGCTGGCGTCATACCTGCTGATCGGCTTCTGGTACACGCGCCCATCGGCGAGCGCTGCAGCAATGAAGGCCTTCATCGTCAATCGTGTCGGCGATTTCGGTTTCCTGCTCGGGATTTTCGGCGCCTTCATGGTGCTGGGCCATATCGACTTCGACAGCGCGTTCCATGCCGTCGGCGAGTTTTCGACCACCGGCTTGCCGGTGATGCAGTTCCTGGGCTGGCAGCTCGATGCCATGACCGTGGTCTGCCTGCTGCTGTTCATGGGAGCCATGGGCAAGTCGGCGCAATTCCTGCTGCACACCTGGCTGCCTGACGCCATGGAGGGGCCGACACCGGTGTCGGCGTTGATCCATGCGGCAACCATGGTGACTGCCGGGGTGTTCATGGTGGCGCGCCTGTCGCCACTGTTCGAAACCTCACCCTTTGCGCTGACGGTGATCATCGTCATCGGTGCCATCACCGCCTTCTTCGCCGCAACTGTCGGCCTAGTGCAAAACGACATCAAGCGCGTGATCGCCTATTCGACCTGTTCGCAGCTCGGCTACATGTTCGTGGCACTGGGGGCAGGGGCCTATTCGGCCGGCGTGTTCCACCTGTTCACACACGCCTTCTTCAAGGCCCTGCTGTTCCTTGGCGCCGGCGCGGTGATCCATGCCATGCACCATGAGCAGGACATGCGGAACATGGGCGGCCTGCGCAAGAAGATCCCGATCACCTATGCCATGATGCTGATCGGCACGCTGGCGCTAACTGGTGTGGGTATTCCGGGTTCGGAGTTCCTCGGCTTTGCCGGCTTCTTCTCCAAGGACTCGATCATCGAGGCGGCCTATGCCGTCGGTGGCAATACCGGCGCCTTCGCGTTCTGGCTTCTGGTCATTGCGGCGCTGTTCACGAGCTTCTACTCGTGGCGCCTGATCCACCTGACGTTCCATGGTTCGCCGCGCGACGCGCAGCACAGCCATACGGCCCATCCCGATCCGGAGCATGCCGATCCGGAGACCCATCACGAACCGATCGATGACAGCAACCTGGACGATCATGCGCATGCTGCCGTCAGCCATGGCGACGCGCATCATCATGGCTCGGCCTATGACCATGCCCATGAATCGCCCAATGTAATGCTGGTGCCGCTTTATGTGCTGGCCGTCGGCGCCGTTCTGGCCGGTGCGGTATTCTACGGCATGTTCTTCCATGACGTTGCGCATATCGAGCACTTCTTCGCCGGCTCGATCGTGGTCGACCATGAGATCATCGAGGCGGCACACCATGTCCCTGTCTGGGTGAAATGGAGCGCCACTATCGCAATGATCATTGGCTTCGTGACTGCCTGGTACATGTATATTCGGCGTCCGGAAGTGCCCGGCAGGCTGGCGGCGCAGAATCCTGGCCTTTACCAGTTCCTGCTCAACAAGTGGTATTTCGACGAGCTCTACAACTTCATCTTCGTCAAGCCTGCGCTCTGGGTTGGGCGGGCCTTCTGGAAGGGCTTTGATGACTGGCTTATCGACGAGAAACTGACCGAGGGCCTTGGCCGTCGGGTGCAGAACGTCACGTCCTGGGTCGTCAAGCTCCAGTCGGGCTATCTCTACCACTATGCGTTCGCCATGCTGATCGGCGTGGCGGCACTGCTGACCTGGGCCATCGCGGCCGGGGGACTGATCTGATGACCTTCGAAAATACCATTCTAACAGTCCTCACCTGGCTGCCCGCACTCGGGGCAGCGGTGCTGATGTTCACGCCCAAGTCCTCGCTCAACGCCATCCGCTGGATGACGCTGGTCGTGACGCTCATCGTGTTCGTGCTGTCGCTGGCCCTGTGGCAGAGCTTCGATACGACCAATCCCGGCTTCCAGTTCGCCGTGAACATCGCCTGGATCGGCGACACGATCGGCTATCGCGTCGGCGTTGACGGCATTTCGATACTGTTCGTGGTGCTGACCGCACTGCTCATGCCGTTCGCTATCCTGGCCAGCTGGGAAGTGAACCTGCGGGTCAAGGAATACATGATGGTATTCCTGATCCTCGAGACGCTGATGATCGGTGTGTTCACCACGCTCGATCTGGCGATGTTCTATGTGTTCTTCGAAGGCACGCTGCTGCCGATGTTCCTCATCATTGGCGTCTGGGGCGGCTCCGCGCGCATCCAGGCCAGCTATAAGTTCTTCTTCTACACGTTCACCGGTTCGGTGCTGATGCTGCTGGCCATCATGGCCATGTACTGGAATGCGGGTACGACCGATATCGTCCGGTTGCTGACCCATGACTTCCCCGAGTCCTGGCAGGTCTGGCTGTGGTGGGCGTTCTTCGTCTCGCTTGCGGTCAAGATGCCGATGTGGCCGCTGCATCGCTGGCTGCCCGAGGCACACGTGCAGGCACCTACGGCCGGCTCGGTGATCCTGGCAGCCATCCTGCTCAAGCTGGGCGGCTATGGCTTCCTGCGCTTCAGCCTGCCGATGTTCCCGGATGCTTCACTGCAGTTTGCCAACATCATTTTCTTCCTCTCCGTTGCGGCCATCATCGTGACCTCGCTGGTCGCGCTAGTGCAGACCGACATGAAGAAGCTGATCGCCTATTCATCGGTTGCCCATATGGGCTTTGTGACCATGGGCATCTTTGCCGGCAACGCATTGGGCATTCAGGGCGCAATGTTCCAGATGATCTCGCACGGTATCGTGTCCGGCGCGTTGTTCCTGTGCGTGGGCGTCATCTACGATCGCATGCATACCCGCGACATCGCCGCCTATGGCGGCCTGGTGGAACGCATGCCGCGCTATGCCTTTGCCTTCATGGTCTTCACCATGGCTAATGTTGGCCTGCCGGGGACCTCGGGCTTTGTCGGTGAGTTCCTCACCATGATGGGCGTCTTCCAGGTCAATACCTGGGTGGCATTCGGCGCTGCCTTCGGTGTGATCCTGTCGGCCGGCTACGCGTTGTGGCTCTATCGCCGGGTGATCTTCGGTGCGCTGACCAAGGAAAGCCTCATGGGGATCCTGGATCTCGACCTGCGCGAGAAGGTCATCCTTTATCCGCTTATCGTGCTGACGATCGTCTTCGGCTTCTATCCGGCGCCGATCCTCGATACGACCGCTGCAGCCGTCGATAATCTCGTTGCACATTATGCGACCTCGGTCGGGCTCGACCCGGCTGTGTCGCTGGCCGACGCGCAAGCGCCACTTGTTCACGCCGAACCGGTTGCTGCCGCTGAGCCGGCCGCCGCGCCCGCTGCCCACTAGGAGAGTCCCGTGAACTCAGACGTTATCGATTTCGCGAGCCTTGCTCCGGCTTATCCGGAAATGCTCCTGGCTGTCGGGGCTGTTGTGCTGCTGCTCGTCGGCGTGGCGATCAACAAGGAACGCTCCCTGCTGGTCTCGTACGGGGCCGTTCTGCTGCTGCTCGTTGTCGGTGCGATCATCCTGTTCGCGCCTGCTGAAGGTGTGTTGTTCAACGGTGTGTTCATCGCCGACAGCTTTGCGCGTTTCATGAAGGTGCTGGTGCTGGGCGGTTCGGCTTTCGCGCTGATGCTGGCCTTGCCGCGCGCTGAGGAAACCGGCACGCACAAGTTCGAATATGCCATTCTGGTCCTGCTGGCGACGCTGGGCATGATGGCCATGGTGTCGGCCAATGACCTGATGAGCCTTTATGTCGGGCTCGAGCTGCAGTCGCTCGCTCTCTATGTGCTCGCCGCAATCAAGCGCGAGGATGGCAAGGCGACCGAGGCCGGGCTCAAGTATTTCGTTCTTGGTTCGCTGTCCTCGGGCATGCTGCTCTATGGCGCATCGATGATCTATGGCTTTACCGGCCATACGAACCTGCAGGAAATCATGTTGGTGCTCGCCAGCGAGGGTCGTTCCACCGGCCTGATCTTCGGCCTGGTGTTCCTGCTTACCGGCGTTGCATTCAAGATTTCTGCAGTGCCGTTCCACATGTGGACGCCAGACGTCTATGAAGGCGCACCGACTCCGGTCACGGCCTTCTTTGCCACCGCTCCCAAGGTGGCGGCGATGGCGCTGCTGGTGCGACTGGTCACGGATACGTTCCAGAGCATCACCTCGGATTGGCAGCAGATCATCATCTTCCTGTCGATTGCCTCGATGGTTCTGGCGGCCTTTGCGGCCATCGGCCAGCGGTCGATCAAGCGACTGATCGCCTATTCCTCCATCGGTCATGTCGGCTTCGCACTCGTGGGCCTGTCATCGGGTACGCAGGTCGGCGTCGAAGGCGTAGCCATCTACATGGCGATCTATGTGGCGATGACCGTCGGGCTGTTTGCCTGCATCCTGTCGCTGCGCACCGAGGCCGGCTATGTGGAGAACATCGAGGACATGCGCGGGGCCGCTCAGGCACGGCCGTTTGTCGCGGCTATCATGGCCATCATCATGTTCTCGCTGATCGGCATGCCGCCGCTGGCCGGGTTCTTTGCCAAGTGGCACGCCTTCCTTGCTGCCATCGATGCCCAGCTTTACGTGTTGGCGGTCATCGGCGTGCTGGCTTCGGCTGTGAGCGCCTTTTATTACCTGCGGATCGTCAAGGTGATGTATTTCGACGAGCCAGTGAGCAAGTTCGAAGCGGTGCCGGCCGAGCTCAGCATCATCATGGGCGTTAGTGGCTTCCTGCTCGTGACCTATTACTTCACGGTTGGCAGTCCGCTGGCCAGCTTTGCGCACACTGCGGCCGGAAGCCTGTTCTAGGTGACCGACTTCTCGCTCGGCCTCAAGGCACGCGCAGCCGGTTACCGGCTGCGCAGCTATGATAGCGTCGGCTCGACCAATGCCGAGGCCATCGAGGCGGCCAAGGCTGGAGATCCGGGGGGCATCTGGTTTGTCGCCCGCCATCAGACGGCTGGGCGGGGGCGTCGCGGACGGACCTGGATCAATCCGCGTGGCAACCTGGCCGCGACGCTCTTGATTGTGCCGGATGCCGATCCCACTTCAGTGGCGACGCTTGGATTTGTCGGTGGTGTGGCGCTCTCTGCAGCGCTTTCCGCGATCCTGCCCGACGGCATTGTGCGTGTCGGGATCGATGGTGCGGACGACGCCGACGGCGAAGGCCGTATTGCGCTGAAGTGGCCAAATGACGTTCTGGCGGATGGCGCCAAGCTGGCGGGTATTCTGCTCGAGGCAGCCAAATTGCCCGATGGCAGGCATGCAATCGCCATTGGCCTGGGTGTCAATGTTGTTGCCTTCCCCCCAGACCTGCCTTATCCGGCGACCAGCCTGGTTGCGCTGGGCGTGGAGCGCTCTGCCGAGGAAGTCTTTCAGGCGCTCAGCGATGCCTGGGTGGAAAGTTTTGGCATGTGGGATGATGGCCGTGGTATCGGCGCCGTGCTGACGCGTTGGCGCGCTTCAGCCGCAGGCATCGGAGCACCGGTCGCGGTTAGCCAGGACGGCGACGTGCTGCGTGGAATATTTGAGACTATCGACGACACGGGGCGACTGATTGTTCGTGCCGAAGACGATCGTCGCATCGCGATTACGGCGGGCGACGTACATTTTGGGGCAACGGCCAGCGCCCGAAGCTGACCACAACACAGTGCAGGCGACCGGCGACCAAAGTTCGCTCCGGCGTTGCGCTCGAAAGGACTGAACTGACCCATGGCTAAAAACCAAAGGGATGAACTCGTCTTCGTGCCGCTTGGCGGCGTCGGAGAGATCGGCATGAATATGGGGGCCTACGGCTTTGGCCCTGAACGCTCCCGCAAGTGGATCGTGGTTGATTGCGGCGTGACATTCGGTGGACCGGACCTGCCGGGGATCGAGCTGATCATGGCCAATCCCGAATTCCTCGAAGAGAGGGCAGATGATGTTCTGGCGCTGATCCTCACGCATTCGCATGAAGACCACTATGGCGCTGTGCTCGATCTGTGGCCCGGTTTCGAAAAGCCGGTCTATTGTACCCCGTTCACCGCCGCGATGCTGGCGGCCAAGCGGGCAGGGGACGGCATTGTCGAAAACGTCGACGTCACCATCATGCAGCCCGGCAAGCCGTTCACGGTTGGGCCATTCACGATCGAGCCCATCAACGTTGCGCATTCGATCCCCGAATCCAACGCCCTCTTGATCACCACTCCGGTTGGCCGTGCGCTGCATACCGGCGACTGGAAGCTTGACCCCACGCCAGTGGTGAATGCGCCGACAGACTTCGCGCGCCTGCAGAAGATCGGCGAGGACCGCTCGACCCCGTTGGCGCTGATCTGCGACTCCACGAATGCCCTCAAGGACGGCGAGAGCCCGAGCGAGGCAGAAGTTGCGGCCAATCTGGCAGCCATGATTGCCGAAGCACCAAACCGGGTTGCCGTCACCACCTTCGCTTCAAATGTCGGGCGGGTGGTTTCCATCGTCCGTGCGGCGGAAATGGCAGGGCGCCAGGTGGTGATGTCCGGTCGCTCGCTGCACCGCATCATGGGCATTGCCAAGGAACTGGGCATGCTCGAGGGCCTGCCGCCGCTGCTCGACCAGGATGCCTACAAGACCATTGCGCGCAACAAGATCGTCTTGATCTGCACAGGCAGCCAAGGTGAGGCCCGGGCTGCGATCGCCCGTATCGCCCGCGGCGAGCATCCGGTGATCGACCTCAATGCGGGCGACCGCATGATCTTCTCGTCCTGGGCCATCCCCGGCAACGAACGCGAGGTCATCGACATCCAGAACATGCTGATCGACAAGGGTGTGGAGATCATCACTGCCAATGATGGCCTCGTCCATGTTACCGGCCATCCGCGGCGCGACGAGTTGCGCAAGCTCTATTCGTGGGTCAAGCCGGATGTGCTGGTGCCGGTTCATGGTGAAGCCACTCATCTCGAAGCCCATGCCAAGCTCGGGCGCGATTCCGGCATTCCCAATGTCTGCGAGGCTCGCAATGGTGACCTCGTGCGCCTGTCCCCGGAGCCGATGGCATTTCCCGGAGAGGTACGCACGGGTGAGCTCTATCTCGACGGCCTGGTGCTCTGCACGCCCGAAGAGTCGGGCGTCAAAGGTCGCCGCCGCCTGTCGTTTGGCGGCCATGTCGTGGTCAGCCTTTGCGTGAACGGTGGCGGGCAGATCGTGTCCGGCCCGGATCTCGTGATCGAGGGTTTGCCCGAAACCGAGGACGAGTCACTGACCGAACTCGTTGAAGACACGGTCGCGGGTGTTCTCAAGTCGATGCCACCAAAGCGTCGCAGCGATACCGAAGTGCTGAATTCGGCCTTGTTCAAGGCGATCCGCAACGAGGTCAATGCCTATTGGGGCCGCAAGCCCAACGTGTCGGTATTCGTACACCGGGTCTAATTCCCACACTGCGGCAATTGGAAACGGGTTTCGCGCTTTCGCGCGAGGCCCGTCCGGCGTATGTGGAGTGGCATCGCAGCCGGAAGGAATAGCCCATGCAGATCGGCTCCATGATCGCCGTCTTCATTGTTGTCTGGTGGTTGAGCTTTGTTGCGGTTCTGCCAATTGGCAATCGCAGCCAGGTCGAGATGGGCGAGGTGGTTGCCGGCACCGAACCCGGCGCTCCAGCGACGCCGCGAATTCTGCTTCGCATCCTGATTGCGACCGGGTTGGCAATCGTCATGACGGCCCTGCTGTTCTGGGGCCTCAGCAACGAGACTCTCCACCACTACTGGAACCGCTGAGCGGCTAGGCTAGCGCTTCCGCACAGGCTTTCCCACCGCATGGCGATGGGCCATAGCCAAAGCTGCTCGCAAGTCATCCTCGGTGGCACAGGCTAACGTCATCGTGGTCCAGCCCCGTCGGCCCCAGGCGTTGTCGACAGGCTTGAATATGTCTGGCGCAAGCTGGCACTTGAATTCCTGTTTGTCGGGGGAGAACTTGATGTTGGCGGTCATGCCGTCTGCCGCCAAAGTGACGTAGATCCGATCGACCCTCAATGCCGTCCGATCGAAATGCGGTGCCTCGGATGTTCCAGGCAGGGCAAGCGTCAGACGCTTCAAGTCTACCGCAGTCGCCAACGCGCGCTCCTATGCTCTCAGCGGGTTCAGACAATAAAAAAGCGGGGCACGAGGCCCCGCCGAATGAGTTTGTTCGACAATACGCTGGTCTTAGGTGCGCTACTGAAGCGCGCTGCCAACGCTCCTCCCTTGACGTTGTCGACGTCCGGCGGTTGTGACCGCCTGTGTTTTATTGTGAGGAACCCTAACAACAACAAATCGGGCTGTCACGTAGATTCTGCATGCCTTCCATGCTTGCATCAGATGGACGAGTAGGATTTGAGTGGGCATCACGAAAGCCTCGAGTCGACGGACCTTTTCCGGGAGTTCAAATGCGCCTGTCCCGCTACTTTCTGCCCGTGCTGCGCGATGTTCCCAAGGAAGCCGAGATCGTATCGCACCGCCTGATGCTGCGTGCAGGGATGATCCGTCAGCAGGCCTCAGGGCTCTATTCGTGGCTGCCGCTGGGCTACAAGGTACTCATGAAGGTGCAGCGCATCATTGAGGAGGAGCAGAACCGCGCCGGCGCCATCGAGTTGCTGATGCCCACCATCCAGTCGGCCGACCTGTGGCGCGAAAGCGGTCGCTATGATGCCTATGGCAAGGAGATGCTGCGCATTGAGGATCGGCACGAGCGCGAATTCCTCTATGGTCCCACCAATGAGGAGATGATCACCGACATCTTCCGGAGCTACGTAAAGTCCTACAAGGACCTCCCGCTCAACCTCTATCACATCCAGTGGAAATTTCGGGACGAGGTCCGTCCGCGCTTCGGCACCATGCGCAGCCGCGAATTCCTGATGAAGGATGCCTATTCCTTCGATCTCACCAAGGAAGCGGCAGTCGAGGCCTACGAGCGCATGTTCGTGGCCTATCTGCGCACCTATGCCCGCCTGGGGCTTACCGCGATCCCGATGCGTGCGGATACCGGCCCGATCGGCGGTGATCTCAGCCACGAATTCATCATCCTGGCCGATACCGGCGAGAGCGCCGTATTCTGTCACCGTGATCTGCTCGACAAGCCCATTCCGGGCAAGGACACCGATTTCCGCGGCGACCTTACGCCGATCGTGGACGACTGGACGTCGCTCTATGCTGCGACCGAGGAAATGGTCGACCACGCCGCCTATGAGGCTGCTGTGCCGGAAGACAAGCGGGTATCCGCGCGCGGTATCGAGGTCGGCCATATTTTCTACTTCGGCACCAAGTATTCCGAGCCGATGAAGGCATCCGTGACAGGCCAGGATGGCAAGGAAACCACCGTGCATATGGGCTCCTACGGCATCGGGCTGACGCGCGTCGTGCCGGCTATTATCGAAGCGAGCCACGACGATGCCGGCATCATCTGGCCGGTCTCGGTGGCGCCATTCGAGGCGGTGCTGATCAACCTAAAGGCCGGCCAGGCAGAGGTCGATTCCGCGTGCGAGGCCTTGTACGCGGAACTAACAGCGGCCGGCATAGACATGCTCTATGATGACCGCGATCAGGGTGCGGGCGCCAAGTTCACCACTGCGGATCTGATCGGCATTCCCTATCAGATCATCGTGGGGCCGCGTGGCCTCGCATCGGGCGAGGCCGAGATCAAGCACCGCAAGACGGGCGATCGGGAGACCCTGCCGATTTCGGACGCAGTGGCACGGCTCAAGGGCCTGATCGAACCTCAGCGAAAGACCGACATTTGACCGAGACGGGGCAGCCTCTCCTCAACAAGGGCACGCGCGCCTTTTCGCGCTTTGAATGGATGATTGCCGGGCGCTACCTGCGGGCGCGCCGCAAGGAGGCATTCATTTCGGTGATCGCCAGCCTGACAATGGTGGGCGTCGCGATCGGTGTGGCGACTCTGATTGTCGTCATGTCGGTGATGAACGGCTTCCGGGCCGAGCTGCTGACCAAGATACTGGGGCTTAACGGCCACTTCACCGCGTTTCCGATCGAGCGCGAGTTTACAGACTACAAGGAAGCCATTGCCGCGCTCGAAGAGATCGAGGGCGTGAGCTTTGCTGTCTATTTCGTTGAGGGCCAGGTGCTCGCATCGGGGCGCGGAAGGTCGACCGGTGCCTCCGTGCGCGGCATGGACGAGGAAAACCTCAAGAAGCTTGACCTGCTGTACAATGCGGCAGAGCAGGGGGGCTGGGACAACTGGGACGAGAGCCGCGGAATCGCCATCGGCCATCGCCTGGCAGAGAACCTCGGCGTTACCTTGGGCGACCAGATCCAGATCATCAACCCAGACGGTGCAATGACGCCGTTCGGCTCGACACCCCAGATCAAGTCCTATCCAGTAAACGTCATTTTCGATCTGGGCATGGTCGAGTTCGACAGCCTGTTCATCTATATGCCGCTCGAACCGGCGCAGGACTACTTCAAGATGTTCGAAGAGGTCCTGAAGCCCGGCATGGGACCGCTTGACCCGATGGCGACGGACGAGGAGATCGACGCGGCCTATGAAAGGATCAACCGCGTCACTGCGGCGGAGATCTTCATCGATGACCCGGACAATATTGCTGTCATGCGGCAGCGGCTGCAGTCGGACCCATCAACGCGGCCGCTTATCCTGACCGACTGGCAGCAGCGCAACGAGACGTTCTTCTCCGCGCTGCAGGTGGAGCGCGTGGTGATGTTCACCATTCTCTCGATGATCATCCTGGTCGCCGCGTTCAACATCATCTCCAGCCTCATCATGCTGGTGAAGGACAAGAGCGCCGATATTGCAGTGCTACGCACCATGGGCGCCACGCGGGGCGCCATCATGCGCATCTTCTCGATTACCGGGACGACTATCGGGGTGGTCGGCACGATGAGCGGCGTGGCGCTTGGTCTCGTCGTGGCGGCCAATGCCGAGACCATGCGGGCGTTTATCTCCAGCACGCTGGGTGTCGCCATCTTCCCGCCGGAAGTGTTCTTCCTGTCGTCGCTGCCGTCAAAGACCGATCCAGTGGAAGTTACTGTCGTGGTGTGCTTGGCGCTCGGCCTCAGCTTCCTTGCCACGCTCTATCCGGCCTGGCGCGCCGCCCAGTATGACCCGGTCGAGGCCCTGCGCTATGAGTAAGCCACATCTGGTCCTGACCGATGTTCACCGCCACTATGGCGAGGGCGACAAGCTCGTGCGTGTGCTCGAAGCAGCCAATCTCACCGTCAAAAGTGGTGAGCTGGTTGCCCTGGTGGCACCTTCGGGCGCCGGGAAATCGACCCTGCTGCACCTGTCAGGCCTGCTGGAGAGTCCGCAGGCTGGCGAGGTCGAGATCATCGGCATTCCCACCAGCAAGCTGGGCGATCGCGGCCGTACCCAGTTGCGCCGCTCGACCGTAGGCTATGTCTATCAGTTTCATCACCTCCTTCCCGAATTCACCGCGCTCGAAAACGTGTCGATGCCGCAACTGATTGCGGGCAAGGGTCCGGCGGAAGCGCATCAGCGCTCGATGGAGTTGCTCGATCTGCTCGGCATCGCTGCGC
>JADKLW010000174.1_pt4 | contig 15832 bp, 11 predicted proteins | sample 8641881 | NCBI WGS metagenome assembly JADKLW01 (sample SAMN16272185, study PRJNA661076) | feces metagenome | isolation source: fecal sample from diarrhoea affected cattle B | host: Bos taurus | place: South Africa: Lokaleng Village, Mahikeng | collected 2019-09 | reverse complement strand
CGCAGCCAGGAGATTACCCTGAAGGGCCACTCGTTCACCGTGTGGCCGGTGTTGCGCAGCCCGTAACCGTGCCCGCCGGAGGGATAGAGATGCATTGCCGCCGGCACCTTTGCCTCCTTGAGGGCGTAATAATAAAAAAGACTACTGTTGATATAATTCCTGTCGTCCTGTGTCTGGATCAGGATGGTGGGGGGTGTGTCAGCATCCACATGCAGTTCTGGTGCAATGCCGAAGCGCTCACCGGAGAGGTAGGCCGGATAGACCAGGATAGTGAAATCGGGACGGAGACTTACCTCGTCGAAGGAATCCACTTTGGGATAGGAGCGCTCACCATAGTTGGTGCTGGCCACGGCGGAGAGGTGTGCACCCGCCGAGAAGCCCATTACGCCAATTCTATTGGCATCAATCCCCCACTCGTCCGCATGGGCACGGGTGTAGGCGATGGTTCGCTGCAGGTCCTGCAAAGGAGCGACATGCTTCTCCAGCCCCTCACGGCGCGGCACGCGGTACTTCAGCAGCACACAGTTCACACCGTGGCTGTTGAACCGCTTGCATATCTCCGACCCCTCCAGGTTGTAGGCCAGGATATTGTATCCCCCACCCGGGTTCACGATGATGGTCACACCACTGTTCCTGTCGGCAGGAGCCGGGTAGAAGGTCAGCGTGGGTTCACTCACATTGCTGATGCGCAGCACGGGGCAACCGGCCACCTTTTTGCCGCTCAGGTCATCCACCTGTTTCATCTTCACCGTTTCACCCGGAGCACCACCGGGGAACAACAACACCGGATTTTCCTGTGCGTGAACAGTCATTACAGAAAGGAGAAAAAAAAGAAGAAAAGCAATATTTTGCATGGTTTAAAAATTTTCAGTTCGGTAATTTGATTGTAATTGATTACAAATATAATGCTTTTCTTCAGATATTCAGATTGCACCTTTTTTCGTCACCTCATCTCGATACATATAGGGGTATTCCTTTAATGATTTTTCGTATCCCCTACGTATCTCCTTCGAATAATGTTCGAATATCCGACGTATTCATTTGGAGAAATAATGACTTATATCGGACCAGGGTTGCGTGCTGAATAAACGTGTGTATTGTTTAAATATTGTTGTGTTCTTCCGGACTCCGTTAAGATAAACAAAGCTATTCTATTCTTTTTCTTCACGATGCTTCATTTTATCAAATACTCCCTATCTTTGCACTCAAATTAGAATTACAGCAAATGGAGCAAAAACAAACCCTGCTCGGCATGACGCTTGCCGAAATCACTGAAAGCGTTCTTGAGCTGAACCTCCCCAAATTTACCGCCAGGCAGATTGCCGACTGGGTCTATGTAAAACGGGTGAAGAGCATCGACGAGATGAGCAATATCTCTTTGAAGAACAGGGAGATCCTCAACGAGTCGTTCGATGTGGGCAGATCAGCACCGCTCGATGTGAAGACATCGGCCGACGGTACGATGAAAATGCTTTTCAGAACAGATAGCGGGAAATTCATCGAGACAGTGACCATCCCTGAGTTCGACCGCCTTACCATCTGCGTCTCCTCACAGGTGGGATGCAGGATGAACTGTGATTTCTGCATGACAGGGAAGCAAGGATTCAGCGATAACCTCACCGCCGCGGAGATACTCAACCAGGTATACTCAGTGCCCGACTCGGCAGCCATCAGCAACCTTGTGTTTATGGGGATGGGTGAACCGCTGGACAACTACAAGAACGTGAAAAAAGCAACTGAGCTGCTGATGGCAGACTATGGACTGGCATGGAGCCCCAGGCGTATCACCCTCTCCACCATCGGACTCAAGTCAAACCTGAAGCGTTTCCTCGATGAGAGCAAATGCCACCTGGCTGTCAGCCTTCATAACCCTATCCCGGAACAACGCCTGGAGATCATGCCAATAGAAAAGTCGGCACCCGTCGCCTCGGTCATTGAGATGTTGCGCGAGTACGACTGGAGCCACCAGCGCCGGTTGTCGTTCGAGTATATCATGTTCGACGGTGTCAACGACTCACTGCTCTATGCACGTGAGCTGACAAAGCTGTTGGCCGGTCTCGACTGCCGTATCAACCTGATCCGTTTCCATGTGATCCCGATGAGCAACCTGAAACCTTCCACCGAAGAGAACATGATCAAATTCCGCGATTTCCTCACCGCAAAAGGGTTCATCAGCACTATCCGCGCATCAAGGGGCGAGGATATTTTCGCTGCCTGCGGTATGCTTTCCACCGCCAAAATCGGTGAAAAAGAGAAAACTACAGTGAAGAGTGGAGAGTGAAAAGTCGGGAGTTGGGATGTGGAATCTGGGATATGGGATATGGGATATGGGAATTGAGAAGTGGGAGCTGAGACGTGGGATTTAGGAGTTGGGATATTGGAGTTGGGATTTAGGATTTGGAATATGGGATATGGGATATGGGATATGGGAATTGAGAAGTGGGAGCTGAGACGTGGGATTTAGGAGTTGGGATATTGGAGTTGGGATATTGGAGTTGGGATATTGGAGTTGGGAAGTGGAATCTTGGAAGAGGGAAATTAAAACTGACTACTGACAACTGACAACTGACAACTGACAACTGACTACTGACCACTGACAACTGACAACTGACATCTGACATCTGAACCCTACATCCCCCTTTAATTTTTCATAATTTGAACAGGCACCGTTTCATTTCCACGCAAATAGTCGTATATTTGCTTGATGAATGTGATAAAGTCTCATCCCTTAAAATATTATCATATGAAACATTTCGGAATTTTACTCTCATTTATGGCTGCCATTCTGCTCCTTACCTCCTGCAACGGCGCCGGTAGTTTTATGAATGCTTCAGGAGCAAACAACGAAGTAATGGTACTGATGGAAGATAGCGCGTGGGAAGGAGAGGCCGGACGAGCACTGTTCAACGCCCTCAACACCAATGCGAAAGCTCTGCCACAACCGGAGCCCAACTTCAGGATACTACAGATACTGCCCGAGAATTTCACCAGATCGATAAAGATGGCGAGGAACGTGGTCATTCCCGACATATCCGGGATCTATAGTAGTCCAAAGATCACATCGGAGATAGACAAATATGCCGTGGGGCAGGTCATCATGACCATCCAGGCACCCGACACCACCACTTTCGTGCAGTTCGTGAGTGAAAATGAAGAGAGCATTGTCGATTACTTCGTCACCAAGGAGCTGGAGCGCAACGGTCTATGGCTAAAAGGTCAGATCTCCGATCCATTGTCACGTGCACAGCAGGTGTTCGGCATCAATATTCATTTCCCGAAGGGTCTGACCAACATCACCGAGCATCCCAACTTCTACTGGGCTACCAACAACACCGCCCATTCACGGCAGGATATAGTGATTTACCAGATTCCCTACACCTCAGAAACCATTTTCGAGAAAGATTCACTTATTGCATTGCGAAATGGGGTCCTTGGCAAGTATATCAAGGGATCATTCGATTCGCAGATGACCACAGCGGAAGTATATTCACCCGATTATCGCAGGATTGAAGTGAACGGTATCTTCCGTGCCGAACTGCGCGGTCTTTGGGAGATGACCACCGATATGATGGGTGGGCCCTTTGTGATGCATGCTTTCGTGAATGAAAACACCGGCATGGTGGTGGTAGTGGAGACTTTGGTATATGCACCTGAGAAAAACAAACGCAATCTTATGCGTAATCTGGAAGCTACGCTCTATACCATCAGCATGCCTCAACCGGAAGGTGTGGAAATTGTTTCATAAATTGAATTGAAGTTCGTTTTAAAAATAGATACATGTCAGATTTATTAAAAGTGGGTATCACTCATGGTGATGTCAATGGTGTTGGATACGAAATCCTGTTAAAAACTTTTGCCGATGCAAGAATGCTCGAGCTGTGTCATCCCGTGATTTACGGCTCCTCCAAATCGGCTTCCTATCACCGCAAGGTGATGGATGGCGACACCGCCAACTTTCATATAATCTCCCGTGTAGAGGAGTCGCATGAGGGGAAGGTCAATCTTGTGAACTGTGTGAGAGATGAGATCAGGATTGAATTGGGTACAGCCAGCGCTGAAGCAGGCGAATCGGCTTACATTGCACTGGATAACGCCACCCGTGATCTTGCCGAAGGGAAGATTGATCTTTTAGTTACCCTCCCCATCAATAAAGATTCAATACAGAACGAACATTTTCAATTCCCCGGACATACCGAGTTCCTGGAAGACCGTTTTGCAAAAGACGGTGATAAAGCACTGATGATCATGGCATCAGAGATGATGCATGTCGCCCTCGCAACGGCACACACACCCCTCTCCGAGGTGCCTTCAAAAATAACCAGGGAGCTTATCCTGCAAAAGCTGAGGGCTTTCGATCTCTCACTGAAGCGTGATTTCAGGCTGGAGTTGCCGCGTATTGCCGTGCTGGGACTCAATCCGCATGCCGGCGAGAATGGTCTGCTGGGTAAGGAGGAGATGGAGATCATCGCTCCCGCCGTGAAAGAGGCCCAGGATGAGTGGATTCTCTGTGCGGGTCCTTTTGCGGCAGATGGCTTTTTCGGCTCGGGACGATTCAAGGAGTTCGATGGTATCCTGGCGATGTATCACGATCAGGGACTGATACCTTTCAAGACCCTCGCCATGGACTCGGGTGTAAACTTCACAGCGGGGTTACCCATCGTGCGTACCTCACCCGATCATGGTACCGCTTATAATATCGCAGGAAAAAACCAGGCCTCCGAGGAATCATTCCGACAGGCCATCTATATGGGTATTGATATCAGCAGAAACCGTGTCGCCTACGAGGAAGCACGCAAGAACCCGCTGAAAAAAATGTTCTTCGACCGTGGAAGGGATGATGAGAAGCTCGATCTGACCAGGGAAGAGCATGATTAGACTATCACGTTGGCTTTTCACTTCACGCTGCGCATTATAACAGTGCTGCAATCTGCTTCTCCAGTTTCAACAGATCTTTGGTGAAGTTGCGGATGCCTTCGGCCAGTTTTTCGGTGGCCATCGCATCCTCATTCATCATCCAGCGGAAGCTCTTTTCATCCACTGTGATCTTTTCGATATCCATCTTCATCGCAGCATCGGCATCCAGTTTTTTCGTTAATCTGCCTTCGGTCTGCTCCAGCTCCTTCAACAGCTTAGGTGCGATGGTGAGCAGATCACATCCTGCCAGCTCACATATCTCTCCAATGTTTCTGAAGCTGGCACCCATCACCTGTGTGGGATAGCCGAACTTTTTATAGTAGTTGAAAATCTGCGTCACCGACACAACTCCCGGATCTTCCGGAGCAGCTATCTCAGATACACCTCTCTCTTTTTTGTGCCAGTCGAGAATACGCCCTACAAAGGGTGAGATCAGACGTACACCCGCTTCAGCACAGGCAATGGCCTGCACCTGTGAGAATAGCAGTGTCAGATTGCAGTGAATACCCTCTTTCTCAATAATCTCAGCAGCTTTAATCCCCTCCCACGTCGACGCAACCTTTATTAAGATTCGTTCACGGGGGATACCTGCTTCTTCGTAAAGCCTGATCAGTTCACGTGCTTTACGCACACTGGCTTCGGTGTCAAAAGAGAGACGGGCATCCACCTCGGTAGAGACACGACCGGGGACAATCTTCAGTATCTCCAGCCCGAAATTAACCGCCAGTTTATCAACAGCCCTGGTTAGCTGGAGAGATCTGTCAGACGATGATGATCGCTTTGCATAAATAATCGCTTCTTCAATAAGACTTTTGTACTTCTCATCCTGCGATGCAGCATATATCAACGACGGGTTGGTGGTGGCATCTATCGGCTTGTAGGCCTCAATAGATGCAAAATCACCCGTGTCGGCCACCACCTGGGTGTATGCTTTCAATTGATCGAGATAATTCATAACTGTTTCGGGTTGAGTGTTTTTAAGGATATGCATCAAAGATAGGAATCAATTCTTAAATAACAAAATCAATCCTGCCACACAGTTTATCATCCGGTCCGGTAAACAGTAAATGATGTGCAATTGAGAGATGGTGATGATACAGCCAATCCCTCTCAGAAACGGGTTAGCACAACGAAAAAAAGAGACAGAGGTCTACCCTTTGTCTCTTTCATATTTAACAGAACAGGAACTTAGTTGTTCTCCGGCCTCAATTTCCTTACCACGGCACCGGTCTGCCACATCTCGCTCTCACGAAGGTCTTTCAGCTCTTCTTCCAGCTTCACGCGGTAGTCCGATTGTGAGTTACTGTCGATGGAACGCTGTGCTTCATTGCCGCTGGCAACCTCTTTGTACAGCTTTTCGAAGACAGGCTTCGTGACATCATGAAAAGGAGTCATCCAGTCCAGTGCACCGCGTTGGGCCGTGGTAGAACAGTTGGCATACATCCAGTCCATCCCCTTCTCTGCGAAGAGCGGCATCAGCGACTGTGTCAGCTCCTCCACCGTCTCGTTGAACGCTTCCGAGGGAGTGTGCCCGTTCTCGCGAAGCACCTCATACTGTGCCAGCAACAATCCCTGGATGGCACCCATCAGCGTGCCACGTTCGCCGGTAAGATCGGAGAAGACCTCACGCTTGAAGGTGGTCTCGAACAGGTAACCCGATCCCACGCCGATACCGAGCGCCACCACACGGTCATACGCCTTGCCGGTAGCATCCTGGAAGATGGCATAGCTGGAGTTCAGGCCCCGTCCCTCGAGGAACATCTTCCGCAGGCTGGTGCCCGATCCTTTCGGTGCCACCAGGATCACATCCACATCGGCAGGGGGTATGATGCCCGTACGCTCTTTGTAGGTGATGCCGAACCCGTGGGAGAAATAGAGTGCCTTGCCCGGGGTGAGGTGTTTCTTCACCGTCTCCCAGAGGGCAATCTGTGCCGCATCAGACAAGAGGTACTGAATGATGCTGCCACGCTTGCAGGCCTCCTCAATCTCGAACAGTGTCTCACCAGGCACCCATCCATCAGCAACCGCTTTATCCCACGATTTGCTCTCTTTACGTTGTCCCACGATCACGTTGAAACCGTTATCACGCAGGTTGAGCGACTGACCCGGCCCCTGCACACCGTAACCGATCACGGCGATAGTTTCATCTTTCATCACTTCCTGAGCTTTGCTCAAAGGAAACTCGTCGCGGGTAACAACATTCTCTTCCATCCCGCCAAAATTCATTTTTGCCATATTATTATCTACGCTTTATGCCTCCTCCCGGCCTCACATACGAGACACCGCCGGATTCGGCGAATTAATATTTTTTATTTTAGTTTTCAGTACTCAGTGGTCAGTGGTCAGTCGTCAGTGGTCAGCGGTCAGCGGTAAGCTCTAAGCTCTAAGCTATAAGCCGTAAGCGAAAACATATCTATTTACAAACGTACTAACATATAAACGTCCGAACTGACTAACTTTTAAATCTAAAAACCACCAATCCTTCTAACTTACAAACTTATTAACCTACTAACTTACCAACGTACAAACGTACTAACTTACCAACGTACAAACGTACTAACCTACAAACATTGTTTCATTATCCCTCTCTCGTTTTGCCAGCATATCGCTCAGTCGCTCCACTCTCGATTTGGTGATAGCGATTCTTCCCGAGCGGACAAACTGCAGCACACCTATTGTATCCGCCAGCTCCTCGAAAAGACCCTGTGTCTCTTCGTAGTGCCCTGCCTTGAGGAACACCACACAGTCCTTCGACACCTCCAGGATGCGGACATTGTACTTCCGTACCAGGTATTCAATGGATCCATGCTCCAGCACCTTCTCGGTGGAAAGCTTGTAGAGCGCCAGCTCCTGATGCACCAGATCTTCATTGGTATTGTAGTAGGCTTTCAGGATGTCCACCCGCTTATCGATAAGCGGAATCAGCTTCTTCATCACCTCCTCGTTGTCAGAGAAGGTGGTGATGGTAAACTTGTGAATCCCTTTAATCGCTGAGGGTGATACCGACAGCGTCTCAATATTCAGCTGTCTACGGGTGAAGATGGTTGTTATCTGATTGAGCACACCCACCGTGTTCTCCGAGAAGATGGTGATGGTATACAATGTTCTGTTTTCGTTCATTTTTGTTGATATGATAATTGTAATTCCTAAATACTGAAACTGATCTTTAACCGGCTTATCGGAACACTGAAAGCTAATCCTTAACCGCAGCCCTGACAAAGCTTCCACCTAAAAGGCTTACAGCTTAATGCTTACCGCTTATAGCTTACCGCTTACCGCTTATTGCTTACAGCTTAAACCCATTCCCCAGCATGATATTGGTCACACAGCCTCCCGACGGGATCATGGGATAAACCATCCCTTTCGTCTCCACAACCACCTCCAGCAGATAAGCACCCTCGTGCTCCAGCATCTCATCGATGGCATCATCCAGTTCCTCACGCTGTGAGACTTTTCGACCCCTGATATTGTAGGCTTCGGCAATTTTAACAAAATCAGGGTTCTTCAGGTGTGTCTCCGAATAGCGTTCATCGAAGAAGAGCTCCTGCCACTGACGCACCATCCCCAGGTAGTTATTGTTCAGAAGGATGATCTTCACATCCACCCCATATTCCATGATGGTACCGAATTCCTGGATAGTCATCTGCAGACCTCCGTCACCCACAAAGATACAGACAGTACGGTCAGGAGCACCGTACTTGGCTCCGATGCCGGCAGGCAGGCCAAAGCCCATCGTGCCCAGGCCACCCGAGGTGACCATGCTGCGCGATTGATTGTACTTGAAGTAGCGGGTGCTCATCATCTGATGTTGTCCCACATCGGTGACACAGATGGCGTTGTTGTGCGTCGCCTCCGTGATCTTATTGACCACCTCACCCATTTTGATCTCACCCTTCTCGGGATAGAGCTCATTCCTGATGATGCAGTCATACTCTTTCTGTTCGTATGGCTTGAACTCCGACAGCCACTCAGAGTGGGACTGCTTATCGAGCTGCGCTGTCACCAGTGGCAGCGTCTTTTTGGCATCGCCCACCACCTTCACTGTACACTTCACGTTCTTGTTGATCTCTGCCAGGTCGATATCGAAATGAATCACCTTCGCCTGTCTGGCGTAGGTCTTCAGATCGCCCGTCACACGATCGTCGAACCGCATACCGATGGCGATCAGCACATCGCATTCATTTGTCATAATGTTAGGTGCCACATTGCCGTGCATCCCCAGCATGCCGCAGTTCAGATGGTGGTCCGTAGGCATGGCCGACAATCCCAGGATGGTCGAGCCAAACGGGATACCGGCTTTCTCAAGGAACTCACGCAGCTCCTCCTCGGCACGACCGAGCAGGACACCCTGCCCCACCAGCGCCAATGGTTTTTTTGCGCTGTTGATCAATGCAGCAGCCATTCTGATCTGATCTTCCTCCACTTCCGGCACAGGTTGATAGCTCCGCAGGAAGGTTGTCTTCTGATAGCTGTACGCACACTTGTTAATCTGTGCATCCTTGGCGATATCGAGCACGACCGGTCCGGGACGTCCGCTGGCAGCAATATGAAAAGCCCTGGATACCGCCCAGGCAATATCTTCAACCCGCCGCACCTGATAGACCCACTTGGTGATGGGCTGTGTCACACCAATCACATCTGCCTCCTGGAAAGCATCCGTCCCCAGCAGTGATGATGCTACCTGCCCCGAGATGACCACCATAGGTGTACTGTCCATCATCGCATCGGTGATCCCGGTGATGGCATTGGTAGCCCCGGGACCGGATGTAACGAGTGCCACACCCACCTTCTTCGATACGCGGGCATAGCCTTGTGCTGCATGAAGGGCACCCTGTTCGTGGCGCACCAGGATATGTTTGATCTCTTCTTTATGATCGTAGAGGGCATCGAACACGGGCATGATGGCGCCGCCGGGATAGCCGAACAGCGTATTCACACTCTCCGCAATCAGTGACCTGATCAGTATCTCGCTACCCGACAGGGTTTCAGTGGTTACTGATGGAGGGGGCATTACTGGTGAAAGATTAATTCTGTTCATAATTTTCTCATTTTATTGATGATCAGCCTAAAACATTCGAATGAATTATGCTTGCTCTCTTTTAAATATTAAACTAAAAAATTGAATATTATTTGTTCAGGGAAGAGGCAAATGCCCCCTAATCTCCCCGGACTTCCATTTGCTTATACGATTCCTGCGGCCTTGATGTAACCGCTAACTGATGTCTCTTTCCCATGAGGTACCTATTTCTATATGATTCGTACCGCTCCCTTGTCTGCCGAGGAGACAAAGGAAGCATAGACGCGCAATGCTTTCGACACGTTTCTATCACGCTGAGGTTTGAATGCATTCACACCTTTCGACTCTTCCTCGACTCTTCTCTGCTGAAGCGCTTCATCACTGATCTTTAGGTTGATGGAGCGTCGGGGGATATCAATCTCAATGACATCTCCCTCCCGCACAAGGCCGATGCTACCGCCGGCAGCCGCTTCAGGAGATATGTGCCCTATGGAGAGGCCCGATGTACCACCCGAAAAACGACCGTCGGTGATCAGGGCGCATTTCTCGCCCAGCTTCTTAGCCTTGATATAAGAGGTGGGATAAAGCATCTCCTGCATCCCCGGCCCCCCTTTGGGACCTTCGTAGACGATCACCACCACATCGCCGGCGGTGACCTCTCCCTTCAGAATTGCCAAAACGGCATCATCTTGTGAATGAAACACTTTGGCTTTGCCGTTAAACCTCCAACAGTTCTCATCTACGCCGGCGGTTTTCACCACGCAGCCATCCGGGGCGATATTCCCTTTCAGGATGGCCAGCCCTCCGTCTTTCGTGTAGGCATGCTCCACGCTACGAATGCAGCCGTTCACCCTGTCACTGTCCAGCTCTTTAAAGCGTGCATCCTGCGATGCCATCACGATGTTGCGCCGGTTCCCGGGTGCCGATGAATAGATCCTCAGCGCCTCCTCCTGTAATACAGCAGAGTTGATGTCATATTTGTTGATGGCTTCAGCGAGCGTCGTTCCGTCGGCACGATAGACCGAGGTATCCACCAGTCCCGCTTTTGCCAGTTCGTTCATGATATTCAGAATACCGCCGGCGCGGTTCACATCCTGGATATGGTATTTTTTCGAGTTGGGGGCTACCTTGCAGATGCAGGGCACACGATGTGAGAGCATTTCGATATCCTCCATGGTGAAATCCACCTCTCCCTCCTGTGCAATCGCCAGCAGGTGGAGGATGGTGTTGGTGGAACCACCCATCGCGATATCGAGTGTCATGGCGTTCAGGAACGACTGTCGGGAAGCGATGCTCCGGGGCAACACACGCTCATCACCGTCGAAGTAATAACGCTTGGCATTCTCCACGATCATCTTCGCAGCATCCAGAAAAAGCTGCTTGCGGTTGGCATGCGTCGCCACGATCGTCCCGTTGCCGGGTAGGGCGAGACCTATCGCCTCGTTGAGGCAGTTCATTGAGTTGGCCGTGAACATGCCGGAGCAGGAGCCGCAGGTGGGACAGGCCGACACCTCCAGCTGCGCAATCCGCTCATCGGAGATAGCTTCGTCACCCGACTCAATCATCGCGTCAATAAGGTCCACCTGCTCATCACCTATCTTACCTGCTTCCATCGGTCCGCCCGAGACGAAGATGGCAGGTATGTTCAGCCGCATGGCAGCCATCAGCATCCCCGGTGTGATCTTGTCGCAGTTGCTGATGCAGACCATGGCATCCGCCTTGTGGGCATTGATCATATACTCAACCGAGTCGGCGATCAGATCGCGCGATGGCAGGGAGTACAACATGCCGTCATGTCCCATGGCGATACCATCATCTACGGCGATGGTGTTGAACTCGGCAGCGAAACAGCCCAGCTTCTCAATCTCCTTCTTCACCATCTGCCCGACCTCGTGCAGATGCACATGTCCCGGCACAAACTGAGTGAAGGAGTTGACAATCGCGATGATGGGCTTACCCATCTGCTCTCGCGTCATGCCGTTGGCATGCCAGAGCGCCCTCGCACCTGCCATACGACGCCCCTGCGTGCTTGTAGCGCTACGCAGTATACCCTTGTCTGCCGTTGAACTGTTCTCCCTGTTTATATCGTTTTTGTTGCTCATATTCTTCCTGTTTTATATATTTATCTCGTATCACTGTTCGCTGATTGCCAAAACCCTAACCGCTGACCCTACAAATTTTTCACATCAAAAGGCTTACTGCTTACTGCTTACAGCTTATTGCTTATTGCTTATTGCTACATTCCCAAACCGCTGCTTTTACAAATCTTTCACCTCAAAAGGCTTACTGCTTATTGCTTATTGCTTATTGCTTTTTGCTTTTTATATACTCCACAATCCATTCCCCCACCTCACTCGTGCTGCAGGGATTACCGCCGTCGGTAATATCTTCGGTCACGATTCCCTCCTCCAGGCTGGCATTCACCGCCTCACGAATCAGCGCACCCTCCTCCATCAGCCCGAAACCATATTCGAACATGAGGGCTGCCGAGAGGATCATCGCTACAGGGTTGGCGATATTCTTGCCGGTAGCCTGCGGATAAGAGCCATGGATAGGCTCGAACAGCGAGGTGTGCAGACCTATCGATGCTGAGGGCAGCAGCCCCATCGATCCGGTGATCACAGACGCCTCATCGGTGAGGATGTCACCGAACAGGTTCTCCGTCACCAGCACATCGAAGCTTCTGGGCCACTGGATGATACGCATGGCAGCATTGTCCACGAAGAGGTAGTCGGTCTCAATATCGGGGTACTGAGGAGCCATCTCCTGTGCTATCTGACGCCAGAGGCGCGAGGTGGCAATCACATTGGCCTTGTCCACCACCGTCAGCTTCTTACGGCGCTGACCGGCGAACTTATAGGCCAGGTGCAGGATCCGTTCAATCTCTTCGCGGGTATAGACACAGGTGTCATAGGCAGTGTTTCCATCCTCGCTCCTACCCTGCGGCCTGCCAAAATACATCCCGCCGGTGAGCTCACGGATACAGACGAAATCGGCACCCTCCACCAGGTCGGCACGCAGTGGTGATTTATGTAACAGCGAGGGGAAGGTCATCACGGGACGGATATTGCCGTAGAGTCCCAGCTGCTGGCGCATGCGTAACAGTCCTTGTTCAGGTCGTACCTTCGCATTGGGATCATTATCATATTTAGGATCACCGATTGCACCGAAGAGCACTGCGTCACTCTCCATGCATAGTGCATGTGTCGCGGCAGGATAAGGATCACCCGTCGCATCAATGGCGCAGGCACCTACAATCCCCTCTTTCAGCGAAAGGGTATGACCTTTTTTGTCACACACCGCCCGGGTTACGTTCAACGCCTCTCTCATTATCTCCGGGCCTATTCCGTCACCCGCCAGCACTGCTATTTTTAACTCCATTCGTTTTTGTAATTTATTTTAAAGCATTCATGTTGTCATTGAACAACCTGTTCTCTCTTTTTTCTGTTTATGAACCCTGCATTTTGAACTTACTAACCTATTAACTTACTAACTTACTAACTTATTAACTTACTAACCTATTAACCTATTAACGTACTAACGTAAAAACTTACAAGTCTGAAAGCTGAAAGCTGCCTGCTGATCACCGACTACTGATCGCTGAGAGCTACTCCCCTAACCGCTGTTCCTGCAAAGCTTACACCTAAAAAGCTTACAGCTTATCGCTTTTTACGGCAACGGCAAATAATTCATATTGGGAATATTCCCGCTTTCAATCATGTTCAGCATCTTCACTGTCGCCTTGATAGCTGCCACGGTCTGGTCAATATCCAGTGCCCTTGTCTTAAAGATCTTCCCGTCGTGCTTCCAGGTGATGATCGTCTGTACATAGGCATTGGTCTTTCCGCCCGGCGGGATCACCACCTCGTAGTCGATCAGCTCCGGCGTTGGTTTGTTAAGGCGCCGGTAGATCTTGTACATCGCTTTCGAGAAAGCATGGTACTGACCATCACCGGCAGCACTCTCCTGATAGACCTCTCCTTTGATTGCTATCTTCACGGTTGCCGTAGGCCGCAGCCCGTCGGTGAGTGTGAGTGAATAGTTGAGCATCTCTATCTCCTTGCTGTCGACACCGTTCTTCAGCACATCGGAAACGATGAAAGGCAGCTCATCCAGGTTCACAATCTCTTTCTTGTCACCCAACTCAATGATGCGTGCTGTCACCTTGCGTGTGGACTCATCATCCAGCTCAATGCCCAGCGCCTGTAGGTTTTTGATGATGTTCGATTTGCCGGCATTCTTTCCCAGCGCGTACTCTCGGAAACGACCAAAGCGTTCCGGCATCAAATCATTGAAGTAAAGGTTCTTTTTCTTATCACCGTCGGCATGAATGCCAGCCACTTGTGTGAAGACATTGTCACCGATAACAGGTTTGTTATTTGGTATGCGTATACCGGAGTAGGTCTCCACCACCTTGCTTACATTGTAGAGGTGTGTTTCGTCGATGTTGGTCTGCAACTTCATATGATCATGGATAAGCGCAACCACACTGGTCATGGGTGCATTGCCGGCACGCTCACCAAGACCGTTCACGGTCACATGCACACCCTTCACACCCGCCTTGATTGCTTCATAAACATTGGGCACAGCCAGATCATAGTCGTTATGTGCATGAAAATCGAAATGCAGTGAGGGGTAACGTTCAATCATCTCGGAGCAGAAAAGGAAGGTTTCATCGGGGTTGAGGATACCCAGTGTGTCAGGGAGCATGAAGCGGGTCACCGGCTCATCCTTCAGACCATCCATCATCCGGAACACATACTCCTTCGATTCACGCATCCCGTTAGACCAGTCCTCAAGATAAAGGTTAACGGTCAACCCCATATCTTTTGCCACTAAAATAGTACTCTTCACATCGGCCAGATGCTCCTCAACTGTCTTGCGCAGCTGATAGGTGCAATGCTTCAGTGATCCTTTGCTGAGCAGGTTCACAACCTTGCACCCGGCATTGGAGATCCATTCGAGGGAGGTACCTCCATCCACGAAACCAAGTACCTCCAGGCGGTCGATATAACCATGTATCTCAGCCCAGCGTGCCATCTTCTGCACGGAGCGGAACTCACCCTCCGAGACACGTGCAGAGGCTATCTCCACCCTATCCACCTTCAGCTCCTCGAGCAGTAGCCTTACGATGCTCACTTTCTCCTGTGCTGCAAAAGATACGCCCGAGGTCTGTTCACCATCGCGCAGGGTAGTATCCATGATCTCAATTTTTCTCATCTCTCCCAAAACAATCTTTTTTTAGTATGAATATGCACGATTCTGCTCAAACGTTTCAATCTTATCCTTGTTGGATAGCAGAAAGTCAATATCATCCAGCCCGTTCAGGAGACATCCTTTTTTATAGCTGTTGATCTCGAACGACTCGCTCTTCCCCGTCTCGTTGTTCGTGATGGTCTGTGCTTCCAGGTTCACTGTCACCGTCGCCGCAGAATTAGCTTTCGATGAGGCGAAGAGCTCACCCAGGAACTGATCACTCACCACTACCGGCAGGATGCCGTTGTTCAGCGCGTTGTTCTGGAAGATATCGGCGAAGAAGCTGGATACCACCACCCTGAAACCATAGCTGCCGATAGCCCAGGCGGCATGCTCGCGGCTGCTGCCGCTACCAAAGTTCTTTCCGGCCACCAGCACTTCACCGCTGTAGGTCGTATCGTTCAGTACGAAGTCGGGCTTCGGATTGCCCTCCTTGTCGTAGCGCCAATCGGCGAAAAGGTTATCACCGAAACCATCACGTGTGGTCGCCTTCAGAAAACGGGCGGGGATGATCTGGTCTGTATCCACATTCTCGATGGGAAGGGGTACATATGTGGATGTTATTGTTCTGAATTTTTCCATTTTTTTTTATTTCATTGGTACATCAGAAGATTAAACAGATTTCTTTTTATCTCTGAAATACTT
>JADKLW010000497.1_pt1 | contig 15862 bp, 8 predicted proteins | sample 8641881 | NCBI WGS metagenome assembly JADKLW01 (sample SAMN16272185, study PRJNA661076) | feces metagenome | isolation source: fecal sample from diarrhoea affected cattle B | host: Bos taurus | place: South Africa: Lokaleng Village, Mahikeng | collected 2019-09 | reverse complement strand
GATTCAGACCACCCTCAACCGTTCCAACCCATAGATTTTCATGCTCATCTTCAAGAATGGCATTGACAGGGTTCCGGGAAAGGGAATTCTCCACATTATTGTCATGCGTATAGTTCCTGATAAATGCATTCCTGGGAGACAACTTATTGATTCCTCCTGTCTCTGTACCCAACCAGAGTATACCCTCTTCATAATAAATAGCATTGATAAAATTACTGTTCAATCCGTATCCGTCTGTTGATTTCTCTTCAGCTATCTGTTCAAACGCATCGGAAGAGGAGTTATATATATTGATACCTTTCAGCGTGCCGGCAATCAGCTGCCTGGTGTCTGTCAACGCCAGTTCAGAAACATAATCATGTGACAGTGAGTGGGGATCATCATCCCTGTTTCTGTATACCTTCATCACATCTTCATTCCTGTAATACCTGTACAGACCACGGTCGGTACCGATCCAGACATCATTCTCCTTGAGCAGGAACTTCATGATCATTGTTTTGGTCTCAAACTTCAACATCTCAGAAACAGGTTCGGCTTTGAGGTGATTGTTCTCTGACGGGAACAACTTATACACTTCATTGTTGAAACCTGCCCAGACATTGCCATCACTGTCCAGATCGGCAAACGCCACAAAAAGCTCACCCTGCAGATTAACTTCATACCGGAGTATATTCTGTATGTCACCCTCTTCGGAAAGTTGAACCTTATAAATTTTATTGGAATACAACCAGATATCTCCTTTAGCATCTTTCATAATATTGACCACCGGGTTATCAGGAAATGACAATTTGAGTGAATCAATGCCTGGAAAGAGTTCCACCTTCTGATGCTGCCACAAGTCCAGCACATCAAGGCCACCTTCCGAGGCAATCCATAGCCTGTTGAAATCATCTTCACATACTTTGTGGACAAAATTTCCTTTTATAGCTACAGGAGAAGAGTTCATATTATAATGCACGAACTTGTATCCGTCGTAACGGGAGAGTCCCCCACCTGTCGAGATCCAGAGATAACCGGTCCTGTCTTTGTAGATATCATCTATATAGTGATGCATCAGGCCATCATCCATTGTGACAAACTGTATGTTGTACTCGTCACCGGAAAATTTCTGTGCAGGTAAAAAGACAGAATGAAGTATTAAAATACAAATAAAATAAGTAAACTTTCTTTTCATGATACCTTCTCAATAATCACAAAAGTAAAATAATTTTCAACCTAAATAAGTTAAAATAGAACTGTTTTAGGGAATTATTCGATTTATCCACCATCTGTGTTCGTTTCTCTACCTTTTCATGAAAAAATAACATTTTTTTTGTAGTTGAATAATAACAGTAATAAAAACACCGTGAGAAAAAATATCTGTCAACAGCTATACAGTTTCCTTATTGTCCTCTCTCTGTCACTTTTCTTGTGCTCCTGCAAACAAGAGCAACCGACCATTCCGGCAGAACAACCGAACCCATGGGTTGATGACTATACGCATCTCGCATCAATGGAACATTACAAAGAGTGGGGCACTTACAATGTACATGATCCTGCAATTAAAAAGTTCGGTGATGATTACTACATCTATTCCACCGATGCCATCTTCGCGGAAAACGCAGAGATAGCCAGGGAAAAGAATGTCCCCCTGGGAAACATTCAGATAAGGAAGTCGAAAGATCTTGTTCACTGGAACTTTGTGGGATGGGCTTTTCCTGACATCCCGAAAGAGGCTGTCGACTGGGTGCATGCCAACAATGCAGGAAGAGGAGCTACTAACATCTGGGCACCCTATGTGATGAAACAGGGTGACAGATACAGGCTATACTACAGCGTATCGGCATTTGGTAAAAAAACATCATGGATCGGTCTGGCCGAATCCGCCTCTCCCGAAGGACCATGGGTAGATAAGGGGGCTGTAGTGAAGAGCAACAGTCAGACACCGATGAACGCCATCGACCCGAGCATCATTGAGGATGCAGAAAACGGAAAGGTGTGGATGCACTACGGATCCTATTTCGGAGGCTTGTACTGCGTCGAACTCGATCCGACAACAGGATTAACCCTGAATAAAGATGACCGGGGGCATCTGATAGCCCGCAGGGCCAACTACAGGAAAGACAACCTTGAAGCACCGGAGATCATTTACAACGCTGAGCTGAAGAAATACTTCCTTTTCGTTTCCTATGATCCGCTGATGACTACCTACAATGTGCGTGTGGGACGATCAGACAAACCGGAAGGACCTTTTCTGGACTATTTCGGGAAGAACATGAACGATACCACCAACAACTATCCTGTGCTGGTCGCACCATACCGGTTCGACAATCATCCCGGATGGGCAGGTACCGGACACTGTGGTATCCTTGCCACAGACCACGGACGCTACTTCATGGCACACCAGGGACGTTTGTCTCCGGGAAATCACCTCATGGTACTGCATGTAAGGGAGCTTTTCTTCACTCCCGACGGCTGGCCGGTTGTCTCGCCTCAGAGGTATGCAGGTGACGATTTGCGGGATGTATCAGCAGAGGATATTGCGGGAGAATGGGAGCTGATCAGGATCAGGGAATCCAAATATGAACGGCAGCTGGAAGCAGGGCAGATTTTGTGGGGTGAGGGCAGTTTGGAAAAAAAGGAGTTGAACGCTTCATTCCCTCTGATTCTGAACGCCGATGGCAGTACTGATAAGGGAACATGGAGCTTCACAGAAAAAGATCAAACAATGACCTTAACTTCAGACAATGAAACATTCCGTAATTTATTTATCTTTGCAGGGCACGACTGGGAAAAGCAGACCAGGACTATCCTTTTTACCGGATTGGATGATGAGGGTCGTTCGGTATGGGGTAAACGTACAAAATAATAATCACATAAATATAATCAGACATGAAGAATTACAAGAGTCTTTTCATAACCTTGCTGGCACTCACTTATGGTTTTGCCGTCCATGCCCAGACAAATGAGATGATCATCCGTACCAACAGGCACGGTGCAGAAATTCAGCCTACGATGTACGGTCTGTTTTTTGAAGATATCAACTATGCCGCTGATGGAGGCCTCTATGCCGAACTGATCAAAAACCGCTCCTTTGAGTTCCCCCAAAATTTTATGGGATGGGAAACATATGGAAAGGTGACATTGAAGGATGACGGTCCCTTTGAACGAAATCCACATTATGTACGTCTCGATGATCCCGGACATGAACACAAACGCACCGGATTACAAAACGAAGGCTTTTTCGGAATTGGTGTTGAGGCAGGGAAAGAGTATCGTTTCTCTGTATGGGCCCGTATACCGGGTGAAGCAAGCAAGATCAGCGTACAGCTGGTGAATGAACCCTCTATGCGGGAACATCAGGCAGTGGCATCAGAGGAGCTGGTCATCGACACAAAAGAGTGGAAAAAATACCAGGTGATATTGAAATCGTCTGAAACACAACCCAAGGCGTTATTACGCATATTCCTGGCATCAGGAAACCCGGTTGAACTGGAACATCTCTCTCTCTTCCCTGTAGATACATGGAATGGACATGAAAACGGTTTGCGCAGGGATCTGGCACAGGCACTGTATGACATCCGTCCGGGCGTTTTCCGTTTCCCGGGAGGATGTATTGTAGAGGGTACCGACCTGGATACACGCTACGACTGGAAAAAAAGTGTGGGGCCGGTTGAGAACAGACCGTTGAATGAGAACCGCTGGCACTACACCTTCCCACATCGCTTTTTCCCCGATTACTTCCAGAGCTACGGCCTGGGGTTCTATGAGTATTTCCTCCTTTCCGAAGAGCTGGACGCTGAGCCACTGCCGGTGCTGAGCGTCGGACTGGCATGTCAGTTTCAGAACAATGAGGAACATGCACATGTGGCTGTCTGTGACCTGGATGGTTATATCCGTGATGCCCTCGACCTGATTGAGTTCGCCAACGGTAGCCCGGAAAGTGAATGGGGCAGGGTACGTACAGAAATGGGACATCCCGAACCTTTCAACCTCAAATATATCGCTATTGGTAACGAGCAGTGGGGAGAGGAGTATGTGGTGCGACTGAAACCCTTCGTGGAAGCAATACGTAAGCAATACCCCGATATGATGATCATCGGTGGTTCAGGCCCCGGCTCCGAAGGTGAACAGTTTGAATACCTCTGGCCGGAGATGAAAAAGCTGAAGGTCGACCTGGTGGATGAGCATTTTTACCGCCCTGAGAGCTGGTTCCTCAACGAAGGAGCACGCTACGACAATTACGACCGCAAGGGGCCCAAAGTGTTCGCCGGAGAATATGCCTGCCACGGAAGCGGTAAAAAATGGAATCATTTCTACACATCACTCCTGGAGGCTGCCTTCATGACCGGCATGGAACGTAATGCCGACATCGTACAGATGGCGACCTACGCTCCCCTCTTCGCACATGTGGACGGGTGGCAGTGGCGTCCCGACATGATCTGGTTCGACAACCTGAGCAGCGTGAAAACGGTGAGTTATTACGTGCAGCAACTGTTCTCACTGAACAAGGGAACGCATGTGCTGCTACTGACAATGAACGGGAAAGCGGTCACCGGTGCGGAAGGACAAAACGGACTCTTCGCCAGTGCCGTCTGGGATGAAGATCAAAATGAGGTGATCGTGAAGATTGTCAACACATCGGAAAAGAGTCAACCTGTTCGTTTCAACTTCGATGGGTTAAAAAAGAGAGAGAAGCTTTCTGATGGCAGGGTCATAGAGTTGAAATCGGATGAACCCGATGCAGAGAACACGATCACGAACCCCACGCTGATTGTTCCCGTGGAGAGTGAAATCACGCTCAACGACCAAACGCTGGAGTCAGAGGTGGATGCACATACATTCCATATCTATAAATTGAAACTATAAACCGAGCGTAACAATCCAATCATAAAAATGAGATAATTGAAAATAAAAGCTGGATGAGTGCTGTTCTCATTCAGCTTTTATCTATTTTTCCACCTAATGTGTTCAATTCTCTACCTGTTCATCATAGAAAAACGCTATTTTTGTGCATAGTTCAATCAATTAACCTATGAAAAGAATTGTACTGATACTCCTGCTTTCTTCCATTCTGATTCCGGTCACTGCGGAGAATATGCAAATCAACAGCCCTGACGGCAACCTGCTGGTAAATATTCATTTGAATAACGGAACCATTACCTATACCCTCCGCTATAAAAAAAAGATTGTGCTGGAAGATTCACCCCTGGGCCTGATCACCAACGTAAGTGATTTCAGCAGTAACCTTATGCTGGTTGAAACAAATGAGGCAACCATACAATACTCCTATCAGGAACCAAAGATCAAACGAAGCCGGGTGGAGTACCTGGCCAACGAGATGACCTGCACCTACGAGACAGCGCAGAAGGAACAGTTCAGCATCATCTTCCGTGTGAGTAACAATGATGTGGCATTCAAATATTCACTGGCACAGAACGGGGAGACAGCCCGCTGTATCATTGAGAAAGAGTTGACGGGATTCAACTTCCCCTCATACACCACCACCTTCCTCACCCCACAGGCGCCTCCCATGACCGGGTGGATGCGCACCAAACCCAGTTATGAGGAGGAGTATGTAGCTGACGAGCCGGTGGGCACACCCTCAAGATACGGGATAGGCTACACCTTCCCCGGGCTGTTTCATGTGGGTGATAACGGATGGGCACTGCTCTCTGAGACAGGAGTGAACGGCTTATACTGTGGCTCGAAGCTGAGTGAGGGGGCAGCTGGTGGCCTTTATACCATCGTTTACCCGGAAGAGGGAGAGAACAACGGTATTGGAAGTGCCAATCCAGCGATCGCTCTTCCGGGCGACACACCGTGGCGCACTATCACCGTGGGCGACAACCTGAAGCCGATCGTGGAAACAACCATCACATCCGACCTGGTGAGACCGCAGTATGAACCCTCCAGGGAATACAATTTTGGTCGATCCACCTGGAGCTGGCTCCTCTGGCAGGACGAAAGCATCAACTATGACGACCAGAAAACATTTATCAACCTCTCAGCAGCGATGGGTTACGAGCTGGTGCTGATCGATAACTGGTGGGACAGCCGCATCGGAAGGGAGAAAATTGAAGAGCTGGCACAACATGCCGCCTCTAAAAACGTGGGTATCTCCCTCTGGTATAACTCCAACGGCTTTTGGAGCGATGCACCCCAGGGACCGAAAAACCACATGAACAACTCCGTTACACGCAAAAAGGAGATGGCCTGGATGAAAAGCATCGGCGTGAAAGGGATCAAAGTCGATTTCTTCGGCGGCGACAAGCAGGAGACAATGAAACTTTATGAAGAGATCCTGTCGGATGCCAATGATTACGGTCTTACGGTGATCTTTCACGGATGCACCCTCCCCCGCGGGTGGGAACGGATGTACCCCAATTTCGCAGGAAGTGAGGCGGTCCTTGCCTCTGAGAACCTGATCTTCACACAGCATGCCAACGACCATGAAGCCTACAACGCCACATTACATCCCTTTATACGGAACAGCGTGGCATCGATGGATTTTGGACCGGTACTGCTGAACAAACAACATAACCGCAACAATGACGGGGGGAACAGACGAAAGACCACCGAGACCTTCCAGATGGCTACTGCCGTGCTGTTTCAGTCTCCCATACAGAACTTCGGCATTACACCCAACAATCTGACGGAGCAACCCTCCTTCGTGATCGGTTTCATGAAAGAGATCCCCACCCTCTGGGATGAGACCATTTTTATCGATGGTTATCCCGGGAAATTTGTTGTGCTGGCACGACGTCACGGCGAAGAGTGGTACGTGACAGCCATCAATGCAGGTGAAGAGGTGAAAGAGGTGACGATCGCATTACCCATGTTTTCCGGACAGACTGTCACCCACTACTCCGACAACAGAGATCGGACACCGCAATGGAGCCGGGTTAACATAGGTGAAGAGGGTGAGATCCGGCTTTCCGTTCTACCGGGTGGAGGCGCGATTCTGACAAACCGGGAGTAAGGGAAATTGGCTGAAGTGTTGTATGCCACCAGTGGTTACTGTGCAACAAACACGATTTTATGAATTATGTAAAATAAATAGTATCTTTACACTCATCATTTTTATAGAATAGTGAAGCCTAAAATCATTCTGTCAGATCATCATCATTTGAGACCAGAACATTGAATTACTTGACGATAATTAATATTTTATACATAAAACAGATCATCCATGAAGAGTAAAAAAACATTTCAGATTCTTGCACTGCTACTTTTCTGCAGTGTATCCCTCTCAGCTCAGAACAGGTTAATCATCGAAGCTGATCAGGGCAGACAAACAATCAACCGTCAGATCTACGGTCATTTTTCAGAACATCTTGGTCGCTGTATTTACGGAGGTTACTGGGTGGGTGAAGCATCATCTGTTCCCAACACCCGCGGCATCCGCAACGACGTGGTCAATGCACTTAAGGATATACGCATCCCTAACCTGCGCTGGCCGGGAGGATGCTTCGCCGATGAGTACCACTGGATGGACGGTATCGGCCCCCGCGAGAACAGGGCAAAAATGATCAACACCCACTGGGGTGGTGTGGTTGAAGACAACAGCTTTGGCACGCATGAATTTCTTGATTTGTGTGAACAGCTGGGCACAGAGCCCTATATCAGTGCAAACGTGGGAAGCGGCACAGTGGAAGAGATGTCCAAATGGATCGAATATGTCACCTTCGATGGTGAGAGTCCGATGGCCAACCTGCGTCGCCAGAACGGTCGTGATGAACCCTGGAAAGTAAAATACTGGGGTATAGGTAACGAAAGCTGGGGTTGTGGGGGAAACATGCGACCAGAATATTATGCCGACCTCTACCGTCATTATGCAACTTACGCAAGAAATTACGGAGACAACCAGATCTACAGGATCGCCTGTGGTGCCAACGGTGGAGACTACAACTGGACCGAAAAAGTGATGCAGAATGCAGGGAGACAAATGCAGGGCCTCTCACTGCATTACTACACCGTCCCCAGAGACTGGAGTGATAAAGGTTCAGCCACCAATTTCGATGAGGAGGAGTATTTCACCACCATCGAGAAGACATTGTTTATGGATGAGCTGATCACGAAGCATTCACTCATCATGGACCGTTACGACCCGCAAAAACGTGTGGGGATGATCATCGATGAATGGGGTACATGGTATAATGTGGAGCCGGGCACCAACCCGGGATTCCTTTATCAGCAGAACACGATGCGCGATGCGGTCGTTGCCGGCATCAACCTGAACATATTCAACAGCCATAGTGATCGCGTACAGATGGCCAATCTCGCACAGACGGTGAACGTGCTGCAGGCTGTCATCCTCACCGACGAGGAGAAGATGGTGCTCACCCCCACCTACTGGGTTTTTTATCTCTACAAGGTACATCAGGATGCCACCCTTCTCCCCATCTCCTTCACAAGCAATCAATACCGACAGGGTGACAGGGTGATAGATGCCGTGAGTGTCTCCGCATCGAAAGATGCCGACGGTAAGATTCACATCACACTGGTGAATGCTGATCCGAATAATGAACAACGCATCAGTACACAACTGGTGGGAGCATCAGTGAAAAACATATCCGGCCAGATGCTTACCGCTGATAAGATCAATGATTACAACAGCATCGACCAGCCGTCGAAGGTGTCAGTGAAAGAGTTCAGGGGAGCATCCCTTTCAGGGAGCAACCTCACTGTAGTGCTGCCCTCCAAATCGGTGGTGATGCTTGAATTAAAATAATTATCCAATGATGCAGATAGTAGAACTAAAACAACAGGTTTTCCGGGCGAACCTTGACCTGGTGAAACACGGGCTGGTCCTCTTCACATGGGGCAATGTGAGTGCTATCGACAGAGAAAAGAAGCTGGTGGTCATCAAACCTTCCGGCGTCTCCTACGACAACATGAAAGCGGAGGATATGGTGGTGGTGGATATGGATGGTAACAGGGTAGAAGGCAATTACAAGCCTTCGTCTGATACCGCCACCCACCTTGAGCTATACAAGGCGTTCCCCGATATCGGCGGAGTGGTACACACCCACTCCACCTATGCCACCGCCTGGGCCCAGGCAGGATGTGATATCCCCAATATTGGGACAACCCATGCCGACTATTTCAGCGACGCCATTCCCTGTACACGCGATATGACAGAAGCAGAAGTGAAAGGTGCCTATGAGAAGGAGACAGGCAGCGTGATTATCGAACGTTTTAAAGAGCTGGATCCGCTACATATACCCGGTGTGCTGGTGAAAAACCATGGTCCTTTCTCGTGGGGTAAGGATGCGGATGAGGCTGTGCATAATGCCGTGGTGATGGAGCAGGTAGCCAAAATGGCATTCATCTCTCTGCAGGTGAACCCGCAGCTTACAATGAACAGACTACTGATAGAGAAGCACTTCTCGCGCAAGCACGGGCCTGACGCCTATTACGGACAAAAATAAATTATTAACCGGACCGGTGATTGTTTTCTCACTATCTGAACGGATACAATCACCGATTTACAATTACAAAAAAATATGGAATTTAAAAATCAGGAAGTATGGTTTGTTACAGGGGCACAACTCCTGTATGGAGGCGATGCGGTCATCACCGTCAACGCCCACTCGGAAGAGATTGTCAAAGGATTGAACGATGCCGGCACGCTGCCGGTAAAGGTGGTTTATAAAGGTACGGCCAACTCATCACCCGAGGTGGAGAAAGTGTTCAAGGAGGCCAACACGGCACCCGAATGTGTAGGCATCATCACCTGGATGCACACCTTCTCACCGGCGAAGATGTGGATCAAAGGACTGCAGAACTTTCACAAGCCGCTCTTACACCTGCACACACAGTTCAACAGCGAGATACCCTGGAGCGAGATAGACATGGATTTCATGAACCTTAACCAGTCGGCGCATGGTGATCGTGAGTTTGGCCATATGGTGAGCCGTATGCGAAAAAACAGGAAGGTAGTGGTAGGCCACTGGGCCGACAGGAACGTGCAGGAACGCATGGCTGTCTGGATGCGTGTGGCTGCCGCCTGGGCCGATGCACAGGATATGGTGATCGTGCGTTTTGGCGACAACATGAACAACGTGGCCGTGACCGACGGTGATCGTCTGGAAGCAGAGCTACGCCTGGGGTACCATGTCGACTATTATGCGATTGGCGATCTGGTAGCATACCAGGATAAGGTGACGGATAGGGAGATAGATGAACTGGTATCGGAATATGAGCAGCTTTACACTTTCGCCGACAACTGTAAAAAAGGAGCCAAAGACCATGGTCAGGTGCGCGAGTCAGCACGCATAGAGATCGCACTTCGCCGCTTCCTGAAGGATAAGCATGCGAAAGCGTTCACAACCAATTTCGATGCGCTCCACGGTCTGAACCAGCTACCCGGACTGGCCAGCCAGCGACTGATGGCAGAAGGATATGGCTTCGGTGCCGAGGGAGACTGGAAGACAGCTGCCCTGCTGCGAACCATCTGGGTGATGTCGAAAGGATTAAAAGGTGGTTGCTCTTTTATGGAGGATTATACATATCACTTCAAGGGTGAAAAGAGTGCCATCTTACAGTCACATATGCTGGAGGTCTCTCCCGCGATCACGAGCCAGAAGCCGAGACTGGAGGTACACCCGCTGGGTATAGGAGGCAAAGCCGATCCCGCACGCCTGGTGTTCACGGCCGATCCCGGAACAGGACTGGCAAGCACCATCGTGGATATGGGCAATCGATTCCGTATGATCGTCAACAATGTAGATGTGATTAAACCGGAGGCGGCATTACCTAAGCTACCTGTAGCCAGTGCACTATGGATACCGCAGCCCAACCTGGAGATTGGCGCTGCTGCATGGATCTATGCAGGGGGCACACATCACTCAGCCTTCACCTACGCGCTGACCAACGAGTATTTTGAAGATTATGCGGATATCTCGGGCATAGAGCTGATGACGATTGACAATGATACCACCATCAACAACTTTAAGTTCGGGCTCAAGGTGAATGAGATCTATTATCTGTTGAATAAATCGCTGCAATAAAAAAAAATGATATGAAGAAATATGTGATAGGACTGGATTACGGCTCCGACTCATGCCGGGCCGTCATTGCAGATGCACTGAACGGTGAAGAGATTGCCACATCGGTAAAGTATTACCCCCGCTGGAGGGAGGGCAGATACTGTGATCCGAGGAGCAACCGTTACCGCCAGCACCCCCTCGATTATATAGACGTTCTGGAAGAGAGCATTCGTGAAGCACTCGCCAAAGCACCTGCCGGTGTTGCAGAAAATGTGGTGGGCATGGCTTTCGACACTACCGGGTCGACACCGGTGCTGACCAATGAAGAGGGATTACCGCTGGCGCTGTTGCCTGAGTTCTCCGAAAACCCCAATGCGATGTTTGTCCTCTGGAAAGATCATACGGCAGTGAAAGAGGCCGATGAGATCAACACCCTGGCAAGGAAATGGGAGATCGACTACACCGCCTATGAGGGGGGCATCTACTCATCTGAATGGGTGTGGGCCAAGATGCTGCAGGTGCTGCGTGAAGATGAGCAGGTGAGGAAAGCAGCCTACTCATGGGTGGAGCATTGCGACTGGCTGCCGGGGCTGATCACCGGCAACTGCAGACCGGAGACGATGCCACGTAGTCGTTGTGCTGCGGGACATAAGGCTATGTGGCACGAGTCGTGGGGCGGGCTGCCAACAGAAGAATTCCTTACGACACTGGATCCGCTGCTTGCCGGTTACCGCACTCGTCTGTTTGAAGAGACCTATCCCAGCAATGTGAAGGTGGGACATCTCACCGGGGAGTGGGCCGGCCGGCTGGGGCTGACAACAGGCGTGGCAGTGGCCGTCGGCGCATTCGACTGTCATATGGGTGCCGTAGGAGCACAGATCAAACCCGGTGACTTCGTACGTGTGATCGGCACATCCACCTGCGACATCATGGCTGTACCCTATGAAGAGATTGGCGAGAAGCTGATCCCGGGTATTTGTGGTCAGGTGGACGGGTCGGTGATTCCCGGGATGATTGGCCTGGAGGCAGGACAGTCAGCGTTCGGTGATATCTATGCATGGTTTAAACGATTGCTTGAATGGCCGCTGCATGAGATTGTGGGGCAATCGACACTGCTCGATGAGGAGACAAAGGAGAAACTGATCGCTGAGGTGGCCGATGCCATCATTCCCGCATTGACCAGAGAGGCGGAAAAAGTACCTGTCACTGAGAGCACCATCCTTGCTACCGACTGGATGAACGGACGCCGCACCCCCGATGCGAACCAGCTGCTGCAGGGCACCATCACCGGACTGACGCTGGGTAGCTCTGCACCGCTTATATTCAGGGCACTGGCCGAGGCTACCGCATACGGATCAAAAGCGATTGTAGACCGCTTGCTGGAAAATGGCGTTGAGATCAGGCAGGTGATCGGCATTGGCGGCATCTCACTGAAATCACCTTTCGTGATGCAGACTCTCTCTGATGTGCTGGGGATGTCGATCAAAGTAGCGAAGACCGAGCAGGCATGTGCCTTTGGTGCAGCGATGTTCGCTGCCGTCACCGCCGGGGTGTATGAGAAAGTAGAAGATGCCCAGGATGCGATGGGGCACGGATTTGCCTTTGAATATCATCCCAATAGGGTGAATCATGCACTTTACGGCGAGTTGTATAAGAAGTATCAACTGATGGGTAATTTCACAGAGACCCATTTTACCTGATAACAGCCAACCAGACAGATCATGAGAAAGGAATTTCCCCGCCTGCTGATCATACTGCTTTTGCTCTTTGTATTAAAAGAACAGAATGCCTGTGCCAACGAGCCTGATTCAGCATATCTCTTTGCCTACGCAACAGATAAGAACAACAACCACAACGGTCTTCATTTTGCCTGGAGCCCTAACAGGGTCGATTGGCACACGATTGGTCCTGAGCATAGCTTCCTGAAAAATGATTACGGCAGATGGGGTTCGGAGAAAAGGATGCTCTCCCCTTTTCTCTTCCGCTCCGTGGATGGTATGTGGCACTGCGTATGGAGCCTCAACGAAAGTGATGGTGCCTTTGGTCATTCCTCCTCTCCCGATCTGATACAGTGGGGACGGCAGTCCTATCCGCCGGTGATGGACGACGGGAACTGCCTCTCACCCGCGATTACATACGACAGCTCCTCCGGATACCACACCATTTCATGGTTAAGTGATCCGGACGGTGAGGAGAAGATGTTTTCCGCCACAACCAGGGATTTTAAGGCCTATGGCCCCACCACGGAGTCAGCGGCTCTCCCCGGGTTGAGGGAAACTGCAGTAATCGTAGGGAAGAGGGAGACAGGGACACTGCACAGGGTAGCGTGGCAGAGCGTGAAAGAGCTGATAACGACACAGCAGCTCGCCTCATACAAGGCGGGCCTCCATGGTGAAACCACCCAAACTGATCCCGAACGATTTGCATCATTACAGACGGTTGAGGCCCTGATCAGAGCAGATGGAACAAGGAGTAAGGAGATAAGCGATCTGTTGCTCGGCATCTTTTACGAAGACATCAACTATGCTGCCGATGGTGGCCTGTATGCAGAGCTGGTGCAAAACAGGGGTTTTGAGTACAGTCTGAGTGATAAGCTGGGAAGTGATGAAAGCTGGAACAGCCGCAAAGCCTGGAGTGTGATCAATGCAGATTCATTCATCATTGACACCGTGGCACCCGTTCATCCCAACAACAGGCACTATGCTGTATTGCAGGTCGATAAAAAAGGCGTCTCTCTCATCAATGAAGGCTTCAACGGCATACCGGTGACAGCAGGTGAGAAATACAACTTCTCCGTTTTTGCCCGTACACCTGACTCCGGCAAGGGCAGTCTCATCATCCGCCTGACAGATAAAGAGGGCAACATCATCGGAGAGGCGCAAACAAAGAAACCGGGCAGCAGCTGGAGGAAACTGGAAGCGGTGCTGGTGGCAAACAAGACTGTCTCCGACGCAAGGCTGCTCATTGAACCGCAATTGAGGGGCAGGGTTGACCTGGACATGATCTCCCTCTTCCCGCAAAAGACCTTCAGGGGGCGCCGTAACGGATTGAGGGCAGACCTGGCGCAGACGCTGGCCGACATGAAACCCCGTTTCATGCGTTTCCCCGGCGGGTGCGTGGCGCACGGTGACGGACTTGAGAATATTTATCACTGGAAAAACACCGTCGGACCGCTTGAATCACGTAAACCACAACGTAACATCTGGGGATATCACCAGTCCTTCGGATTGGGCTATTTCGAATATTTTCAGTTCTGTGAAGATATCGGTGCTGAACCAATCCCTGTGATAGCAGCCGGTGTGCCATGTCAGAACTCAGGTCACCACGGCTGCGCGCTGGGAGGACAGCAGGGAGGCATCCCCATGAGCGAGATGGGTCAATACGTCCGGGATGTGCTCGACCTGATTGAATATGCAAATGGGGACGAAAAAACGGTATGGGGACGGAAACGTGCTGAGGCGGGTCATCCGGAACCGTTCAACCTGAAGTATATTGGTGTGGGCAACGAAGATCTGATCACCGACATCTTCGAAGAACGCTTCACCATGATCTACAATGTCGTGAAGGAGAGGTATCCCGATATTACTGTGATTGGTACAGTCGGACCCTTCTTTGAGGGTACAGATTATGTGGAGGGGTGGAAGCTGGCCGACAGACTGAACATCCCCATCGTGGATGAACATTACTACAATCCCCCGGGATGGTATATCCACAACCAGGATTTTTATGACAAGTACGACCGGACTAAATCGAAGGTCTATCTGGGTGAGTTCGCCGCACACCTCCCCGACAGAGCCAGCAATATTGAAACGGCCCTGGCAGAGGCTCTTCACCTGTGTAATGTGGAACGCAACGGGGATATTGTGTTGATGACCTCCTACGCACCGTTGCTGGCAAAGGAAGGATATACGCAATGGAACCCCGACCTGATCTATTTCAACCACAATGAGGTGAAACCGACAGTGGGATATTACGTACAGCAACTGTTCGGGCAGAATAGCGGTGATGAGTATATCTACAGTGGGATAGCGCTCTCAAGCGAGAGGGATGATGTGGCGAAGCGTATCGCGAAATCGATTGTCCGTGACAGCAACACTGGTGATGTCATTGTGAAGCTGGTCAACCTGCTCCCCGTAGCGGTCAACGCGACGATCGATCTCTCCGGCATTGGCCTCACGGAAAGGAATGCAACAAAAACGGTGCTGACCGGGAGTCCCGACGACAGGAGTGCGAAGCCGGTTACTGAAGAAGTAGTGATGGGAGAAAAGTGCGGGCTGCCCCCCTACTCATTCTCGGTGTTAAGAATAAAACAATCACGCTGACATATACTCAACGGTGATGAAAAAAAATAAAAGAATCAACGCAACATATACTAACAGGATGAAAAGAAGAATACTAATCCGGGTGCTGCTCTTATTTATCTGTACACCACTGATAACAGCACAGGAGAACACAAAGCTGCAATATTTCAGGTTGCAGGATGTCACACTCCTTGATAGTCCCTTCAAACATGCACAGGAGTTGAACAAACAATACCTGCTCGAGCTTGATGCTGACCGCCTGCTTGCTCCTTTCCTGAGGGAAGCGGGGCTGCCTGAAAAGGCCGGCAGCTATACCAACTGGGAGAACAGCGGCCTCGACGGTCATATCGGAGGGCACTACCTCTCTGCCCTGTCACTGATGTATGCCTCCACCGGTGATGAGGAGATCGGAAGCCGCCTCAGATATATGATCAGCGAGCTGAAACGATGTCAGGATGCCAATGACAACGGATACATCGGAGGTGTCCCGGGTGGGGAAACCATGTGGGAGGAGATTGCGTCGGGAAGGATCAATGCCGGCAGCTTCAGCCTGAATGACAAATGGGTACCTCTTTACAACATTCACAA
>JADKLW010000495.1_pt1 | contig 15906 bp, 13 predicted proteins | sample 8641881 | NCBI WGS metagenome assembly JADKLW01 (sample SAMN16272185, study PRJNA661076) | feces metagenome | isolation source: fecal sample from diarrhoea affected cattle B | host: Bos taurus | place: South Africa: Lokaleng Village, Mahikeng | collected 2019-09 | reverse complement strand
CGTGGATGTTTCTCTGGAAGATTACGGTCAACTGTACCGGATGCTGCAACACGGCACTGTTCCCAAACTCAGAATTAACACGCAGTCCAAAGATCACGGAACAGCTCCCACCTTCAATACGGTCGCGGAAATAAAAGGCACAGAAAAACCTGAAGAATACATTATTCTTTCCGCCCATCTGGATTCCTGGGACGGCGGCACCGGTGCTACAGACAATGCTACCGGCGTGATCACGATGATGGAAGTGGCCCGGATTTTAAAGAAATATTATCCTTCTCCAAAAAGAACCATTGTGGTCGGACTTTGGGGCAGTGAAGAACAGGGCCTCAACGGAAGTCGCGCATATGTCTCTGCCCACCGAAACAAGATGCCGCATATTCAGGCTGTATTCAATCAGGATAACGGAACCGGAAGGGTGCAGAATATCAGCGGGCAGGGTTTTCTTCACGCCTATGATTATCTGGGAAGATGGCTGAACGCAGTTCCCAGAGAAATCACGAAAGAAATAAAAACAACTTTTCCCGGATATCCGGGTAGTGGAGGCAGTGACCATGCCTCTTTTGTAGCCGCAGGAGTACCCGCTTTTATGCTGGGCTCACTCAGCTGGTCTTATGGAAATTACACATGGCATACCAACAGGGATACGTATGATAAAATTGTCTTTGATGACGTTAAAAGCAATGTAGCACTGATTGCGATTCTCACGTACATGGCAAGCGAAGATCCTGAAAAGACCTCCACAGAAAGAATAAAATTACCGATAGATCCAAGAACACAACAACCGGCGCAGTGGCCGGAACCAAAAGAACCGACCCGAAAAGGCGGATTTGAATAAAAGTCAATACATAAAAGAACAGCCGTTTTTCCAAAGAAAAACGGCTGTTTCAATCAATATATATGAATACATTATTCCTGAACAGGCATGGCATCACCGGTACTTAGATTTTGAAATAACTGAGGAAACATGGCCTCCATCACAAAATAGAAAAGCACCAACAGAATAATAACCGAGATGGCAATGATAACACCTTTTGGCGGAGTATTTTTTAGATCGGACATACGTATATTTTTTGTAAACTTAAGATTATTTCCTTCCGCATGTTTTATAAAATTTCACGAAAATATTAAAGAATCAGAAGGGATTGAGATTATACAATTTTACCTACTTTTTATAAGTATTGCAGAGCGATTCCAGTGATCTCATTTATTTCTCTACTTTTATGTTCTGAAAACTTAAATTGAGATGGGAAATATATCATTAAAAGGAAAAACAGTGGTCATTACAGGAGCTTCCAGTGGTATCGGGCGTGCCGCAGCTGAAGCATTTGCACGAAGAGGCTGCAATATGGTATTGGCTGCAAGAGGAAAAGAAGGCCTTGATGAAACGCTCCGTCTTTGCCACGATCTTGAAGTTCCTGCCATTGCAGTGCCTACCGACGTTTCCGTTCCTGAACAGGTACAGCAGCTGGCAGAACAGGCACTTCAGTTTAATGGACGTATTGACATCTGGATCAATAATGCGGGCGTGATGGCGACGGGCCGTCTGGAAGATATGCCCACCACTGCGATAGAACAGATGATCAAAACCAATTTATTGGGATATCTCTATGGTGCGCACGCAGTACTTCCCTATTTTAAAAAACAGAACGAAGGAATTCTCATTAATAATATTTCAATTGGCGGATGGATGCCTGCTCCTTATGGCACAGCGTACGCTGCTTCCAAGTACGGCACCCGCGGTATGGTAGAAGGCCTGCAGGGAGAAGTTTCTGATTATCCCAATATTCATATCTGTGCGCTCTATCCGGGCATTCAAAGATCTACAGGAAATATGCATTCTGCCAAATATTCAGGATTTTCAACCAAGATTCCACCGCTTTCTTTCGATCCGCGCGAACTGGCTGCTTCAATGGTAAAGATGGCTGACTCCCCTAGAAAATCAATGTTCACGGACTGGTCTGCGGTTGTTTTCAAAAACCTGTACAGCCTGTTTCCCAGAACGATGATCAATATGGCTTCAGCAGGTGTTCGGATGATGATGGACATAGATAAAACGCCGGAGACCAACGGAAATATTATGGTTCCGTCCGCTGAACCACACCGCATTTATGGAGAAACCATGTTACCGGCTCCATCCAGAAATACAAAAAAACTAATGCTGGCCGGGCTTTTTACAGGACTTGCGCTGCTGCTATTCAATAACAGCAAAAGGAAATAACGTGTCCTTTATTTTGCTTCAGAATCAGGAAGGATTCCTTAACCGAAGTCTCTTGATAATTTTAAGAATTTCACTGGCGATCAGCGGAACAGTTCCCAGAAGAATGATCATAAACCATCCATTGCCGTCGGGTATTTTCAGGCGAAAAGCTTCCCGCATTACCGGGATGTAAATCACGGCAATCTGCAACAGGACACCCAGAACAATAGCTCCCGTAAGACGACGGTTGGTGAACAACCCCACCTGAAACACCGATCTTGTCTGGCTTCTTACCGCTAATGAATAGAAAAGCTGCGCACATACCAACACCATAAAAGCCAGAGTCCGCGCATTTTGTAATGCCGTTTCGGGAACCTCATCATCCCAGGGCTGAAATCCATATTCGTGAAACCCAAACCAATACGCGAAACCTGTCAGCGCACCGATCAGCAAGCCTCCGGAGATAATTTGGCCTGCTGCACCATGAGAAAAGAAGCCTTCATTGGAAGCCCGGGGTTTTTCCTTCATCACTTCCGGATCGTCGGGATCCATACCCAGCGCAATGGCCGGCAGGGAATCTGTTACCAGATTGATCCAAAGCAGTTGCGTGGCCAGCAACGGAGCGGGCCAACCCATAAGCAGACATCCGATCATGGCTACCACTTCGCCCAGATTACAGGTCAGCAGGAAAATAACAGCCTTTTTGATATTGGAATAAATATTCCTTCCCTGTTCCACCGCTTTTACAATGGTGGAAAAATTATCATCAGTAAGGATAATATCCGCAGCACCTTTGGCCACATCCGTACCTGTAATTCCCATGGCGATACCGATATCCGCAGCCTGAAGAGACGGCGCATCGTTCACTCCGTCGCCCGTCATGGACACGATATTGCCTCCTTTTTTCAGTGCATTGACAATCTTAACTTTATGTTCCGGTGAAACCCGGGCGAAGATCCGGTACTTCTTTAAAGTTTCCTGCCATTTCTCTTCCGGGATTTTGTCCAGTTCAGTTCCGCTGATCACTTCCTTTCGGTCTGAAGAAATGCCCAGTTCTGCCCCAATGGCAAACGCCGTATTTTTATGATCTCCGGTGATCATGATGGTGGTGATTCCCGCCTTTCTTGCTTTTTCAATAGACGGTCTAGCTTCTTCCCTCGGAGGATCCAGCATTCCGGTCAGTCCGATGAAAATAAGATCCTTTTCCATTTCCTCTGCGGGTATTTCGGAGTCTGAAACTTTGTATGCCAGTGATAGGGTTCTTAATGCCTGATCTGACAGTCCGTCTGCCTGACTTTTGATAAAATCCCGATGTTCATCGGTCATAGGAACCGGCTGACCCTCCGATAAAAAATGAGTCGATATTTTCAGCAGACTTCCTAACGCTCCCTTTGTAAAAACAAAATACTGCTCTTTATTTTTGACAAGTACTGACATCATTTTCCGGCCTGAATCAAAAGGATGTTCGCTGACCCGCTGAAACGCTTTCCGCAGCTGTTTTCTGTCCAACATAAGATCATCGGCCAACATCAGCAAAGCTATTTCTGTAGGATCGCCGGTACTTTGGTCTCCGTCCAAGGTCGCGTCAGACGCTAACACCATTCCCTTCGCTAAGAGCTGTGCTGTTTCAGTAGCTTCATTCTTCTGTCCACGGGTTATTTCCACTGCGCCTTCTGAAGTTACCACTTGGGTAACGGTCATTTTGTTCAGGGTGAGCGTTCCGGTTTTATCGGTACAGATCATGTTCACCGAACCCAGGGTTTCTACTGCAGGAAGTTTTTTCACAATGGCATTATTCTTCGACATCCGGGTAACACCCATTGAAAGAACGACGGCCACAATGGCTACAAGCCCTTCCGGAATGGATGCCACAGCCAGAGACACCGCAGTAAGAAACATCTCAGCCAGATCTCTTCCCTGAAGCAGCGACAGCAGAATAATGAACACACAGATTCCTCCCGCTGCCCAACTCAGCAACCTGCCCAACTGTGCCATTTTAAGTTCCAAAGGTGTTTTGTTCTGAAGGTGATCGCCGATGAGATTGGCGATCTTTCCGATTTCTGTCTGCATACCGGTGGCCACCACCACCCCTTCTCCGCGGCCATGGGTAACGGTGGTGTTCATAAAAGCCATATTGATTCGGTCGCCTATCGGCATTTCGGAACCGCTGAACACTTCAGAAGCGTCTTTATCTACCGGAACCGACTCTCCGGTGAGTGCAGATTCTTCAACCTGAAGACTTTTGCTTTCGGTAAGCCGCAGATCGGCGGTGATCAGCTGACCGGCCTGAAGCATGACCAGATCTCCGGGCACCAGTTCGGAGGCATCAATTTCTGTTATTTTACCATCGCGTTTTACAGTACTTTTAGGGAAAGTTAGTTGTTGCAAGGATTCAAGGGCTTTGCCGGCTTTCTTTTCCTGATACACTCCCAGCACTGCATTCACGGCAATTACCACAAGAATAATGACCGCATCGATATATTCCTGCAGCATTACCGTTACGATAACAGCTGCAAAAAGAACATAAATCAGTGCGTTATTCAGTTGTCCTGCAAACATCCGGAGCAACGATTTTCCGGGCTTCTGCTCCAATTGATTGGGGCCGTACTGTTTCAGCCGGGAAAGGGCTTCATCTACCGGCAAACCCTTTTCGGGATTTGTTTTTAACTGTTGCGTGAGTTCCTGAATCTTTTGAGTGTGCCAGTTCATAAGGTAGGTTTGCTGTGATTTCAAATTTAGCTAATTTCAGGGAGAAGCGAAGAGAAAAAGCAGAAAGATAATTTCACGCAAAGGCGCAGAGTTTAATGTTGAATGCAGGTTCACGCAAAGGCGCAAAGGGAACAAGCAAAAAGAGAAGATAATTCCACGCAAAGATGCAGAGTTTAATGTTGAATGCGGGTTCACGCAAAGGCGCAAAGGGAACAAGCAAAAAGAGAAGATAATTCCACGCAAAGATGCAGAGTTTATGTTGAATGCAGTTCACGCAAAGACGCAAAGGGAACAAGCAAAAAAAGAAGATAATTTCACGCAAAGGCGCAGAGTTGAATGTTGAATGCGGGTTCACGCAAAGGCGCAAAGGGACAAGCAAAGGTATGTTACCTTCTTTTTATGATGAAATTCCTCTATTTTATTGTGTGTTATAAAAGTCCGCGAAACAGTATTGCTCTCAGAAGGAATAAGAATATTGCAAAAGTCATGACACTAAAAGATTTTGGAACCAACCATCAAACCGTTTTTTGATAGTGGATTCCTTTTCAACGGCCTAATGAAATGGAGAGTAATTCGGAAATAAAAGAAGTCAATTTATTGATCTTACGCGTTATTCCCTTTTGAAATCAGATATCATAATTAACTGACAATAGTGCTTTTTTCATAACAGAGATATGATCAGATGTGTCATCAACAGGACTCTCCTATTTTTCCATATCCTTTGAATTGATGATTTTCAGCGTCATCGTTCGCAAGTCAAATATGTCATGCTCGCTCATCAGGTGAAGGGTCATATTCTCGATGGAAAGCGGCGCACCATCCACCACGTCCAGCAAATTGCTGTTAGTGATGTTTCTGCCGTCCAGCAGCACGGCCATTCCGGATCCTATGGCTTCCATTTTGTCACGGTGAACAATTAAAGCTGTATTTTCTTCCATCCCTACACCCAACACACCGGGGTTGCTCACCACGACTTCGAACAGCCGCGCGATGCGGCCTCTTTTAATAAAATGTGTATCGAATACGATGTTTTTAATGAGGCCGAGTCCGCTTGTTGTGGTCACTTCACCTTTATAAACTGCTTCAGTGCTGTCACCTTCTAAAATCATACTTTCGGATGCCGCCGCTGCACCAGCGGAGGTTCCTGCGTATATAAAATCCTGTTTCTGAAGTTTCTCCGTCAGAACAGTATAAAATTCGGTACCACCCATGATAGAAGTCAGCGCCAGCTGATCACCCCCGGTGACATACACGGCATCAGCCTTTTTCAGACGTTTGATATTTTCGGGAACCTGCGCTTCCTCACGCGTCCGCATGATGAGTACTCCGCAGTTTTCGGCACCAAGTTTCCGAAACGTCTTCATATATTCCTTACCCATTTCTTCCGGAATGGAAGAGGCTGAAGTTATTATTTCAATACGTGAACGTTTTTTCAGGCGGGTTTCATTAATGAAACGCTCCAGAATGGTGTGATCAGAGAACGGATCACTGTTACCGTTTTTATCTTCTGCTCCGCCTATTACCAGTACTTTACCTTTCATATTTCCTCTATTTCTGTTATTTAGACCTATACAATTGATTTCCAAATAATATATCGGATTGTTAATGTTGATAATCGTGAATAATATTGATGACGTCTGTGTAATTATCGCTCAACGCCACTATATAATCACCTGACTGTGCAGTCTCCAGTGCATGTGCGATGGCTTCTTTTTCATCGGGGATGAGTTCGTAACTTATATTTCTGCCTGCCCTTTCAATACCGCTTACCATCAGGTTGTGCATTTCGGACAGCTCCCGTCCGCGCAGGCTGTGTTCCTGACGGACAATAATATGATCGAACATGCTGCCGGCAATTTCTGCCAATTCCACAATATCACTATCGCGGCGGTCGCCTACACCGGCAATAATTCCTACTTTCCGGTTTGCTTTAATATGAGTCAGATAATCCTGCATTTCACGGAGCCCGTGCGGATTATGAGCATAGTCCACCAATACCGAGAAGTCGCGGATTTGGAAATAATTCATCCGGCCCGGTGTGAATTCCGGTCCCGGGATAAAACTCATCAGTGCAGCGTGAATCTGCTCTGCGGTAAAACCATACGAAAAAACAACCGCTGCTGCAGCTAAGATATTGGCTGTCATGCATTTTGAGGTACCGTTTAATGTGAGAGGAATTTCTTCAACTCCTGCGATAGAAGTACGTTGATTTTGATGATGGATAACTACCTGCCCTTCTTCCACGGTAGCTGCCAGACCACCGTTGGCGATATGCTGTCTAATTAGTTTGTTCTGGCCGTCTAAAGAAAAATACCCAACATTACAGTCTACTGTTTTTGAAACATTCACGCAGTTTTGGTCTTCAGCGTTAAACACAGCCCAGCCTGTCTGTTTTACACTTCGGACTACTGCGGCTTTTACTTCCGCCATTTCTTCCAGCGTGTTGATATTTTTAAGCCCAAGATGATCCGCAGCGATATTGGTCAGAACAGCTGCATCACAATAATCGAAAGCAAGACCGGAGCGCAGCAGCCCGCCACGGGCGGTTTCCAACACCGCAAAATCAACCATGGGATCTGCCAGAACCGTGGAGGCACTGGACGGCCCTGAGCAGTCACCTACTATTACCTGATGTCCGCCAATATAAATACCGTCGGTTGTTGTATAGCCAGGGAAATAACCACAAGACTGAACAATATGTGCGAGAAGTCTGGTAGTAGTCGTTTTGCCGTTGGTTCCCGTAACTGCAAATATTGGAATCCTGCTTTCAGATGGTGGCGGGTACAGCATATCTACCACCGCCGATGCCACATTTCTTGGCTTGCCTTCGGAAGGAGCCAAATGCATTCGGAAACCGGGTGCGGCATTTACTTCAATAACAGCACCGCCATTCTCTGCCATCGGGGATTTAAGATCAGGAGCGATCACATCAATTCCACATAGGTCCATTCCCAATAAAGCGGCAACTCGTTCCGCTATAAAACGATTCCCCGAATGTACATCGTCGGTAATATCCACCGCTGTGCCACCGGTACTGAGATTAGCTGTTGATTTCAGTACGACGGTTTCGCCTTCGGCCGGCACGCTGTCTAGGTCATAATTCTTCTTTTGCAACTGTTTGTCGGTATCGCAATCGACGGTTATCCTGGTTAAGGCAGCCTCGTGCCCGTGTCCACGTTCGGGCTGTTGGTTTATCTCATCAATCAGCTGCTGCACAGTTGATTTTCCATCTCCAATAATATGAGCCGGTTTCCGATGAGATGCTGCAACGAACTTTCCATGAATTACCAAAATACGGTGGTCTTCGCCTTCAATATATTTCTCGACCATCACTTCCGGACTATAGTTTTGAGCGTATGCAAATGCTTCTTTTGCAATATCCAAATCCCGTACGTTGATGGCGACACCTTTTCCGTGATTTGCATTGAGAGGTTTTGTGACTACCGGCCAGCCTAATTTTATGACCACATCCTGCAATTCTTCCACAGTATTGCATACAAAACCTTCAGCAACAGGAATACCTGCCGCAGCTAAAATATTCTTTGTCTCGTACTTATCGTCCACCGTCTCTACTCCGATGCAGGAGGTTTTTCCGGTGATGGTTGCGCGGATTAACTGCTGGATTTTGCCATAGCCAAGAAGAATTTTACAGTTTTCGTCCATTCTGCGCCACGGAATTCCACGCCGTTCAGCTTCTTCGATGATGCTTAAGGTACTTGGCCCCAAACCATCAGTATTTCGCAATTTCGCCAAGGTACTGTTTGGTGCGAAAGCGGGTTTGTGCGAAGACGGTACGTTCGGATTTAATGACAGGTTCTGGTGGTTGCCTGGCGACGTGAGGGGTAAAGAATCCTCATGCGATTTATCAGCGTTTTTTCTCATTTACTAAAGTATTTACATGAATAATGACCTCCTCTTAAACAGTTCCTGATCTGTCGGGTGAAAAAATTTCATCATCAAAATAAATACCAATTGGTTTAATCATTCCTAAACCGTAAACTCTAAGAATCATGTACTCCTTATACAAACCAGAGTTGATATTTGCAACTCTTATATACTCAAAACTAAACATTTGAACCCTCTTTATACTTTGTCTTTTCTTTAATAATAACTCATTCTCTTAATGCATAATAATGTCATTTGAATTTAACGTTACATTTTTATCACATATATTTCTGATTTCATCACTTTTTGCTGTACTGGCACCACCTTTGTTGTCGTTTAATGGGAATGTTATGTCCCATTAATGAGAATTCATACCTGATTCCCTATTCAATAACAAAACATTAAATTTTAAATATTATGGAAAATACCGTAAGACAGTATTCCGGGGAGGAATATGATATGATTGTCTTTTGTCATCTTCGCTGGGATTTCGTTTATCAGCGACCGCAGCATCTTATTTCAAGGCTTGCCAAGAACCACAAAATCTTAGTTGTTGAAGAACCTGTGCAAACAAAACTCAATGGAAAAGGCCCTTTTGAAATTCGGGAAATCAGTTCCAACATCCATGTTTGTCAGCCACCTGTCAACGAAATTGAAGCTATTGGGCCTTATCTGCGCAAACGCCTCCATTCCAAATCGTTTGAAATCGGCTGGTTTTATTCTCCGGCTTTCGTCTCTGTCTTAGAACACATTGATTTTGATACGGTAGTTTATGACTGTATGGATGAGTTGTCCTTATTCCGGGGTGCTCCGAAAAAATTAATAGAACAGGAAAACCAGTTGTTACAGGCGGCTGATGCAGTGTTTACTGGAGGAAAATCGCTGTATGAATCGAAATCCCAAAAGCACCATAATGTATTTTGCTTCCCGAGTTCTGTAGATATGGATCATTTCTCCAATACGGATATAGAGAAACCTGAGGATATGCGCCATATCCCATCTCCTATTGTGGGATATTATGGCGTTATTGACGAGCGAATTGATTTAGATCTTCTTCAGAAAACTGCGAAAATGTCTCCTGAAGTTTCTTTCGTCATGGTAGGACCGCTTTGCAAAATCAGCGACGCAGATCTTCCGAAGGCAAAAAACATTTATTATCTGGGCATGAAATCTTATGAAGAACTTCCTGCCTATCTGAATTATTTCGATATCGCCATGATGCCATTCGCTTTGAATGATGCTACGAAATACATCAGCCCAACCAAAACCTTAGAATACATGTCGGCCTCCAAGCCCATCATTTCAACGAAAATAAAGGATGTGGTTAGAGATTACAGCGATTGCATTATCCTGGTGGACACTGCAGAAGATTTCCATAACGCCGTCCAGAATCCGAACACCCGGTTCCAAAAAAGATATAATGAAATTCTGGAAAAAACTTCCTGGGATACAACGGCTGAGAAAATGAGTACCATCATCGAAAAAATACTGGTATAATGAACGCAGACATACTAATTATTGGTGCCGGAATTTCCGGTGCTACCCTCGCAGAGCGATATGCATCCATCGGGAAAAAAGTTTTGGTTCTGGAAAAAAGAGGACATATCGCAGGCAACTGCTACGATGAATATGATGAAAACGGCATTTTAGTCTCCAAGTATGGTGCTCACTTGTTCCATACCAACGACGACGGCGTTTGGGAATACGTACAGCGTTTTGCAGAATGGTATCCATGGGAACATGAAGTGATTGCCCGTGTAGACGATAAAACCGTCCCTATCCCCGTGAACATCAATACCGTCAATATTTTATTTGACGAAAATATCACGACGGAAGAAGAAATGAAAGCCTGGCTGGACAAAAACCGTATTCCTTTTGATATACCCAAAAATGGCGAAGAAGCCGTACTGAACCGTGTAGGACCGGTATTGTATGAAAAAATGTTCAAACATTACACCAAGAAACAATGGGACAAATATCCGGAAGAACTGAATGCTTCAGTATTGGAAAGAATTCCGGTGAGATTCAACCATGACGGGCGTTATTTTTCGGACACGCATCAGGCACTTCCGAAAGGTGGCTACACGAAGATTTTCGAAAATATGCTGAATCATCCGAATATTACGGTAATGCTCAATACGGATTATTTCGATGTAAAAGACCAGTGTGAAGGATTTGAAAAACTGTTCTATACCGGCCCGATTGACCGTTTTTTTGAATTTCAGGATGAGATGATGGAAAAGCTTGAATACCGATCCATTAATTTCGTCACAGAACATCTCGATCAGGAGTATTTCCAGGAAAATTCAGTGGTCAATTATCCCGGGCAAGAGGTGGATTATACCAGAATCATAGAATACAAACATTTCGGGAATCAGAAATCTGCAAAAACCAGTATTGTGAAAGAATATACCGTAGATACCGGCGAACCTTATTATCCGGTTCCCAACGAAAGAAATCAGCAGATCTACGAGAAATACAAAGAAAAAGCCGATCAGCTTCAGAATGTTTATTTCGTAGGAAGACTGGCTAATTATAAGTATTTCAATATGGACCAGGCGTTCAGAAATGCACTTGACCTGTTTAACAGTATAGAAGCTTCAAATCTGAAACCGCATGAAAAAGCCTTTATTTAACAGTTATTTTATGGGAGGATTTGAATGTGCCGATCATATCAACCGGCATGGTCAACGAGTCAACCTTCTGAAAGAAACCCAACATGACCTTCGGGCTGAAGAAGATTATATTCTGCTTAAAAATCTGGAAATCCTGACTGTACGGGAAGGAATTTGCTGGAGTGCTGTGGAACCATATCCCGGACATTATGATTTCTCTGAAGTCAGGAACAGAATAAAAGCAGCGCAGAAACACGGAATTCAGCAGATATGGGATTTGATCCATTTTGGTTATCCGGACGGACTCTATCCTACTCATCCTCATTTTGCAGACCGTTTTGAAAACCTGTGCCGTGCTTTCACAAAGTTTTATCTTGAAAACAGTTCTGATCCCTTGTTTGTTGTGCCTGTGAATGAAATTAGTTTTCTTTCCTGGCTTTCGGGAGATGACCGGGGAACCGTACCTTTTGCCGTGAACAGCGGCTGGGACATAAAATATCACCTGTGCAAAGCCGCCATTCAGGGAATTAAAGCCATGAAGGAAGAAAGTCCCGACTGCAAGATTGTATTGGTAGAACCGCTGATCAAAATTCACAGCAACGGCGAATCTGAAGAAGAACTTTTCAGAAAAAACGAATATCAATTTGAAGCGATGGACATTATCGGAGGACGAATGTGCCCTGAACTTGGTGGTGATGAAAGTTTTCTGGAAATACTCGGTTTCAATTATTACTGGAACTGCCAGTGGAGGGGAACTGCCGATAGCCTTTGCTGGCCCGATGAAAACAACGAACGCATCCCATTGAGTGATCTCCTCATTGCGGCCTATCACCGTTACGGGAAACCCATTTTTCTTTCAGAAACCGGCAACTTCGGAGAAGGAAGAGTTCGTTGGCTGGAAGAAATTACCGGGCAATGCCGAATTGTTCTGGAAAACGGAATCGATTTTCAGGGCATTTGTATTTACCCCGTGACCGATCGTCCGGATTGGGATGATCTTAGCATTTACAGCCAGTGCGGAATTTATGATCTGGACCGCCACGGAAACAGAATACCCCATCAGGAATCTATTGCATTTCTCCAAAAAGAAACTGCATTCATGAAACAACACCCTCACCTTTTCAACTTAAAAAAAGAACATTATGGAATCGAGAAAAATAAAAACCGGCATCACATTCAGCTGCTTTGATCTGCTGCATGCCGGACACATCAGAATGTTAGCTGAAGCGAAATCGCAGTGCGACTATCTTATTGTAGGCCTTCAAACGGATCCCACGATTGACCGGCCGGAAAAAAACCAACCTGTGCAAACTGTTGTAGAACGATATATTCAGTTGAAAGGCTGCCAGTACGTAGATGAAATTATTCCCTATACCACGGAAAAAGATCTCGAAGATATTCTGAAATTGTATCCGATAGACATCCGGATTTTGGGGGATGAATACAAAGACAAGAATTTTACAGGAAGAAATTTCTGTGAAGAAAAAGGAATTACGCTTTATTACAACAAAAGGCATCACCGTTTCTCCAGCACACTGTTGCGAACTGAAGTGTATAAAAAAGAGAAAGCAAAACAAGTTGCCCGAAACGGACAGTCCGAAATGGCATCCGCAGAATTTGCCAAGAACGGCAAAATCACGTAAAATAAAGGATCTAAAATCATTAGAATCCACAGTGAAGTACTGTGGTTTTTTTGTATCACAAAATAACCTTGAAGTGATATTTCCAATGAATCAATAAAAGTTTTTTTATTTAATAAACTAAAGTTCAGGATATTTTGTTAATATTAAAATATTATTTAACTTTGTGAAATAAAGTATTAATTAAATTAAAATAACAATGAAACTTCCTGTACATTGCCCCAGTTGTGAAACTGCACTCACCGTTCATCAATTGAAATGCAACCAGTGTGAAACGAGCGTAAGCGGAAACTATGATTTGCCGCTTTATCTGCAACTTTCTCAGGACGAACAGGAATTTATCCTGAATTTTTTTCTTTCCTCGGGAAGTATAAAAGAAATGGCAAGACAGGCCGACCTCTCCTACCCAACGATGCGGAATAAAATGGATGATCTGATCAATAAAATTAAAAACCAATAACGATATGAACTGGAAATTCTTCTTAAATCCATTCTCTAAATTCTCTGAAAAAAGCCTGTTGATGGCAGGCATTCTCTTCCTTGTTGTCGGCAGCTTCATCGGATATTATTTCGGGGTGACGTACGACGGCATTTTTGATGTACACATTTCTCCGGTCACTTTTACAGAAAGCCTGACAGAAAACGTGATCAATGTTGGAATTTTAAGTCTGCTTCTTTTTATTGCCGGAATAATAATCAATTCCAAAACCAGAATTATCGATGTATTAAATGTGGCACTGATCAGCAGATTTCCGATTTATTTAGCCGGACTTTTGGCCAATAATCAGCGTATTTCAGAAATTTCGGAGCAGTTGATCGACAGTGTTCATCAGGAAACTCCCGCTTCTGTGTCTTCTTCGGATATGATGGTTCTGATGCTGTTTTTTGCAGTATTAATTTTACTTCTTGTCTATCAGCTAATGCTGATGGTTTTCGGTTTCAAAACTGCGGTGAATGCCCGAAAGTGGCAACACTGGCTGTTTTTCGGCATCGCACTTATTGCAGCAGAAGTTATTTCCAAAGCCATCATTCACTATATCTAGAAGAATTTTAATATTATCCATTTTCAATTTAACTAGTGAATATTTTCTTATCGAAGCATTTTTACAGAAAAAATTAAATCCTTAATCATGCCGCTATCGGCACAAACTAAGAGATAAAGCGCTCTGATTTATTGTAGATTTGCCGATAACAGCATCTATTTGTTAGATACTTGCCTTACCGCTCAGCATCATTACAAAGCTATTCTTCAGTATTTTGAAATAGCGTTTAATCAGATCAGGAATCATTTTGTTTATCCACTATCACGTTATCGGTCAAAATCAAAAAAAAAGGAAACCGTATCTTTGTAAAAAATACAAATGCCTTTTAAAGCAGTACTTTTCGATATGGATGGTGTCATTGTAGATACCGAACCGCTTCATCGCAAAGCCTATTTCCGAACTTTTCGTGATTTAAAAATTGATGTTTCAGAAGAACTTTACACCACCTTCACGGGCGCTTCTACCAAAAAAGTATGTGATACGCTGATTCAACATTTTGATCTTTCACAAACTCCGGAAGACATCATCAGTTCCAAACGGCGTTATTTTAAAGATTATTTCGATCACGATACCACTTTTGACCTCATTCCGGGCGTTCTCGATCTTATCCAAAATTACCACCGCAATAATATCAAACTTGTCTTGGCCTCTTCCGCCAGCATGAATACGATTCGCTGGGTATTTGAAAAATTTAATCTGGATCAGTATTTTATCGCAAAAATAAGCGGTGCCGACTTGAAAGCTTCGAAACCGCATCCTGAAATTTTCCAGAAAGCAGCAGAACTGGCCGCAGAACCTCGCGAAAACTGTATGGTGATTGAAGATTCCACCAATGGTATCCAGGCAGCACACGCCGCCGGAATATTTTGCGCAGCCTACACCAGCGAACACACGCATCAGCAGGATTATTCCAAAGCCGGAATGGTGGTTTCTGATTTTTCGGAACTGAAAACAGAAAATATCGCTCCTTTTTTTAACGGTTCAGGCAGAAAAGCGTCCGCTTTAACCTAACGAAACGGAAAGGTTTTAAAAGCGGGAAGATTAATATCCCAGCAGTTTCAGCACATCTTCAGGTTTTTGTTCTTCGCGGAAAATTTCATACTGAAACTCCCCGTTTTCATCTTTCTGAATGAGGATATGTCTTGGCTGCGGCATCAGACAATGATGTACACCACCGTATCCGCCTATGGTTTCCTGATACGCACCGGTATGGAAAAAACCAATATACAAAGGCTTGGTATCGCTGAATACCGGTAAATAAATCGCATTGGTATGCTGTTCAGAGTTGTAATAATCATCGGAATCGCAGGTAAGTCCGCCCAAAAACACCCTTTCATAAGTATCATCCCACCGGTTGAGCGGAAGCATAATAAAATGTCGGGAAATGGCCCAGGTATCCGGTAGTGTTGTCATGAATGATGAATCGATCATGTTCCACTTTTCTCTGTCGTTCTGGCGTTTCTGCGAAATAATTTTATACAGGTTCGCACCACTCTCTCCTACCGTAAAGCTTCCAAATTCCGTATAAATATTAGGTTCATCCACACCTTCTTCTTCGCAGAACTTTTTGATTTGAGAAACAATTTCCTCCACCATATACTGGTAATCGTAATCAAAATTCAGGGAAGTTTTAATAGGAAAACCGCCACCAATATTCAGGGAATCTACTTCCGGAGCTATTTTTTTCAGCCTTGCATACACCCGAAGACATTTGTACAGTTCGTTCCAGTAATACGCGGTATCCTTCATTCCCGTATTGATGAAAAAATGAAGCATTTTGAGCCGCGCATGCGGATGTTCGGCAATTTTCTGGGAGT
>JADKLW010000494.1_pt1 | contig 15947 bp, 9 predicted proteins | sample 8641881 | NCBI WGS metagenome assembly JADKLW01 (sample SAMN16272185, study PRJNA661076) | feces metagenome | isolation source: fecal sample from diarrhoea affected cattle B | host: Bos taurus | place: South Africa: Lokaleng Village, Mahikeng | collected 2019-09 | reverse complement strand
TGCGATCCGCGCGGCAAAGGTCAGGATCAGCGCAACCGGCGTGCCGACAATGACACCGTTCCACGCTCCTCTCAGGCGCGGTTCATCTATCCCGCGGCGGCGGCGTTTGCCTAGCCAGATATAGGTGCCCGTGGCGCAAATGGCGGTGAGCGCGATGCCAAAGATGAAATAAGCGATCTTGACCCAGATGCCGCCAAAGTCGCCAAAATGAAGCCGGTAGGTTGATGCCGCGGCTTGCTGGCCCAGGTCTCCGTCGGAAAGGCCAGCCGTGTGCTGGAAATTGCCCGCGGCATCAAAGGCGTAATATTCGCCAAAGATCAGGCGGCGCTCGTGCAAGCCGACAATCTGGACATGCTGACCTTTTGTCAGCGGGTCGTGCAGGATGGCGTAAGTAGGCTTAACCTCCGGATAGTTGGCTGCCATGTGAGTTAAAGCTGCGGCCACGTTCGGCACTGGTGCAGGGGCAGGGTCTGGCTCTCCCTCCTCGCCAAAGATCGGTGCATAGACGGCTTCGACATCGCCGCCATAATCATTCGCAGCAATGGCAAAAGCCGTGACGGTGGCGAGGCCGATCAAAGCGCCGGTGAGCGCGATGGCAACCGAAAAAGGAAGCGTCCACACGCTCATCCGGTTGTGCCAGTCCGTCAGCCCTACGCCGCCATTATCGCGGGCACGCAGACGAAAAGCATCACGGAAAATACGCGGATGGGCAACTACCCCGGACAGCGCGAGCGCAAGCATCATCACGCCCAGAATGCCAACGATAGTAATGCCGATCAGGCTTGGAAGGTTAAGCGTGTAATGGAGGTTTACCAGAAAGTCGGACCAAGCAATTTCCTCTGGCCCGGCCAGGCTGCCATCCGAGTTCAGGTGCACGGCCTGCGTGTCGGTGGTGGCGGTGGCGCGCGGTACTTCCTTGACCGGAAGGTGCACATAAAAATGCGTTGTCGTGGGCTGCCCCGCTTCATTCGCCAGCACAGCCTCTACGCCCTTCTGTACCGCTTCGGGCGATATGCTGTTCATCTCGGGCGCGTTCGGTTGCTCTACCCGCTGCAATTCCTGATAAAAGACTGCGACAGTCCCCGTCAGCGAAACAATATAAAGCAGTGCCCCGGCGATAAGGCCAATGGCGGCATGGGCGGAAAGGGCGCGCTTGACGGTGCCCGGTTCGATGACGGCGCTCATAATGCGCTCCCTATGATTCCTTGCCCCGTTATAACAGCTGGAATAGCACTTGCCCATGCTGCGGCAATGAACGCGAACTGGCGTTTCCGGTTCGTGGTCATGAGGATCAGAAAGGTCAAAATGGTCCAGCCTACGGGAGCGGTGAAAAGCGCGAGCACATTAGCATCCGCTTCGTTTGCGCCCAATAGAACCGCGAGCCAGCGGACAGCGACCGCCAGCGTGATCGCTGAGGTCATTGTCACTATAGTGACGATCAGAAAAGTTCCGATGCGCCGCCCGATCTGCGTCGGCTGCCCGCTATCGGGAAGCATCCCGGCGCGGCGGTTCGATGCCTTCCTGCGCGCTGGCGGAGAGCGCCATGCTGCAAGGCCGAGAACAACCATCGCCGCACTTATGGTCCAGAGCGATGCAACTGTTGCGCCCCATGCTCCTGCGCTCATCCAGCCGCCGATGAACGCTGCGGCCAACATAGCCCAGCCGACGGCGTTGTGAACTGTTGAACGCTGTGGTTTACCCCAGGACAGGCGCAATATGAGGACGGCGATCACCGCCGCTATCGAGCTTGCTGCGAGGATGCCGGTGCCGCTCATCAGAAACGGTAACTTACAGTGCCGAATATGTTGCGCTCGCTACCCATGAAGCAGTCGCCGCGTGCAAGACAAGCCGAATAATAGCGTTTGTCGAACAGGTTGGTCGCATTCACCGCGAAGCTCCAGTTGGCGTAACTGACTTCGGCCAATGCATCGACCAGAGTAAAGGAGGGGGTGACGATACCATCAGGGAAGGCCGGCCCGAAAGAACGGTTTTTGCCGACATGACGCACACCGCCGCCAAGCAGCAATCGTGTCTCTCCACCAAGCGAGAAGCCCTTGGTCGCCCAGAGCGAAGCGTTGAATTTGGGCACATTGTCGAGTTGCTGGTTCGTCCCGTCGATTTCCGCTTCGTTATAGCTGACACTGGCGATCAGATTCATGTCACCGGGCAGGGCGGCATTGCCTTCAAACTCGACGCCCTTTGATGTCAGTGATCCGACCTGTATCCGGTCGTTCGGATCGGGCGTGCTGTCGTCGGAAATGGGGCGGTTGCTTTCCTTGATATGATAGCCGGTCAGGGTCAGCAGAATGTCGTCGATGGGATGGATTTTGATCCCGGCCTCGAATTGGCGACCCGACTTGGGAACAAAGGCGCTGCCGTCGCTCGCTGTTCCGGCGATGGGCTCGAAACTTTCGGTATAGCTGAAGAAAGGCGATACACCATTCACTACCTCACTGATGATACCGGCCCGGAAGGTCGTCGCGGCATCGTTCTGGCGCTGCCCTGCAAAACTGCGCGAACTGGTCCAGTCGCGCCGCGCGCCCAGGACGATAGAGACACGGTCGAAAAAGCGGATCTGGTCCTGGACATATATGCCGAGCTGATCCTGTTTGACATCTTCGGATAGCGAGCTTGGTTGCGGCAGGCCTCCGCCATAATCCGACAGTGCATCATAGTCGATGTTGTAAATGTCGATGGTCTCAAATCCAAAGCCGCCCGTCTTCCGGACATTGTTGAAACTGAAATCAATACCGGCGAGCAAAGTATGTTTGACCGCTGAGCCGGTATCAAAGTTGAACTGCACGTTATTGTCGGTGGAGAATATTTCCATCCGCGCAATGCTGCCATCTACATAAAGCCCTATGATACGCTGCTCAGGATCGAGATAGGGGTTGGTGGGGTTGGAATAGCTATTGGCGTAATGAGTGAAATAGCTGAGATTACTGTCAATATAGCGCGCTTTAAGATTAAGACGGGCCGTATCGCCAAAGCGGTGTTCGAACAGGGCTGTGCCTTGTAATAGACGCCCGTCATAGCGGTCCCATCCGGGCTTGCCGACGAACAGATCGTGCGAAAGCCGCCCATTGGGGTTGGGGAGGATTGTGCCGACGAGGGGCAGGAATTGTGAGGTCGAGCCGCCGTCATCTTCCTGATAAAGACCGATCAGGGTTAAATCCGTATCAGGTGAAGGTTTGAATGTTATGGAAGGTGAAAACATGATCCGGTCGTCGGGAACGAAGTCCGTCTGCGTACCGGAATCACGAACGCGGGCCACAATGCGGCCAGCGACAGCATCACCAAGCGGGCCGGTGAGGTCCACCAATGCTTCTTTGCGGTCGAATGAGCCGTAGCGGATAGAGGCTTCACCTGCTGTTTCGAATTCTGGGCGTTTAGAGACAAGGTTGATGATACCGCCCAGTGCGCCCTGACCGAACAAGACCGAGGCAGGGCCGCGGACCAGCTCGACCTGGTCGAAATTATAGGGGTCGGCGCGGATGCTGGCGTAAAAACTAAAGACGTCGCGCATCCCGTCGCGGAACTGGAGCGCATTGATACCACGCACAAATGCACCGTCAACGCGGCTGTCGGGGCCATAAGGATTGGCGGTGACGCCAGAGACGTAGTTCAGCGTATCGCTGATGCTGACAGCACCCTGAGCCAGATAAAGCTTGTCGTCGATAACGGTAATCGGTTGCGGGGTTTCGATGATCGGCGTGTCTGTCTTTGTCGAGGTCGAGCTTTCCGAACGCGCGCCGGTGACAAGAATAGTGGGCTGTTGCTCAATCCCTTCCACATCATCCTGAGCTATAGCCGGGCAGGCGGCAAGCATGGTGGCACATAGGATTGTGGCTCGGACAGTACGCATGAAAAACTCCCTCTTTTTGTAATTGTCTGAATCAGTATTGAGAGTCATTAGCATTTGCAAGATATAATTTGTTACATCTGGCCGCGGAACAGTCTCCCGTTTGTAACAGCGGTTGCATGCCCAAAATTTCATCAATCATGCATTTTGCTGCACAATGACTTGGCAGCTATTTAGCAGATATCTGCCGCCAATTTCCCATAAGGCACTGATAAATAGTATTAAATATCAAAAATCTGACAATTGGCACGCATCATGCGTTTCTCCATTGAGACGGAGAAAGAAATGCCAGCGAACAATTCCGCCCAGCAAGTGACCAAGGACGCGCTTAAGGAAGCACCCGGCCGGGCGCTTACTATGTCGACCGTGGCATTTGCCGTTTGCTTTGCAGTGTGGACCATCTTTTCGATCATCGGGATCGGGATCAAGGACGAATTATCACTGAGTGAAACCCAATTCGGTTTGCTCATCGGACTGCCAATCCTTGTCGGATCGCTGGCGCGTATGCCGCTTGGCATCTGGACAGATCGCAAAGGGGGGCGGCTGGTTTTCACCCTGACCATGTTGGCTGCTGCGCTTGCGACTTTCATGCTTTCTTTTGCCGAAACATATCAGCAGGTGTTGATAGCTGCTATGGGTGTCGGCCTTGCCGGAGGTTCCTTTGCGGTTGGGGTTGCTTATATTTCGCGCTTCTTCGCTTCGGAAAAACAGGGCACCGCGCTCGGTATTTTTGGTATCGGTAATATTGGCGCAGCGGCCACCGGCTTTATTGCTCCCTTCATCTTTACCGCATTCGGCTGGGACGCCGTTGCGCAGATATGGGCAGTTCTGTTGGCCGTGATGGCCGGGATATTCTGGTTTACCACCGCAGATGATCCGGTGATCCGGGCGCAAAAGGCGGGCGAGCATCGACAGCGAGGCAGCTTTCTCAGCGAGCTTGAGCCATTGAAAAGTGTCCAGGTCTGGCGCTTCGCATTCTATTACTTCTTCGTCTTTGGTGCCTTTGTAGCTCTTGCCTTGTGGTTGCCGCGTTATCTGATCGAGGTCTATGGCTTCGATATAAAGACTGCGGGTATGGTTGCCGCCATCTATTCGGTTCCGGCTTCTCTATTCCGCGCTTATGGTGGCGCTTTGTCAGACCGTGTCGGTGCGCGAACCGTCATGTACTGGACCTTCGCTGTCAGCACAGTGGCTTTGCTGGTTCTTTCGTTCCCGCCGACGGAATATAAAGTCCTGACATCCAACGGGCCACTGGCGTTTCATTTCGAGATCAGCCCAGCGATTTTCATTCCGACGCTATTTGTGCTCGGCTTTTTCATGAGCCTGGGCAAGGCCGCGGTCTATAAACATATCCCGATCTATTATCCTGAAAATGTCGGTGCAGTGGGCGGGCTGGTCGGGATGATCGGTGGTCTGGGCGGCTTTATATTGCCGCTTGCGTTTGGCTGGATGTTCGAGACCACCGGCATGTGGACAAGCTGTTTCATGTTGCTCTTCCTCATCGTCGTCACTTCGTTCGCATGGATGATCGCCGCCGTCAGGAATCTGGAGCGTAGCCAGCAACTTCAACCGACCTGATATTTACCTGAACCCGGAAAAAGATACCTAATGACCAACAGTAACCCAAAGCATAAATCCAGGCTCGTCATTATCGGGGCCGGTATGGCTTCAGGCCGTTTGATCGAACAGCTTATCGAGAAAGATCCTGATGCTTTTGAAATAACGCTCTTCAACGCCGAGGATCGCGGAAATTATAACCGGATCATGCTCTCCCCCGTGCTTTCGGGCGAAAAGACTTATGAAGACATCGTAACCCATGACGATGATTTCTATGCCCGCAATGCTGTAAACACGCGCTTTGGCGAGCATGTGACTCGCATAGACCGCAAGAACAAGATTGTTCACGGACAAAAGGGCAGTGTCCCATATGACAGGCTGGTAATCGCCACGGGGTCAGCACCGATCATCATTCCTGTCGAGGGTAAGGATCTGCCCGGTGTGGTCAGTTACCGTGATCTTGATGATACCAATGCGATGATCGCCGCTGCACAATCGGGCGGCAAAGCAGTGGTAATCGGCGGCGGTTTGCTTGGCCTGGAAGCTGCGGCCGGACTGGCCGGTCGGGGCATGGAAGTCACGGTCGTTCATCTTGCCGGGCACCTGATGGAAAGGCAACTGGATGAAGCCGCGGGGGATTTGCTCAAGCGCGATCTGGAAAAGCGCGGGATCCGGGTTCATTGCAAAGGCTCAACCAGTGCGATCCTGGGCCACGAGCGTGTCGAGGGCGTGCTGCTGGACGACAATACAGCCTTTGAAGCGGACCTTGTGGTTATGGCCGTTGGCATCCGTCCAGAAATACGTTTGGCGGTAGATGCCGGTCTGGAGGTCGCCCGCGGCATTTCCGTCACGCCGCAAATGGAGTCACTCAACGACCCGTATGTCCATGCGGTCGGGGAATGTGTTGACCTTGATGGCTTGCTCTTCGGACTGGTCGCTCCGCTTTATGATCAGGCAGCGATATTGGCTGACAACCTGCTTGGTAATGGAGGGGCTTTCATCCCGCGCGATCTTGCGACAAAGCTGAAAGTCACGGGAATAGATCTATATTCCGCCGGAGATTTTGCAGAAGGCGAGGGGCGCGAAGAGATTGTCCTGCGCGATGCCACTGCCGGTATATACCGCCGTATCGTGCTGAGCGGGAACCGGATCATTGGCGCGGTTCTTTACGGCGATGCCAGTGACGGGCCTTGGTTTTTTGACATGATTAAAGCGGGGACGGATGTGTCGTCGATGCGCGATACGCTGATTTTCGGTCAATCCTATCAGGGGGGTGAGCCGCCGGACCCTATGGCGGCCGTTGCAGCCTTGCCCGATGAAGCAGAAATCTGCGGCTGCAACGGCATTTGCAAGGGCAAGATCGTTTCTACGATCAAAGAAAAGGGACTGACATTGCTCGACGAGGTGCGCGCCCATACAAAGGCATCGGCATCGTGCGGAACCTGCACCGGTCTTGTCGAACAGGTGATGGCGCTGACTTTGGGGGACAGCTATTCTCCCGCTGCGGTTCAGCCCATGTGTTCCTGCACCGAACTGGGCCATGCCGATGTACGCCGCCTGATCCGTGCCAAGCAGCTAAAAACCATTCCCGCGCTGATGCAGGCGCTTGAATGGAAAACATCCTGTGGCTGCGTGAAATGCCGACCGGCTTTGAATTACTATCTCATCTGCGATTGGCCGGATGAATATGCCGATGACTACCAGTCGCGCTTCATCAACGAACGCGTCCACGCCAATATCCAGAAAGATGGAACCTATTCGGTTGTGCCCAGAATGTGGGGCGGCGTCACCAATGCGGCAGAACTGCGCGCGATCGCCGATGTTGCAGACAAGTTCGCAGTTACCTCAATCAAAATGACTGGCGGACAGCGTATCGATTTGCTGGGCATCCGCAAAGAAGACCTTCCCGGCGTTTGGGCCGATCTGGGCAAAGCCGGCTTCGTGTCCGGTCAGGCTTATGCCAAAGGGTTGCGCACAGTGAAAACCTGTGTCGGCACCGACTGGTGCCGCTTTGGTACGCAAGATTCAACAGGTCTGGGCATCCGTATAGAGAAATTCATGTGGGGATCATGGACCCCGGCCAAGGTCAAAATGGCGGTTTCCGGCTGCCCCCGTAATTGTTCAGAGGCAACCTGCAAGGATGTTGGCATCATCTGTGTCGATAGCGGTTTCGAGCTTCATTTTGCCGGTGCTGCCGGGCTTGATATTCAGGGCACCGAGATTTTGGGACAGGTCAAGACAGAGGATGAGGCATTGGAACATGTCGTCGCGCTGGTGCAGATGTACCGGGAGCAAGGCCATTATCTGGAGCGCATTTATAAATGGGCCAAGCGTGTCGGCTTTGATGAAGTCCGCAAGCAGATCATGGGTGATGAAGCCAGGCGGAAGGCTTATTATGACCGCTTCGTTTATTCCCAGAAATTCGCGCAGGTTGACCCCTGGTCAGAGCGTGTTTCGGGTAAGGACAAGCACGAGTTCAAACCGATGGCGGCGTTGTCCTTGGAGGCTGTCCTATGAGCACACAGACAATAAGCGAATGGGTCGCCGTCGGCCGGTTGCATGACATTCCCAGCCGGGGTGCGCGCTGCGTTACAATCGGTGATTTGACCATCGCCATATTTCGGACCGCAGATGACCGCCTTTTCGCGCTGGAGGATAAATGCCCGCATAAAGCCGGACCACTAAGTCAGGGAATGGTCCATGACGGATGCGTGACCTGTCCGATGCATGGCTGGGTTATTTCTTTGGAGACCGGTGAGGCAACGGGGGCGGATGTGGGGAGAACAACTTCCTACCCGGTCCGTCTTGATGGTGACAGGGTTCTGCTTGCTGTCGGAATGAACTAATGGCCGGTCCCGTTCGCACGACCTGCCCCTATTGCGGCGTTGGTTGCGGCATTGTGGCGCAGCGCAGCGCCGATGGTTCGGTGAGTGTGAAGGGTGATGAAAAGCACCCCGCCAATTTCGGACGATTATGTTCCAAAGGATCGGCATTAGGTGAGACTGTCAGCCTGGAGGGGCGGCTGCTCTATCCGCAAATTGCTGGCCGACGCGCCGAATGGGATGATGCGCTGGACACCATTGCAGCGCGCTTTTCCGAAACCATCCGCGATCACGGGCCAGATAGCGTGGCTTTCTATGTGTCGGGTCAAATCCTGACCGAGGATTATTATGTCGCGAACAAGTTGATGAAAGGCTTTATCGGCTCGGCCAATATCGATACGAATTCGCGCCTTTGCATGTCATCCTCGGTCGCGGGTCATCGCCGCGCTTTTGGTTCGGATACTGTTCCGGGTAGCTATGACGACCTTGAGCAAGCCGATTTGATCGTCATCGTCGGTGCAAATCCGGCCTGGTGTCATCCGGTTCTGTATCAACGCATTGCTGCGGCCAGGCAGGAACGGCCCGATATGAAAGTGGTGCTTATCGACCCGCGCAGCACCATGAGCGCCGATATAGCCGACATGCATCTGGCGATCGCGCCCGACGGAGATGTCGCGCTGTTTTCCGGTCTGCTCGGCCATCTGGCGCAAAGCAGCGCACTGGATATGGATTATATCAGCCGGCACACAGAAGGCTTTGAACGCGCCTTGGAAATGACGCCTACGCTTGAGGAAGCCGCCCGACTAACGGGTCTTACGGAAAGTGAGTTGCATCAGTTTTATCATCTGTTCGCGGCAACCGGAAAAACCGTGACGCTCTATAGTCAGGGGGTCAACCAGTCCTCGATGGGGACGGACAAGGTCAATGCGATCATCAACTGCCACCTTGCCACCGGACGTATGGGCAGGCCGGGCATGGGGCCGTTCTCGCTCACCGGGCAACCCAATGCCATGGGCGGGCGGGAAGTTGGCGGACTTGCCAATATGCTGGCCGCTCACATGGATATTGAGGATCCTTCCCACCGCGATATTGTCAGGCGCTTCTGGAATGCTCCGTTCATAGCGGAAAAGCCGGGACTGAAAGCTGTCGATCTGTTTCAGGCTGTTGCCGAGGGAAAGGTAAAAGCATTGTGGATCATGGGGACCAATCCGGTTGTTTCCATGCCGCAAGCCGATGCAGTGCGCACTGCGCTGAAATCCTGCCCGTTTGTCGTGGTATCGGATGTTGTCTCCACGACTGATACGACTGAATTTGCCAATATCCTGCTGCCTTCCGCCAATTGGGGAGAGAAAAGCGGCACGGTCACCAATTCGGAGCGACGGATCTCGCGCCAGCGCGGATTTCTTCCGCTGCCCGGTGCAGTCCGCCCCGATTGGTGGCAAATGGCGGAAGTTGGCAAGAGGATGGGCTTTGCAGAAGCCTTTAACTGGTCGCAGCCAATAGAGGTCTTCGCTGAATATGCCGCGATGACCGCATTTGAAAACGGGGGCAGCCGTGATCTTGATATTGGTGCCTATGCCCAGATAAGCGCGCAGGATTATGACAGGCTGGAGCCATTTCAATGGCCGCAACCCAGTGGCGGCGCCCCGGCCACCACGCGCTTTTTTGCCGATGGCGGTTTCTTTACGTCAAATCGCAAGGCGCGGTTTATCGCCGCTCGCCCCGTCCCGCCTCAGCGTGTCAGTGAAGCCTTCCCGCTGGTGCTCAACACCGGGCGTATCCGTGACCAGTGGCACACGATGACGCGGACGGGGAAAAGCGAGCGTCTCTCGTCCCATATCGGCGAACCTTTTGCCGAATTTCATCCCGACGACGCGGCAAAGGCGGGGATTGCAGCGGCGCATCTCGTGATCATCGAAAGCCCGCATGGCCGGGTATTGGTGCGCGCGCTCATCACTCCGAAACAGCGGAAAGGTTCGATCTTTGTGCCGATGCACTGGAATGACCAATTCGCATCCATTGCCCGGATCGGGTCACTCGTTGCGTCTGTAGTCGACCCGTATTCCGGCCAGCCTGCTTCTAAACATGTCGCCGTTCGCGCGATGCCCTTTGCTGCAAAAATCTATGGTCTGGCCCTTTGCACCGAAAAACCTGCGTCACTCACCCACGATTATTGGGCTATGGCAAAGGTGCAGGATGGGTGGAAAGTCGAACTGGCCCTGGGCAATGATATTGACGATATAGAAGCGTTCGCACGGCAGTTATTCGCTATCGGCCAGCAAGGAAACGTGACTTTGCTGACCTACTCTGATCGCGCGACCTCTGTGCACCGTGTTGTTGCTTTCAATGACGCGAAGCTGGTCGGCATCCTGTTTCTGGCACCCGAGCCGGTGGCCGTATCGCGTAGCTGGGCGGCGGAGCAACTGACGATCGAGCATGAGGAGCCCGGTGCGCGCTGGCTGCTCGCGGCGGGCAGGGCGGAGGGTGATAGGCCTGACAAGGGAGCGATCATCTGCTCATGCTTTGGCATCGGTGCAAAGCAGATTGCCAGTGCTGCGCGGCAAGGGTGCACCACGGTTCAGGCCATCGGCAAGACATTACAAGCGGGCACCAATTGCGGATCATGCAAATCAGAGATCAGCCAGATAATTGCTGAAAATGCGCCCCTAATGACAGAGCAGAATCTGGAGAATGAACCCGCTTAACCGGCAACCTACTCTTCGCACGCTATCACGCTATAAGGCCGATTCGGTATAAACGAATCACTCCCAAACAGAATTTAAAGACTTTAAATCACTGAAAATCGCTACGGAATTGAGGGCGTAACAGCCTCATTCACCCAAAATCGGTGGCCGATTATGTATAATTCGCTGAAATCATGTAAAGCTATGTAAAATAGCTGCCGTGTCACTAGTCAAATCTGGAAACATGTAGATACATGGTCCTTGGTTAACAAATTGCACGGCGTGACACCCCTCTTTAGGTCGCGCCACCGGGGAACATGATGCGTATTGCTATAGCCGACGATGACAAAGAAGTCGTCGAATATCTGAGTAAAATAGTTGAAGGGCAGGGTCATGCCTTCGTGCCCTTTGCCGATGGTGATTCTTTGGCCAATGCGCTGTTGCGCGATACTTTTGATCTGGTGCTTCTGGACTGGAACATGCCGGGGAAAACCGGCTTGCAGATTCTGGAATGGATGAATGAATCCGTCGATGAAAGACCGCCGGTGATGATGATGACGGGCCGCACCGCGAAAAAGGATATTAGCGACGCGCTGAACGCAGGCGCCGATGATTATGTCACCAAGCCGGAAGACCCGAACGTGATCGCAGCGCGTATCAACGCCATTTTGCGGCGCGGGGCCGGCATTTCCACCATGGAAACAACGGTGCAATATGGGGATTATGTCCTCGACCGGATCGAACAAAAAGTCCTCCACAAACAAAATGAAATTGCCCTGACCGCCAAAGAATTTGAACTGACCGACTTGATGTTCCGTAACCGCGACCGCACATTGTCGCGCCGCTATATTATGGAAACCGTGTGGCGGACCAACGCCCACCTGACGACCCGCACACTCGACATGCATGTATCGCGCGTGCGTTCGAAACTATCCTTAACCCCAGAGAACGGGTTTCGGATTTTCACGGTTTTCGGCTATGGCTATAGATTGGAGACACTCACGAACGGGGCATGAAGATGATTATTGGAAAAAGTGCGTGTAAATCTGTCAACTTTATGAGGATTTCGTGCTTTCTTCTGATCGCTCCCGTCTTTGCCCTGCCAGCTCTCGCCCCTGATCGCGCCCATGCACAAACGGATGCGAATGATGCATCCGTGGATTATGAGTTCAAGCGCGGCGATACGCTTATTGATTTGGCGGAGAAATATCTGCGTAAGCGTTCCGATTATGTCACGGTCCAACGGATCAATCGCATAAATAATCCGCGCTTCATTCCGGTCGGGAAGACAGTGTCGATCCCGTTTCACCTGTTGAAATACCGGCCAAGCGAAGCCAGCCTGAGCGCATTTCGCGGGGATATTTCCATCAGCAGGTCAAGCCGCTCAATCACACCGGCAAAGGGTGCAGTCATTGCCGAGGGCAGCGCCCTTGCAACAGCGGCAAGCAGCTTCCTGACACTCCAGCTTGAAGATGGAACACGGGTGTCCATGCCGTCCAACAGCAAGATGCGGATCACCCGGCTACGGCATATATTGCTGACCGACAGCGTTGATTATGAATTGGCAGTGGATCGCGGCCGGATAAGATCAAAGGTCGTGCCGCTCGATAAAAAATATGATCGCTATCGGGTCCGGACTCCTTCTGCCGTTTCGGCTGTTCGCGGCACGGATTACCGGACGCGCGTGAACGAAGTCACGGGCACTGTGTATTCCGAGACGGTCGAGGGCGTGATTGATGTCACGGCGGGCGATAGCTTTACAGGCAGCGATATCGTTATGGTTCCCGCTGGAACCGGCGCCGCGGCTTCGGTCACTGGCGATCTGGCAAAGGCAGACTTGCTGTCGCCCCCTGAGCTTGCGGACCCCGCCAAAGTCCAATCGGATGAGACTCTGGAATTTGCCGTCACACCGCGCGCCGACGCATCCGCATACCGTTTGCTGATATCTCTGGATGCCGGTTTTGTGGACGTTGTTGGTGAACAACAAAGCGACAATGCAACCATAGATTTTCCCGCTATCGAAGATGGCCGCTATTTCGCCAAGATTACCGCCATTGACCAAAATGGCTTTGAAGGGATGCCAGCGACTTATGCTTTCAAACGCTTGTTAAGCACGTTGAGCGGCAGCGCCGAAAGCGGCGATTTTGGTTACCGGTTCAAATGGCATGGCGCTGGCAAAGGGAAGCGTGTTTATCGATTCCAGCTTTTGCTTGGTGATATAAATACTGTTCCGATGGTTGATGAAGCGGGACTGACAAATGATCTCATCACTTTATCCGACCTTCCTGACGGCGAATATTACTGGCGCGTTGGCGTGACGCAATATCCGGAAAATTCCCCGGGAAATTCCGATGATGAAGAGGTTTTCCAGAAGTGGACCGATTTTGAAAAGCTGATTGTCGCTGGATAGGACTAGCACAAGGCTGATCGTCAGGCGCGCGATGGGCCATCTTGATCTACTGGGGGAATTGACTGCCGATGAAATTACGTCGCCGCCTGGGAATTGAATGGGCTGGCGTGGCGTTGTTCGCCTCGCTGATTGTGGCGGCTCTGGTCTATTGGAACACGCTGTCAGGTTTCGATAACCTCCTTTATGACGGCTTGTCTGAATCCAGTCGGCCGGAAGCATCGGAAGATATTCTGATCGTGGCAGTGGACGAGGATAGTCTGGAAGCCTTTGGTAAATGGCCCTGGCCGCGCGAACGTCATGCCGATTTGCTGGATATTCTGGCACAAGCCGAACCAAAAGCCATCGCGTTTGACATATTGCTCAGCGAATCCGGCGATGCACAATCGGATGCCGTTTTGGCCGAGGCGGCGGCAAAAAATGAAAAGCTGTTCCTGCCGCTCCATTTTGTCTTTCCCGGCAGCGACGGGGCAGAATATGACATCAAGCCACCTCTTGATCCTTTCAGACAGGCGGCCAGCGGCGTCGGTCATGTCAACCTGCTCTTTGACCGTGACGGGGTCGTGCGGCGCACGCTGCTTTGCTTTGGTGAAAGCAAGGATGCCGGCGATAATATAGGGGCATCCTGGCCGCATCTGATGGAGCTGGTTTATCGCGCGGTGAACGACCGGGCATCTCCGGCTTACGCAGGTCTGGATAATTGCGATCAACCACTGCTTATGCCCTATGCGGATCGCAGCGCCTTTGCTCAGGTTCCTTATTCAGCGGTTATAGCGGGCCAGATTCCTGCCGCATTCCTGAAAGACAGGATCATATTGGTCGGCGCGGTCGCACATGGTCTGGGGGACCAGCACCCCGTGCCCTTTGCCAGCGGCGGTCCCATGTCCGGTGTCGAAATCATGGCTAATATGCTGAACGACATGATGGCGGACAATTTTATAACGCCAGTATCACTTGTCACCCAAATCATATTGTCGCTGATCCCGGTCTGGATTTTGTTGATCGGTTTCTGGCGCTGGCGACCGCGAACGACGATTTTTATCTCGCTGGGGCTGGTGGTTTTGATACTCGCAGCCAGCGCCCTGTTGCTGTCTTTGCGGATATGGTTTCCGCCCGGCGCGGCTTTGGTTGGTTTAGGGCTGGTCTATCCGGTTTGGGGCTGGCGGCGGTTGCAGGCGACCAGCGATTTCATGGATGAAGAGCTGAAAAACTATCGTTCCGATACGGTCGATATTCCGGTTTTGCAGCCACCGCTTGGCCCGGTCGACCTTGTCACGGAGCAGGTCGAAAAACTGGGCCATGCGATTAAATATGTACGCGATTTGCGGCGGTTTATCGCAGATGCTCTGACCAATTTGCCCGATCCGATGTTCACTACAGATCTTGAGGGCAAAGTAAAATTTGTCAACAAACTGGCGCAATCGGGTATCGGAGACGGGACGCAAGACCTCGCCCTTGATGACATGCTGGACCGGTTTGTTGCACCGCAGGATCTGGGCGACGTTAGAGACTATCTCGCTCTGGACCAGACAATGCGGGAACATGATTATGTGGATTTCACGTCCCGAAGCGGTGAAGTCTTCGCCATGCGCCGCGCCCGCATCATGTCCGATGAAGGGGAGCTTCGCGGCCATATCCACTATCTTGCCGATATAACCGAGGTCGCCAATGCAGCCCAGGAACGCGAAGAGGTGCTGCAACTTCTGTCCCATGACATGCGATCACCGCAAGCCGCGATTCTGGCGGTATTGTCGGGGCAGGACAAGACAGAAGCCAGTGAACGCATTGAAAGCCATGCCCGCCGGACTCTTGCGCTGGCTGATAACTTTGTCGGCATGGCACGCATAAAATCAAAGGATTTCGAGGGCGAGGAAATATTGCTTCCCGACCTTGTGATCGAGGCCAGCGAAAGCCTGTGGCCGCTTGCCAGGCAGCGCGGCATTAAAATCAGGCTGGATGACCAGTCGGAGGATGCTTTTGTCACCGGCGAGCCGTCCAGCCTCTATCGATCATTCACCAACCTGATCGACAACGCGATCAAATATAGCCCCGATAATGGCATTATAGACATCATTTTACGCAACATCAGCATCGACCAGAATCCGTTTGTCGCTGTAGAGATTACGGATCAGGGCAGCGGGATTGCGGATGATATGCTGGACCATTTGTTTGAGCGCTTTTCCAGCCAGGATGCAGGGGCAAAAGGCGCCGTAAAGGGCACAGGACTGGGCCTGAGCTTTGTCGCGGCGGTGATAGATCGTCATGGTGGAACAATTCGGGCTGAAAATATTCAGGCCAGACAGGGCAAAGCCGGCGGCGCGCGGTTCACGGTCTTATTGGCGCTGGCTCCGGACCCCGAACATGGATCGGGGAATTCAGGGCTGTAGCAGGTCTATTCAATCCCTTTTCGGGTGATCGTCCTGCTATTGCTGATTGTGCCCGGACTCCCCAGATCGGACAGGGCAGCATCAACCAGATATGGCAGAGATTGTTCCACCGTGCCCTTGCAATGATATTCCGCTGCTGTCCCTGAATAGAGCGCTTCTCCAGCCGGAACGGTAAACATATTGATGGTCAGGCGATGCTCCACATCCTCACAGGATTGCAGGGGTTTG
>JADKLW010000492.1_pt1 | contig 15972 bp, 15 predicted proteins | sample 8641881 | NCBI WGS metagenome assembly JADKLW01 (sample SAMN16272185, study PRJNA661076) | feces metagenome | isolation source: fecal sample from diarrhoea affected cattle B | host: Bos taurus | place: South Africa: Lokaleng Village, Mahikeng | collected 2019-09 | reverse complement strand
GGCCATGGCCGCATAGCTCTACTTCTCAGAGCGGTGGTTTATGGGGGGATTACCACAGCATGTCAAATGCGACGGAGCCAACAGGCGCCATAGCGTGGGCCCAAGCTTTAAGAGATGAGGCAATGTTGCTGAAAATCGAGTTAACTTGGGCTAGAGGCATGCCTGAATTATCAGTGAGTGAATGGATCAAACGCACATGCCTCTACAGCCTTTCTCAGCTCAGGCCTTAAGGGTTGCGATCCCAGCGGGTCTTGAATTCAAATTCAAGCTTTTCGCATTGTCCGTCGATGAACTGTGGCGGCGTGTTTTCTTTGGGGCCTTTTTCGCGTTCTTTCCAGCACATGCGAATGGTTTCGCGATCAATCCATTGCGCTTCTTTGTCGGGAGACAGGGAAAAGAATATTTGGCTGATCAGCATCAGGACTGCAAACAGTCCCACTGGCAAACCAATAATCCAGCGCACTAACTTGGGTTTTTTCGTCGCTACATCATTCATAAATCGTCTGAATTATTAAAGAAGATAAACAAAAGGCCTGCAAAAGCAGGCCTTGGCAATCGCGATCAGCGCATCAGGGCTGTGGAACGTTCACAGCGAAGTGCATCTCCGCCGCGCTTTCTGCGTGCGAGCTGCTGGCGACCTGAACACGTCGTGCACCATTGAAGCGCTTGGCCCAATAGCTGCTTTGCATACTCTCCACGCGCACCGTTTTGCCACGGCTGGGCGCGTGAATGAATTTGCCATCGCCGACATAAATGCCAACATGGCTAAAAGCGCGACGCATGGTGTTGAAAAATACCAAGTCACCAGGTTCTAGCTCTTTTTTTTCTATGGTGGTGGTGGCTTTGGCTTGCTCGTAGGCGATACGAGGCAGTAAATGACCCACAGCGTCAGAGTACATGGCGCGCACGAAACCGCTGCAATCAAAACCAGTTTCTGCGCTGGTGCCACCTCGGCGGTAAGGAATGCCAATCATCCCCATCGCCGTAGTAATCAAGCCAGAAGTATTGGTGGCCACCGATTGACTCATGGTTTTTAAGTTGGCACCTAAGCCACGCTCGCTCAATATTTCGCGAATGCGCGGATTGTCTGTAGGCACACTTTCTACGGGCTCAGCGTAGGCGCTGCCGCAGGCGAGGGCGATGAACAATATCCATTTAGGTGACATGGGGGCAGAGAGTATCACGGTTAGATGGCAACAAGCATAGTAAATAGCCCACACAAACTTTTCATTACAAGAGTTTGGTCATCCTTGCTGCTGCAGTTTGATGTGACTCAGAAATTTCCAGATTCTTGGTTGGGTAACGCGTTCGCCAGCCTTCACTGCGACAATGACGTTTTGAAGATATCTATTCCACCAAAGGAAACTACATGCTGCTGGACGCCGATGATTCGCAACTGGTGCTGATCGACTACCAAGAAAAGCTGATGCCCGCCATTCATGGCGGCAGTGAAGTGCTGGCCAACGCGCTGCTCTTGGCCAAGATGGCCAATTTGATGCAAGTGCCGGTGTGGGGCACCGAACAAAACCCTGATCGCTTAGGCCAGAACGTGCCAGAGTTGCGGGCTCTGTGCGACAGGACATTGAGCAAGATGAGCTTCAGTGCCATACCAGACGGTTTACTCGATTGCTTGCGCCCCCCGATGCCAGCGGTTCGTCAGCAGGGCGGCAATGCACGCAGCCTGCCCAAGCATCTGCAAAAACCTGCTGCGCCGCCAGAGCCTGAGCGTCCAGCCATCATCATTGCGGGCTGTGAAGCACACGTTTGCCTATTGCAGACAGTGCTGGATTTGCTGGACGAAGAGATGGAAGTCTGGGTGGTGACAGATGCTTGCAGCTCGCGAACAGAACGCAACCGCGATGCAGCATTTGACCGTCTTGCTTCTGCAGGAGCAGAACTGGTGACCACGGAGATGGTTGTTTTTGAATGGATCCGCAGTTGTGAGCATCCCGCATTCAAGCAAATGCTGGAGCTTGTCAAATAAGAATAGCTTAGCTGCGCTTCACACCCAGGCCTTCTTCGGAAGGCACGGGTTAAGTGCTTGAATGCAGCTTACATTCATTATTAATGACTTATATAACCGAGTCAGAGACAAAACGAACCTGATCTGAGATACAGGAGAATTTCAAAAAAGTGAGCTGCTGCCGCAGCATTCACAAGGAATGAGCTTTGCTTTATGCCGAAAAACGTTTAATAGCAATGGCGGGATGCTCACTTTTTTGTAAGTGATGCTGTAGGGCTCAGCAACTGGTTGATCTCGTGAACGTCTTGCATGGCAAGCGTGCCTGTCGCTTGGCGCAATTGCAGGTGGCCCAGCAGCAAGTTATATCGAGCTTGGGCTAAATCCCTTTGTGCTTGGAAAAGTTGGCTCTGTGCGTTAAGCACATCCATATTGATGCGCACACCCACTTCGTAGCCCAGACGGTTGGCATCGAGTGCGCTCTGGCTGGATGCAACAGCAGCTTCTAATGCTTGGACTTGACCATAAGCGGATTGCACGCCGAAATAGGCCGTGCGCACAGCCTGGTTCACTTGCCGGCGTGTATCTTCCAGATCAGCCCGGGCTTTTTCTTCCAAAGACAGCGTTTCACGCACGCGGTTTTGTACGGCAAAACCAGCAAAGAGGGGAAGGTTCATCACTACCCCCACAGTTCCTACATTGCTACGGACATTGTTCATGCCGGGCGTTGTGGCAGAGCCGTCTGGATTGCGCTGGTAACCATAGCTGGCTTGCAAATCGACGGTCGGTTTGTGACCAGCCTGCGCCTTTTCAGTTTCTAAGGCCGCAATCTCCAAAGCGATTTGCGCTTGGCGAACCAGTGGATTTTCGGCATTTGCAGTGGCTAGCCAGTGATTGATATTTGCCGGTGTTAGCTGAGGCAATGGCGCATTGGCTGTGAGCGGCCATGGGCTTGGACTGGCAGTAGCCACAAGTTGTTCTAATGCGGCTTGGCGAACTTGCAGTTCATTGACTGCCGCAATTTCCTGAGCGCGGACTAGGTCAAGGCGTGCTTGTGCTTCGCGGGAGTCCGTCACGGTCGCTGTGCCAATTTCGAAATTGCGTTGGGCAAACTCAAATTGCTCAGACACCGCTTGCTTTTGGGTCATGACCAAGCGGAGGTTGTCTTGGGCCTCCAGCACACTGAAATAAGCCTGGGCGGTACGCACCAATAGATCTTGCGCGGCAGCATCCACCTGCGCGTAGGCCACATCGACACTGCGCTGGCCCTGTTGGTAGGTTACAAGCTTGCTGGGGTTATACAGCGCTTGCGTAGCTTGAATGGCTGCCGTGTGCTGCTGAGCCCCAAGCTGTGAGCTAGCAGCGATACCAGACGTTTGAAAACGGCTGCGCGAATCGCTGTATTGAGTGCCTGCCTGCAAACCTACTTGCGGGAGCAGGCCAGCTTTTGCTTGCGCGCCTTGGCTGATGGTGGCATCAAGCTGCGCACGTGCGCTTTGCCATTGCGCATCATGGAATTGAGCTTGCTCAGTCAGTTGTACCAGGCTTTGCGCGTGGGCTGCACACAGGCAGCCCAGTGTCATCGCCGTAGCCAAGACACCGAGTTGCAATGCTCGGCTCGATTTTTTTCTGTGCTGCCCGGAAAAAACCACCATGGAAAACTTTCTTCAAGCGTCTGAATCAGTTGCCAACAAAAAATGGCCGTGCGCATTAGCTAGTGCCCATGCAGCGCAAAAAATTATCAGTCAATACTGCGGTACTTTGGGATCTCGCTCGTGAGACCACGCGTCAATGCCGCCGGTGATATTGGCGACAGATTCAAAACCTTCTCGCGCCAGAAATGCGGCCACGCTCATGCTGCGAGCGCCGTGATGGCACAGGCAGGCAATCGGGCGATCTGGGTCTAACTCCTGCAGGCGCGAAGTAATCTCACCCATGGGAATGCAGGCCAGCTCATAGGCCGGCTCAACCCCAATGCTGGCAACTTGGCATTCCCATTTTTCACGCACATCGAGAATCAAGGGCTTGACGGCATCGCCGGCAAATTGGCCCAGCCAGTCGTTGAGCTGCGCAGGGCGAACTTGATAAAACATAACAATCTCCGGCGATTTCGAGGCCAAACGTTAAAACGCGAAACGAGAGGCCTTGGCAAACCCTTGCAGGCGCGGGGCTACGACGTCCCAAGGCGTTGTGGTGAGGTTTTGGTTGGCCTGCTTTTCGATGCGCGTAAATCGCATCATGGGCAAAGTTCCCACGATGGCTGCCATACGGCCGCCTTCTTTCAAATGGGGAAGCAGCTCTTGGGGCAGTATTTCAACCGAGCCGCTGAGCAAAATGACATCAAACGGGCCTTCAGGCAGTACATCTTTGGAGCCATCAGCCACGCGCACAGTGACGTTGGTGCAACCAGCGCTCAGCAGGTTCTCACGCGCCATGTCGGCCAATTCAGGATTGATCTCGAGCGTCACCACTTCCCGGGCAACGCGTGAGAGCAGGGCTGCGCTGTAGCCTGATCCAGTGCCAATTTCCAGCACGCGTTCATGGGGCTGAATATCCAGGTCATTGATCATGCGCGCTTCCACACGGGGAGGCAGCATGCACATGCCTTGTGCGGCTGCGGCGACATCATCGGTCAGGGGGACTTCAACGTCCATGAACGCCAGGGCATGGTGGGCGGGAGGGGTGAAATCCTCACGGCGCACGGTGTACAGCGCATCAAGCACGACATCCGTATCTACATTCCAGGGGCGCACTTGCTGCTGCACCATGTTGTAGCGTGCATTTTCAGTGGCATCGTCTCGGTCAAGCAGACTGTTCAGGGGTAAATTCATTGTGGTCTCCTCCGCTGCGGGATGGCTTGTCTGGAACAAACTCTGGATTCTAAGAGCCAGCGGGTGGGTTGGAAGTGGGATTGCCGCTGTCACGGTGCCAAAGGCGTTGCAACCACCGTGTGAAATCATCCAAATAGCAATAAACCACCGGGACAACGACCAGCGTCAGTAATGATGAGGTGATCACACCGCCAATCACGGCCTGTCCCATGGGGGCACGTTGCTCTGAACCTTCGCTCAAAGCAAATGCCAGCGGCACCATGCCAAAAATCATGGCAAGCGTTGTCATCAAGATAGGGCGCAAGCGCACACGGGCGGCCAGCAGCAGTGCTTGATCGCGTGGTAAGCCTGCCTGCAGCTGCCCATGATCATCGGTATGTTCGCCCCGAGCTCGGATGGCAAAGTCCACCAGCAAAATGGCGTTTTTGGTGACCAAGCCCATGAGCATGACGACCCCAATGATGGAGAACATGCTCATGGCGGAGTTAAACATCATGAGGGTCACTACCACGCCAATCAGCGTCAGCGGCAACGAAGTCATCAGCGCCAGAGGCTGGAGAAAGCTTTTGAACTGGCTGGCCAAGATCATGTAGATAAAAATCACTGCCAGCGCCAGCGCCGACAGTGCATAGCTGAACGATTCGTTCATGTTCTTGGTAGAGCCGCCAAATTCCCAGCGGTAGCCTGGCGGCATCTGTAAGCCGCTCAGGGCTTGTGAAATGTCGGCAGAAACTTCCCCCACAGAGCGCAGCGACGCATTGGCAGTGAACTGTACTTCGCGTGTCATGGCGCGACGGTTTACTTGGCTAGGACTGGTGGTTTCGATCACATCGGCGACTTGATTCAACTGCACGATGCGCTGTGTCCCATCCACTTGGCTGATCGCAAAGGGCAGGTGCAGCAAGTCAGCAGTCTGGGTGCGTGATTCTGGTGCCAGTCGAACATTGACATCGTAGGTTTGATCATCACTGGCCCGCCAATTGCCCACGGTATCTCCGGCCACCAGCGTGCGCAGACTGGTGGCGATGCTATTGACAGACAGGCCCAAGTCCGCAGCGGCGTCGCGTCGGATTTTTAGATCGATCACTGGTTTCGGTGCCTGCAAACTCGTGTCTAAATCGACTAGGCCCGGAATTCGCTCCAATTGTTCCCGCACCACACGGTTCAGGCGGCCCAACTCCGCCATGTCGGGACCCATGATGGAAAACTCGATTTGCTTTTGTCCGCCGACAGCCTCCAGCAAGCCCACGTGAGTCACCGTAATCCCGGGTACGCTGCGCAGAGCGTCCCGCAATGCCAAAGACATGTCTTCAATGCCACGATCTCGGTCTTTGCGATCCACCATGCGGATAAAGATGTTGGCTTTGTGCTTACCTTCTGCAGCCCCGGTGTTGATGATGGTCAGGGTGTAGCGCACTTCTGGTAGCGCCCGGATGATGGCTTCTACTTGCAAGGCTTTGGCTTCTGTCGCTTCAATAGAAGAGCCCTGGGGCGTTTCAAAATTGACTTGCGTTTCTGAAAAATCCGCACTGGGCACAAACTCTGAACCTAGCAGTGGCACCATGAATACGCTGCCCACAAAAATGCCCAGCGCAATCAACAAGGTCGATAACTTGTGTACCAGCGACCATTTCAAAATGCGCTGGTACAGCGAAGCCAAATCATCGGTAGCGCGCTCAAACCAGTGGGTCACTCGCCCAATGGTGCGGTCATAGAGGCTAGGGTGGGCAGGTGGTTGACCGGGCTGGCCATGCTTGTGAATGCTAGGGTCATGCCAGACGCTAGAGAGCATAGGATCCAGCGTAAAGCTCACAAACATGGAAATCAGAACCGCTGCCACGATGGTGATACCAAACTCGTGAAAGAACTTGCCAATGATGCCGCCCATAAACCCAATGGGTAGAAAAACTGCCACGATCGACAATGTGGTGGCCAAGACTGCCAGTCCAATTTCTTGGGTGCCGTCCATGGCAGCGTCGTAGGCGTTCTTGCCCATCTGCACATGGCGCACGATGTTTTCGCGCACCACAATGGCGTCGTCGATCAGCAGCCCCACGCACAAGGACAAAGCCATCAAAGTGACCATGTTGATGGAAAAACCAAACATGTTCATGAACCAGAATGTGCCAATCAACGCAATGGGCAAGGTCAGCCCGGTGATGATGGTGGAGCGCCAGGAGTTCAAGAACAAAAACACAATCAGCACCGTCAGGGCCGCGCCTTCAATCAAGGTCTGGCGCACGTTGTCAACGGCCACCTGAATGGGGCGAGACAAGTCAGTGATGGGCTCCAGCACAATGCCAGGGGGCAATTCAGGGGTCAAAGCATCAACCGCAGCTTTAAGTCCTTTGACCACTTCAATGGTGTTTTCGTCCTGCGCTTTTTGAACGGACAGCAGCAAGGTGCGCTGTCCGTTGTACAGCGCCAAGCTATCGACTTCTTGGGCGCCATCGTGAATCCTTGCCAACTGCCCCAAGCGCACGGGCGCGCCGTCACGCTGGGTTACGACGATATTGGCGAACTGCTCAGGACGCTCAATCCGCGCATTGATTTGCACCACCCGGTCTTGCTGCAAAGAGCGGATGCTACCGACTGGTAGATCCTGGTTTTCACTGCGAACCGCAGCCACCACTTGAGCCGGTGTAATGCCAAACCCCTGCAGCGCCACAGGATTCAAGTAGATATTGATTTCTCGCGGGGTGGCTCCCACCAAGTTCACCGCACCCACGCCGCGTACATTTTCAAGGCGTTTTTTTAGTACCTGGTCTGCCCATGTGGTTAGCTCAATCGGCGTCAGGGGTGAGGCTTCGGAGGGGAGGTTCGAAGCGGGCAACACGGCGAGTGACCAGACGGCAGCGCTGGCAGGATCAAAGCGCAATACCCAGGGCTCCTTCACCTCATCGCGCAGCAAGGGCGTGACGGTGGATACTTTTTCACGAACATCGTCAGCTGCCTTGCGGCCATCAATATGCAGCTGAAACTCAATAATGATGAGGCTGCGCCCCTCATAACTGCGAGAAGTCAGCGCATTGATACCGGCAATTGAGTTAATCGCTTCTTCGAGGGTCTTGGTAACTTCACTTTCCACCACCTCCGGTGAGGCTCCCGGGTAATCCACAGAAACCACGACCACCGGAAAATCCACATTCGGAAATTGCTCAATGGCCAGGCGCTGATAGGAAAACAAACCCAGCACCACAAATGCCAGCATAACCATGGTGGCAAACACCGGATTGCGAAGGCTAACCTTGGTAAACCACATGGTGTTGTGCGCTTATTGAGTAGAAGAAGGCAAGGCTAACGAGGAAACTAATTGCACAGCAGACCCTGCTGGCACGCCACCCACTTGACCTGACAGGATGTGCATACCTTCTCGCAGACCTTCTACTGCAACCCACATCTGGCCCTCATGCAAACTCTGTGAGCCGATGCGTACCTGCTGGTGCAGTACTTTGCCTTCGCTCACCAGTTGCACATACGGCAATGGCTGATCTGTGCGGATGCTGTTGAGCGGAATGGCTAGTGTGGTGACATGGCCCATCTCAATACTGCCTTGCACAAACATGCCTGGGCGCAGCGTTAAATCTGCAGGGCGGGTTTCCAGCCGCAGGTACACCGGTACTGCACGGTTGCCAGCAGAAGCACTCGGATTAATGCGCACCACCCGCGCTTGGAGTGCTTCAGACTCCATGCTGGTGTTGCCTTCAAGTCTCAGGTGCGCTATTTGCCCCACTGTTACATGCGCAGAGTCATTGGCAGGTAGCTGCGCTTCCAGCTCCAGCTGCGACAAGTTGACGATTTCCACGACGGGCGCTTCCACATTCACGCGCTCGCCATTTTGGGCCATGCGGCGTGCAACTTGGCCTGGAATAGGGCTGCGCAGCACGGTGTCATCCAGGCTTTTCTGTGCGCCATCCTGCGCTGCGCGGGCTGCTGCGTAGCTGGCTTGGGCTGCCTGTAAATTGGCTTGTGAAGTCGACAGCGCTGTAGCGGAGATAAAACCCTTATCGACCAAAGCACGGTTGTTTTCGTATTGCCGCTGGTTGATGGCTACCTGGGCCTGCGCAGCATCGGCCTGCAGTTTGGCTTGTCGATAACGGGCATCGGCTTCGGTGGCATCGACGCGTGCAATCACCTGACCTTGAGTGACCGTGTCCCCCTCACGCACTTGAAGATCGCGCAATTCACCCGGTACGCGCACCTTGACCAGCGCGCTATCAACCGCACTCAGACTGCCGGTAATGGGTAGGCCCAGCATCAAAGTTTTCGCTTCAACGGTCAGCCACTCACTGGCGGGAATGACCAACGTGGAAGGCGGGCGCTGGGTGCTTTCTTTCAAGGCTTCTTGCTTGGCGTGTCGATTGTCCAGCGCGCGACCCATGCCCCAGATCAGCGCCAAAGTGCTGATCGCTGCCAGCAGCCACAGCCACCAACGGCGCTGAGAAGGTTTTTTGGATGGTGCACTCATACAGACACTGTGGTCGGTGGCAATGCAGCCAGTCCGCGCAAAAGATTTTCAACCTGCGTTTCAATGTAGACCTCCGGACTGATACCTAAGGAATCCGGAAAAGTCATTCCGATGGAGTTGCGCCATTGAATGTAAGTAAACATGGGTGTGGTGATGAGATGAATTGCGGCATTCAGATCCAGTTGGCGGAATTCTCCGCGCGCCATGCCACGCGCCAGTATGCGGCGCACCAGATCATTGCCAGGGTAGATGACTTCATCAAAGTAAAACTGCGCCAGCTCTGGAAAGTTGCAAAACTCGCTGGACAACAACTTGTAGATACCACCTGCTTCTGTATCGCCAATCCGCGCTTGCCAGACCTGAAAAGCGTAGCGCACCAACGCTGCAGAGGTGCCCGTAAAGTTGTCCACTTCTGCTTGCCATTCTGCAAAACTGCCAGCAATGTTCTCGCGAACCACAGCCTTGAGTAAGGCTTCTTTGCTGGCGTAGTAGAGAAACAGGGTGCCTTTAGACACATTGGCCAGCGCAGCGACTTCTTCCACGCGGGTGGCGGCATAACCTTTTTCAACAAACAGGCGAGTGGCAGCCGCCAATAATTCTGCAGGCCGTGCTTCTTTGCGGCGGCTGCGCCGGGGTACTTTAGGGTTGCTAGTGCAAGAGGTTGGAACTGCAGCAGACACGGAGCGTTGTGTGAAAAGTTGTTAATGACCATCTAGTCATTTATCAAACTATAGATAACGCCCCTGAGCTTTGTCAACGTGCTTTGCGCTGCTGACAGCTTGCTGCGGTTTTCACTTACACGCGGCAGTTGTAGGTATTCACCAGAGCCAAGGCTGGCTTCGGTGTACAAACAATCCATGCAAAAAACAATTTATTTAGGCGGCGGTTGCTTTTGGTGCACAGAGGCTGTGTTTGATCGCGTCACTGGCGTGGTCGATGTGGAAAGCGGCTATGCCAACGGTCATGTCCCCAATCCCAGTTACGAGCAAGTTTGTGATGGCACCACGGGCCACGCAGAGGTGCTGAAAGTGGTGTTTGATCCGCAAATTATTGGCTTGACGGAACTGCTGCAGATTTTCTTTGGTACGCACGATCCCACCACGCCCAACCGGCAGGGCAACGATGTGGGTACGCAGTATCGAAGCGCCATCTACACCACCTCCAATACGCAACTGCAGGCGGTGACAGCTTTTGTAAGCGCACTCAATGTGCAAAACACCTTTGGTGTTCCTGTCGTCACGCAAGTCCAAGCGCTAGAGAGTTACTGGCCTGCGGAGGCCTATCACCAAGACTACTTTGCGCGCAATCCGCACCAAGGTTATTGCGCGTATGTGGTCGGCCCCAAGGTTCACAAGTTTCTGCAAACATTTGCGCAGTACGCCAAACGCAACGATTGACGGGATTGGCAGCAGCATAACAACGGCATAATGCAACGCTGTTGCGTTAGGGTGAAGCTTTTACCGTTGCTATGCCATGTCCTCTTCCTCTATTTCTTCTGCTTTACAACTTCCAGCCGGCATGCGCGCCACCAAGGCGGTGCAGGCCATGCTGGATTTGCTGCCTGCACAGCCGGTCAGCGGATGGACGGAGGCACTGGTAGAAGCGGGCTTGCACTCTCAAGGTTTGAAGGTGAACCGTGTGACGGTCTACCGGGCCTTGAACCGGCTGGTGGAAGCCTGCGTGCTGCAACGCGCCGTGGATGCGGGGCGCATCACGCGCTATTTTCTGGCTTCCAGTGGGCAGCCCCAAGCTGTTCCCCAGCTTGAATGCAGTGCTTGCCACCAGCATTTCAAATTAGGTGAAAACTCTGCGGCGGTGCAATCGGCCTTGCGGGCGCTGCGGCAGGCCTTGTCGCAGAGCACTGGTGTGGTCAATCCCCAGCTGGACATTAGTGTTCAAGGCGAATGCGCGCAATGCGCCGATCCTGCAGCCCCAAGCTTGTAAACAAGCGCTTCACTCCCTTCACTTCCATTTCCTCCACTACCGAAAGACGCTATGAAATCTTTGTTTTGCGCAGCCGTGGCCGCTTTGGCCTTGGCCAATCCCGTTGGGGCGCACGAGCATCCCGACCATGCACCCCACGCCCCGCACACGCCCGCTTCTGGCAACGTGAAACTTGATGCCCATACCCAAGAAGACATTGAGCGCCACCGCGGTATGGCCCGTGCCCATGAGCAGGCTGCGCAGTGTCTGGCGCAAGGCACTAAGTACGACACCTGCCAAAAGCAGTTGCAAGCCTCCTGCAAGGGCCTGGCACTGGGTAAAAACTGTGGCATGCGCCATAGCCACTAAGACGGACGCTGCCTTAAAAGATCAATAAAGTAAGTATGAATAGGAGACTACGCATGCACAGCTTGCACGCGCCTTGGATGGCGTGGTGGCTGGCTATGGCACTGGTGCTGGCGCCAGCGCTGGGGCGCATGCATGAGGTGCTGCACGCGCCAACAGGGTTTGCATTAAGCAGCACGGCTGCACACGCGAGCCCATCCAACGCATCCGCGCACCAACACGTCGACAGTATCTCCGCATGGTTTGCGGGGCACAACGCGTTGGACTGTCAGGTGTTCGACCACCTGGCCCAAGGGCACAGCGGCCCCGCACCGCTGCTGGCAATGCACCACAGCCTGCCCGACAGCGCCCCTGTCTGGCACGACGATGGCGCACCTCGTCCTGCCGCCAGCCCGATGTTTCTGGCCCGCGCGCCGCCAGAACGCTTCATGGCCTGAACAGGCACTTTTCCTGAAAATCAAAAAACAGAGCTGTTAGCCCTTTACAGATAAGGGCTAAAGGCCTATTTGACTCTTAAATTTGAGATGCACTGGCGCGGAGTTTTCCGTGCCTGGTGGCCGTGCGCGTGCCTGCCAAGCAGGGCGGCGCAAGGCTCCCGTGCGTCCACAGTGATGAACACACCATGAAGCGTATTTTCAACAATCTCACTCCCACCTCCATCTTCATCTCCAGCCGCTACCTGTGCTTGCACCCTGTGAGTCTGGCCGCCGTTAGCATGCTCTTGGGCCACAGCGCATGGGCGCAGAGCCGTGACAGCGCAGTTGTCCCCGCAGGCGTTGAGCTTCCCGGCATGACCGTATCGGCCACGGGCCTGGGCTTATCTGCCACTGAGATGGCTGCACCGGTCAGCGTACTCGACGGCGAAACCTGGTTGCAGCGCCGCACTGCCACCTTGGGCGACAGTCTCACGGGCGAGCCCGGCATTCATGCCACGCACTTTGGCGCAGGCGCTAGCCGCCCCATCATCCGCGGCATGGATGGCCCACGTGTGGGCGTACTTGCCAATGGCACCGAGCTGCACGATGCCTCTACCCTCAGCCCTGACCACGCGGTGCTCACCGAAACCCTGCTGGCCCAGCGCGTTGAAGTGCTGCGCGGCCCAGCCGCCTTGGTACACGGCGGTGCCGTGGGTGGTGTGGTCAATATCGTTGACCAAAAAATACCGGCCGCACGACCAGCTAACGGCTTGCAAGGCGAAGCTGAAGCGCGCTGGGAGAGCGCTGCGCGTGCCAAAAGTGCCGCCATGGGATTGACCGCAGGCACGGGCCCGCTGGTGCTGCGCGTGGAAGCGGCGGGGCGCAACGCGGATGACTACCGCGTGGGCCAAGGCTGGCAGTCTGAGCAGGGCCAGCGCCGCGTACACGGCAGCCACAGTGAGGGCAACACGGGCAGCGTGGGCCTGTCGTGGGTCGGCAGGGATGGTTATCTGGGCGCTGCCTACACGCGCCAGCGTGCGCAATATGGCTTACCGGGCCATATGCACAGCGACTGTCACCCGCATGGCGCGCACCTGCATTGCGGTGGCCATGGAGATAGTCATAGCCACGGGACACACGAAGATCACGATGACAGTGCGCATGACGAGCACGCGGTGCCTATGGTGGATATGCACAGCCACCGCTGGGATTTGCGCGGCGAATGGCACAACCCGGTGGCAGGCATTGAATCAGTGCGCCTGAAAGGTAGCCATACACGTTATGGCCATGGTGAGTCAGAGAGCGGGCAGGTAGCGACCACCTTCAGCAATCGCGCACACGACTGGCGGGTGGAGTTGCAACATGCCCCCATCGCCGGCTGGCGCGGCATGGTGGGCATGGGTCAGGGGCAGCGCCATTTCAGCGCCGAGGGCGAGGAAGCCTATGTGCCTGCCACGCGCACGCAAAAACAAGGCATTTTTGTGCTGGAGGAATACCAGGTGGGCGTTTGGCGCTGGCAAGCTGCTTTGCGCCATGATCGCCAGCGAGTGCGCACCGTGACAACCGCCACAGAGCGCACCCACAGCGCCACATCCGCATCGCTGGGTACGGTGTGGAAACTGGCGGCAGGCTGGCAAGCCAGCGCATCGTTCAGCCACGCCGCACGCATGCCTTCGGCTGAAGAGCTGTTTGCCAATGGCCTGCACATGGCCACCAACAGCTGGGAAGTGGGCAATGCCCAGCTCCAAAAGGAAACCAGCAACGCCTGGGATGTAGGCCTGCGCAAGCTGTCCGGCAACACCACCTGGAGCGCCAACCTCTACCACCATCGCGTCAATGGTTATATCTATGGCCGCACGGTAGATGAAGACCACGGCTTTCAGCTGCAGCACTACACGCAGGCCAACGCCCGCTTTACCGGTGCAGAAGGGCAGGTGCGCCAGCGCATCAACCGTTTTGTGGGCGTGAGTGTGCTGGGCGATGTGGTGCGGGCCAAGCTGGCCAGCGGTGCGCATTTGCCGCGCATTCCGGCTGCACGCGTAGGCTTGCGGGTCGATGGCTCCTGGCAAGGCTGGGAAGCCATGGCCGAGTGGATGCAAGTAGCCGCCCAGCACCGCACCGCAGCCTTTGAAAGCCGCAGTGGCGGCTACGGCATGCTCAATCTGGCGGTCAGCTATCGCTTTGTGGGTAGCCCGTTGCAGTTGCTGATCAAAGCCGAAAACCTGACAGACCGCCTGGCGTACGCGCACACCTCCGCCATCAAGCGCGCAGCGCCGCTCAAAGGGCGCAACCTCAGTGTCGGGATGCGTGCCGAGTTTTGATGGGCAGGGTGTCTCATCGCCAAACGTGAAGGCCGCCTGCGCTTGCCGCGTCCACTCGTTGGAAAGCCAGCGGGGCAAATCCACGTAATATGAAAAACCGAGGATCGCGCTGTTGGCGGCCCTCGGTTTTTTGTTGGGATGGATACGCATCGTGGACTCGCCTGCTTTGATGGCTTTGTTGCCAGTGGTTTTGTTGATTGCTGCGGGCGTGATGACCGCCAAACTGGGCTGGGTACGGCAAACCGCCGTCAAAGACTTGTCGCAGCTGGTGTTTTATGTGCTGACGCCGGCACTGCTGTTTCGCACCATGGCCAGCGTGCAAATAGCACAGCTCGATTTCAAGCCCATCGTCATTTACTTTGCCGCTGTGGGCGTGGTGTTTGCGGGCACGATGCTGGTGTACGGCTTTAACACCCTGGCAGCCACGCGCGCCTTGTCCCATACGTTCAGCAACAACGTCATGATCGGCATTCCGCTGATTGGCCTGGTGTTTGGCCAGGAAGGGCTGGTCATCTTGCTGACGCTGATCTCCGTGCATGCTCTGGTGCTGCTGGGCAGCGGCACCGTGATTTTTGAACTGGCCCAGGCGCGCCAGCAAAGCGGAGCAGGGCGGCCTCAGGCGCTATGGCGCACCTTGGGCCAAGCGGTCAAAAACAGCATCATTCACCCTGTGCCATTGCCCATCATTGCGGGCCTTTTGTTTGCGCAAACGGGCGCAAAGATTCCGGCAGTCATCGAACAACCGCTGCAACTACTGGGCGCTGCACTGGGGCCGATGGCTTTGCTGCTCGTTGGTATCACGCTGGCCTATAGCTCCATTGGCGCTTTGGTGCGGCCCGCTTTGCGCACAGCCAGTGTCAAAATTTTGGTTTTGCCGCTGGTGTTTTTAGTGATTGCGTGGGCGCTGGGGCTGACTGGCTTGCCCATGGCCGTCATGGCATTGGCAGCGGCGCTGCCCACCGGCGCCAATGTCTATATGTTTGCCCAGCGCTATGAAGTAGGGCAGGACGAAGTCACCGCCAGCATCGCACTGGGCACCATTTGTTGCTTGGTGACATTGCCGGGCATGCTGATGCTAATTACCGCCCTGCAATAAAAATGCAGAAAAGATAGCTGCTTGCCGTTGAATAACCTTGACTTCAGGCTTGTTTGAACCTGAAGTTAAGCAAGCACAAGGGCAAGTAGCTATCTTTTTAAACCATGAATCTTGCTGACCCAACGCACCCGCGAAGGCTCAGGGCGCCAGTCTTTCACGCTGCCAAACACCGTTATTGAGCTGGTAACGCAAACGATCATGTAAACGGCTTTTGCGACCTTGCCAGAATTCCCACTGGTCAGGCACCAAACGAAAGCCTCCCCAATGCGCAGGGCGGGGCGGATTCAGCAGAAATTGCGCGCCATATTTGGCCGCGTTGGCCACCAGCACACCACGTCCAGGAATCACTTGGCTCTGCGGGCTGGCCCAGGCACCAATGCGCGAATCCAAAGGGCGGCTTTTGAAATACGTATCGCTTTCGGCATCGCTGACACGTTCCACGCAGCCTTCAATGCGCACAACGCGCTCCAATTCGACCCAGTGAAACTGCAGCGCAGCAAACGGATTGCCCGCCAATTCTTTGCCCTTGCGGCTTTCGTAATTCGTGTACCAGACAATGCCGCGCTCATCGTAGCCTTTGATCAAAACAAC
>JADKLW010000491.1_pt1 | contig 15978 bp, 15 predicted proteins | sample 8641881 | NCBI WGS metagenome assembly JADKLW01 (sample SAMN16272185, study PRJNA661076) | feces metagenome | isolation source: fecal sample from diarrhoea affected cattle B | host: Bos taurus | place: South Africa: Lokaleng Village, Mahikeng | collected 2019-09 | reverse complement strand
GAGCGCAGCGAGGCAAGGCCGACCGGCCGCCGCGCCTTATTGGCGCGTAGCCAAGCGGGCGGATGCCCGCGCCCGGCGCTTGAGGTCTAAAATAAAACGCGGTCTAATAAAAACTCCCCCTCATCCCCGTCCCGTCGCCCGGGTTCCATAAACAGCCGCGAAATTTTCCATATCCGTATAGATCCGGTCCCGTCCGCAGTCGCCGATCATCTCGCATGTCAGAGCATCAAAGCGTGGCCGGTCGCCTTCCACTACATGGCGCAACATGTTGAGCAGCAGAATCTCGTCCGGCATGGTGTGCGGGCAACAGGCCCGGCCTATTTTCACCGCTTCTGGCCAGGCGCCGCCAATTGATTCTATCATGATCAGGAACCGGCTCACCGCCAGATCGCTGCCCAGACGTTCGCGCAAAAAGGGTCGTGCATCACGAAAGGCTTTCTGGCTCGCCACCGCGACGCGGATGCCGATGATAATACGCGCCTCTGCGCTCGCCAACGACATTATATCCGGCAATGGTGTTAATAATTTTCCGAAACTGCCCGACCAAACACCCATATATTTCTCCTTTTTCAGATCTGTTACGCTCCCTTGATTCGACTAGTGGTATTGATATTGATAATGATTTGCAATAATATATTTCATGAAAGTCCGGAGCCTTTTGCCGAGCGGTGTGTTAATAAGGACAGGCTGTTTCAGCCGCTCAACATAAGAAGGAGAGTATGTCTCATGCACGTCCCCAACAACGCTCTTGTCCTGATAGCCGATGGCGAAAAAGCACTGTTCCTGCGTAACGAGGGCGACGAGAAATATCTTAATCTGCAAGTCGAAAGAAAGCAGGAGCAGGATAACCCGCCCAACCGCGAACAGGCAGCCAACCGTCCCGGCAGGATGTTTGACAATGGCGATCATAGAAGCGCGGTCGATGATACCGACTGGCACGAACTGGCCAAGGACCGCTTTGCGGCGGATCTGTCTGACCGTCTTTACAAGCGGGCCTATAACAATGATTTTTCCGACCTGATCATTGTTGCCACGCCCAATACTCTTGGCGAATTGCGTCAGCATCTGCACGTCGAAGTGCTCGACAGGTTGTGCGGTGAGGTCGACAAGGATTGGACGAACCATCCGCTCAACGAGATTGAAAGCCTGCTGCAAAAGCAAAAAGCGCGCCCGCTTGACTAATCCGGTCGCGGGCCACACAGGGAAGTCATGCCGCTACACATGACCAAAATCGCCTATGGCAGCGAAAGCCCCGCCACGCTGCGCGCGTGGCTGGAATCGCACCAGCAAGCAGGCGAAGCGCGGCTTACTACCCGGTATCTGCCCAAACGCCATGCCGAGATGGTAGGCGGTTCGCTATACTGGATTCATGCGAAAACCATTGTCGGGCGCAGTCCGCTGATCGGGTTCATGGACAATGGCGCCGGGCGGCAATGGATAAGGCTGGAACCCCGGCTGATCGCTGTCCAGACCATCCCCCGCCGCGCGCATCAGGGCTGGCGCTATCTGGAAGAGCAAGACGCTCCTCCCGATCTCGGTGAGGGAGCGGAAGGCGCGGAAGAAATGCCAGCGGAAATGCTCGGCGAACTTTCCCGGCTGGGACTGGTTTAAAGCCGGTCAGGCGTCCTGCTCGTCCACCCAGTTTTTGAGCAGGTTATAGGCAATCGCAAATGGCGGCGGCGCAATGAACGGCGCGTCCTCGTCACCGTTCAGAGCGGCTTTCACTTCGTCCAGCGAGAACCACGCCGCTTCCTCGATCTCTTCCTCGTCCAGCGTTAGCGTCGGGTCATCCGTTTCGCTGGTGCAGGCCATCATCAACGATGACGGGAACGGCCAGGGTTGGCTGGCAATATAGCGCACGTTTCGGACCTTGATGCCTGCCTCTTCCCATAATTCTCGCGCGACGCCGCCTTCGATACTTTCGCCCGGTTCGATAAATCCGGCCAGCGCAGAAAACCGCTTGGTCGGGAAACGGGCCTGCCGACCTAGTAAGACCTTGCCCTCGCATTCCGCCAGCATGATCGCGACCGGATCGGTGCGGGGGAAATGCTCCGCGCCGCAGCCGCCCTCTTCCCTTGTGCAGGTTCGTGACCAGCCGCCTTTGCGTGTTTCTGTCGTCTGGCCGCAATTCGAGCAAAAGCGGTGCCGTGCGTGCCAATCAACCAGACTGCGCGCCGTAGCATATATGCCCGCCTGCTCCGGCGGCAAAAAGCTGAGCGATTGCCACAAGCGCTGATCGCCCGTCGATGCCGCACTACCCGCGCCGGTAAGCTCGGCAAAGCAAGGGCGGTCACCGTCATCTATACCCAGCAGCAGCAAGTCATTATCCGGCGATGCGTCATATAGCCCGCCCCATGCCAGATCGCCCATTGCGTCAAAAACGGGGTTCAGACCATCCAGCTTTAACAGCCGCGCATTGGGCCGCATCATCGCTTCCTTAAGCCGTTCCGGATTGACCCGCACCTGATCCGCGCGGTCCATTGTTCCGCCGGCGAAGGTCGGAATGATGGCGCTAAGGGCGCTTGTCACGTTCTGGCTGATGGACATGTCTTCTTTTCCCATTTTTTGTAACCTTTGATCCCTATTTAAGGACTGATCTTTCGCTCGCCCACTGCCATTTGTTGCATCATGTCGGCATAGACATATTTCGCAAAATCGGCCTGAAACGGATAGCTGGCAGCAGGCATATATTGCGTATAGCCGCCTGCGCGGAAACCATTGGCCGTATCGACAAAAGCCGCAGTCCCGGCAGCGCCGCCCCAGCCAAAGGTTCCGGGCGGGCTATCCGCTGTTCCAATTCCGACACGTCCGCCGGCACCAAAAGCATGACCAGCGATCCAGCTTCCTTCCAGATTCACCGTGTCCGGCAACAGGTTCGATATGCCGAGCTTCACGGTTTCCGGCTGCATGATCGCAGTGCCGCGTAATGTGCCATAACCCAGCAACATGGTGAGAAACTTGTCATAATCCGCCGCCGACCCGATCATCCCCGCGCCGCCAAAGGCAAAGGCAGGCTTGTCGAGATAGATGCTGGTATCTGCCGGATCGATGGGAAGCAATGCGCCTTTGAAAGGGGCGTAATTGTCGGTAAAATCCTTTATCCGCTCAGGTGGCAACTGAAAATAAGTGTCTTTCATGCCCAGTGGATCGAACATGCGCTTTTGCAAGAACGCGTCCAATGGCAAGCCCGATACTACCTCTACGACATAACCCAAAAGATCAATGCTGACCGAATAGCTCCAGCGCGTGCCGGGTTCATAAACCAGTGGTAGCGAAGCCAGATTTTTGGAAAATGTGGCAATGTCCGGTACTGGCATCCCCGCTTCAAAACCGGGTATCGGAACCCGGCTGACAACGCCCGGCGTTATGCCTTTCGCAAAATAGGCCTTTTGTATCGGCCCCTTGCTGACGATAGAATAACCCAGACCTGCCGTGTGAGTCAGCAGATGTCGGATAGTGATTTGTGTTCGTGCAGGCACCGTGTCTTCCAGCGGACCTTCGGGGTCTTGCAACACCCGCATATCGGAAAATTCCGGCAGGATATCGGCAAGCGGCTGGTCCAGTTTCAGCAGGCCATCCTCGATCAGCATCATGATAGCCATGCCTGTCACCGGCTTTGTCTGCGAATAAAGCCGCCAGAGCGTATCAATATCCACCGGATTATCACCGCCCAGTTTGTGCGTTCCCGCCGCGATCACCATCGGATCGGACTGACCCATACCAATGGCGGCCAACATGCCCGCGACTTTTCTTTGCGCGACATAATCGTGGATAACTTTGGTCAGGCCGGGAAACTGATCGGCAGATGCAAGCAGCGAGCGTGCAAATGCCGAAGAAGCGCCGCCAAAAAATACGCCTGCACCCAGGCTTGCACCAATTGCGCCCAGAACCGAACGACGGCTTAATGCCGAAAGAGCAGGTTTATCCGCCATTTTATCCATCACCATGATTATACCTCCCGTTTATGTTTTTCAGCCCACCGCACCGCCTTTTTGAACAGTGTCGGTAGGCCCGCATCCTCAATCCCGTCTATCGGCCACCAGATTGCATCTCCCAACCCGGCTTCGCCTTTTTTACCATTATCGCTGCCCGTATCATCATTATTGCATTTGTTTATGACAGCCATGTCACCTTGATAAACTGCAACATCAACCTCAAGCGAAAAATGCGTGAAGCTGTGCTGAACGACATTTTCATGAACTTGCCAGTCACCGTTTAGCGGCGGCTCGCCATGGCCATTCATGCTCGCCGCCCATCCATCATCGGGCAAAGCACGCATGGATCCCAGCATGCCCTTTGGCGGCCGTGTCACAAGCAGCAATCGCCTGTCCTGCTCTATCCAGAAAAACCGTCCTCTACGCATAGGTTTGGCTTTTTTCGGCGGCTTTACCGGATAGGCTTCCTGATCCCCCCGTGCAAAAGCCGCACAATGCGTCTGCACCGGGCAGATAGCGCATTTGGGTGATTTGGCGGTGCAGATGCTTGCGCCAATATCCATGCAGGCCTGTGCAAAATCTCCAGCACCAAATTCAGGCGTCAGCGCATCCATTGCCGCCCGAATATCCGCCTTTCCGCTTGGCAAAGGTGTATCAATGGCAAACAGGCGCGCGGCCAGGCGCTCGATATTGGCATCCACCACCACGGCGCGCTGGCCAAAAGCAATCGCTGCAATCGCCGCCGCTGTATAGGCACCCACACCCGGCAGCTTCAGCAATTCCGCTTCCTGTTCCGGAAAATTTCCGCCCAGTTCTTCTGCCACATAGCGCGCGCATTTGTGCAGGTTTCGCGCCCGCGCATAATAGCCAAGCCCCGCCCATGCAGCGAGCACATCCGCTTCGTTTGCTGCTGCCAGATCCGCAACCGTGGGCCAGCGAGCGGTGAATGTTTTGAAATAGGCGATAACCGCAGCCACCGTCGTCTGTTGCAGCATCACTTCGGACAGCCAGACATGATAGGGATCGGGCAATGTTCCAGCCGCCGACAGCCGCGGAGGAATGCGCCAAGGCAGCGTCCGGGCGTTATCCACATAATGTGCACTGATTTTGGCGGTGATATTGCGCGCTTCACCGGTTATTTTGTCGACGCCCATAGGGTGTCTATGCCATGGTAAAACGCTATGGCGAAGGAAAATAGTCCCGAAGGCGCAAAGCCAAAGCGCAAGAGCGCAGGACGGGCTGCTGCCAAAACCACTGCGGGCCGGAAATTCCACAAATATCAACGCCCGCGTGGAGGGGAAGCGCGCAGTATTTCCGACCTGATGCCCGAAATCGGCCGGGCCGCTTTTCGCCGATATGGCTTTATCCAAAGCTCTGTGGTCAGCCGCTGGCCGGAAATTGTCGGTGATCGCTATGCAGGTGTCTCGCTGCCCGAATCAATCCGCTTTCCGCGCGGTGAAAAAGAAGGCGGGACGCTGAACCTGCTGGTTTCCGGCGCGCACGCGACTTTGATGCAGCATATTGCGCCGGAAATAATCGAGCGCGTGAACCGCTTTTTCGGCTATGGCGCGATCAGTCAGGTGCGGTTCAAGCACGGAACGGTAAATCCGGCCAAAGATACTGAAAAGACAGGCAATATTCGCCCCCAACGGCTTGCCCCCTTGCCGCCATCACTGAAACCGGCACCGATAGAATTGGGCGACAGCCTGCGCGATATTGGCGATCCGGAATTGAACAGGGTGCTGGAATCGCTGGCAACAGCTATTGCCAAGTCGGAAGGCGCTCCGCAAATAGACAAGCCGATGCCAATTACAGTATTGGGAAAAATCGGCGGCGGTAAACGAAAGCCGTCAACGGAAAAGGACCAGTAATGAAGTTCGCAAGCCTATATCTTGCCATTGCAGTAACCGGAGCAACGGCATTTGCTGTCGCGCCTGCCACAGCGCAAAGCACCCAGAGCACGGATTGGACGCAGCGCGTCACCATGTCTGACAAAGGCGGTCACGTGATGGGCAACCCTTTGGCCAAGCACCGGCTCACCGAATATATGAGCTATACGTGCAACCATTGCGCCAATTTTGAAAAAGAATCGCAGGTTCCGCTCAAAACCGGCTTCATCAAAAAAGGCCATGTCAGTTTCGAGGTCCGCAACCTTGTCCTCAATTCGATCGATCTGACCGCGGCCATAGTGGCGCGGTGCGGCGGACGGACGAAGTTTTTCGGTAACCACCGGGCTTTGCTGGCATCACAGGCAAGCTGGATGAAGGCGCTTCAGACGTCCTCTCCGGAAGTGATGAAGGGATTTAACGAGGGCACAGTGCCGCAACGGATCAAGAATATTGCCAAGGCAGCGGGCTATTACGGCTTGATGAAGAAGCGCGGCTTTTCAGCCAAGCAGGTAGATGCCTGCCTCGCCGACCAGGATGCACAGGACAAAATCCTCGGCATGACAAAATATGCCACAGAAACTCTGAAGATGACCGGCACGCCCAGTTTCGCCATCAATGACAAGCCGGTAGATCATGTTCATAGCTGGGAAAATCTGCGCACGGTTTTGACCGCATTACCTAAATAAATATAGATATCACAAGACTGACAGGAAAATATCAATGTCCAAATCTCTCTATTTTTCATCCGTAACAATGGCTTTTGCGCTGGCTCTCACCGGTTGCAGCGGCGAAGCAGAAACAGAAAATGGCGCAACGTCCGGCGAAACGGTTGAAACTGTTTCCGCACCCGAAGGCCAGAACTGGTCCACGACCGTCACGCAAACCGAAGAGGGCGGCTATGTAATGGGCAACCCCGACGCGCCGATCAAGCTGGTCGAATATATGTCGATCACCTGCTCGCACTGCGCCACCTTTGGCGAAGAAGCGTTTAATTCGATCCGTGACGATTATGTTGAATCGGGCCGTGTGAGCTTTGAAATCCGCAACTTCGTGCGCGATCCGCTTGACCTGACCGCTGCTATGCTGTCGCGCTGCGGCGGGGAAGGCCCGTTTTTCGCGCTGACCAAACAGGCGCTGAACAATCAGGAGCAGATGTTCACAAAAGCGCAGGGCATGGGCGAGGCAACCTATAACAGCATCTTGCAGTCTGAACCGAAGGTCCGTTTTGTCAAACTGGCTGAAGAGCTTGGCTTGATTGGTCTGTTCCAGCAGCTTGGCATTTCCGAAGATCAGGCCAACGCCTGCCTTAGCGAAGAAGCGACCGCCGAAAAGCTGATGAGCAGCACACAAACCGCTGTCGAGCAATATGACATTCAGGGGACGCCGACATTCCTGATTAACGGCAAGAGAATTGAAGGCACCAACTGGGCCATGGTCGAAGCTGCATTGAAAGAAGCTGGAGCCCGGTAAGCGGGGCTGGCTGCATGAAGCCTGTCGATGGGGGGCGAGATTTTGTATGGATTGATTTACACGGCCAGTCATGAATGCCCCCGCAGCGGGAATGAACAATTGCTGCGGGTGGCAACAGGTCATGTGCCGTGCAAATAACCAGTCTGAAATTGTCCGGCTTCAAAAGCTTTGTCGATCCTACAGAATTACGCATTGAAAAAGGGCTGACCGGTGTGGTCGGCCCAAATGGCTGCGGAAAATCCAACCTGTTAGAAGCCATCCGCTGGGTCATGGGCGAGAACTCGGCCAAGTCCATGCGCGGCGGCGGCATGGAAGATGTTATCTTCGCCGGAACACAGAACCGCCCCGAACGGCAATTTGCAGAAGTAGCCCTGCATGCCGTGCGGGAGGCTAACGACGTGTCCTCACTCCATGTCGGGGATAATGACAGCGAACTTGAAATCGTCCGGCGGATCGAGCGCGGGGCGGGCTCTGCATACAGGGCCAATGGCGTCGATGTGCGGGCCAAGGATGTTGCGCTGATCTTTGCTGATGCCGCCACCGGCGCGCATAGCCCTGCCCTCGTCAGTCAGGGCAAAATCAGCCATGTCATCTCCTCAAAACCGACCGACCGGCGCGAAATGCTGGAAGAAGCCGCCGGTATTTCCGGGCTGCATGTGCGGCGCAAGGATGCCGAACAGAAATTGCGGGCAGCAGAGAAGAATCTTGCGCGGCTCGATGATATTCTCGGCGATATGGAGCAACGCGCTTCTGCATTGCGGCGGCAGGCCAAGCAGGCCGAGCGCTACAAAAAGCTGAGCGACGAGATCAGGGTGGCCGAAGCCCGGTTGATTTATGCCCGCTGGAAAGAAGCCGCAGCCGCGGCAGATGCCGCCAAAGCCGAGGCACAGGCAGCAGAAGCCAAGGTTAATGCCGCGCAATCGGCTCAACAATCGGCTGTCAAAGCACAGAATGAAAGCGCCCGGACGCTGGGCATATTGCGTGCCGAACTGACCCGCGCACGCGAAGAAGCCAGCGAATCCAGCCACCGGCTTTTGTCCCTGACTAACGAGCGCGATAACCTGAAATCACGGCTTCTTGACCTTCAGGCTCAGGCGAAGCGGATAGAAGATGATAACGCCCGCGAGGATCAACTGACCCGCGATGCGATGGACGCGCTGGCGCGGTTGGAGGCAGAAGCCAAACGCTTGTCCGACGAGTTGAAAGTGCTGGAGGCCGAGCGCCCTGCCCTTGAAAAGCAGGCCGAGAAAGCGGAACGCACGGCCAGCGACAGCGAAGTAGAATATGCCAAAGCGGTGGCAGAAGAAGCGCAGATACAAGCGGAGATCAAGGTTGCAAATGCGGCGCTGAACGCGGCGCAGACACGCCATGACCGTCTCACCACTGAACTGGACCGGATGGCACAGGAACGTGCGGAACTGGGCGATGAGGCACAGCTTGAAACCGCGCTTGCCGAAGCGGTGGCGTTGCGGGAAACGGCACGGACACAGGCGGAAAATAGCGGATCGCAAATCGCGGCTATCGAGGAAAAACGCGTGGCCGCCAGCGAAGCGCGTGATACGGCGGCATCTGATCTGGCTTCTTTGAAAGCTGAACTTGCTGGGCTGACATCCGAACATGGCGCGCTGGAACGGGAACTTTCCAGAAGCGAAAGCGACCACAAGGCAATCGATCAAGTCAAGGCAGCGCCCGGTTATGAACGCGCTTTGGCGGCGGCTCTGGGCGATGATTTGCTGGCCTCTGTCGGCGAAGATGGCGACCGTTTCTGGGGAAGCGGTCACATGATTTCGGGCGTAGCAGCATCCGGCCCCGCGCCCGCTGGTAGTGAGACATTGCTGAACCATGTTAAAGCACCGCCGCAGTTGCACAGCCGCCTGTCACAGATTTTTGTCGCTGATATAGACGTAGGCCAGACTCTCGCCATTGGACAAAGGCTGGTCACCAAATCAGGATCACTGCGCCGCTGGGACGGATTTGTGGCTCGCGACGATGGCAATGCCAGTGCCGAACGACTGGTCCGCGCCAACCGCTTTGCCGAACTGTGCGACTTGCTGGAACCAGCGAAGGCGAAAGTGGCAGCGGCGGAAACAGCCTTGCATGAACAGCAAGAAGCTATAACTGCCTCCGAACAAGAGCTTGCAGACGCCCGGACAGCTCGGCGCGATGCAGAGGATTTCCTGCGCCAGACGCTGCGCGAAGCAGATCAGGCCGAAGAAGCTCTTGCTTGGCTGCAAAAACGCACCGCCAACCTGTCCGAGCGGGAAACTGCGCTGAAAGACGAGGCAATGGCCGCGCTGGCGGAATTACAGGCCGCACAGAAGGAGCGCAGCAGCCAGCCCGATGGCGAAGAACAACAAAAAGCACGCGCGCGGCTTCAGGACCAGCGCGACACGGCGCGGCAACAGGTTATGTCGTCGCAGGCTGCGCTGTCCGGGCTGAACCAGAAACTGGCGCAGGTCAGGGAACAAAAAGCCGTCGCCGCCGCGCAGATTAAATCGTGGCAGGATCGTTCAACCGAAGCCGCGACCCGTATGGCCGAGATGTCTAAGCGCGGCACCGCAATCGCAGAGGAAGTCGAGAAACTTGTCGACCGCCCCCGGGTTATAGAAGTCGAAGTTACCAAGCTTCAGGAGCAACAGGACGCTCTGGTCGCGATAGTCGCCGAAAAAGATGCCGCGCTACAGACCGCCGAACTGGCCCAGCGGGAGCATGAAGACCGGTTGACCGCGACAAGCGAAGCATTGAGCCAAGCCCGCGAAGAACGCGCCGGGGCCACTGCAAGGGCCGAGAACCAGGATTTGCGCCGGGTGGAAATGGGCCGGATTTCCGGTGAGAAGTTTGAATGTCCACCGCAGCTTCTATCCCAGAAATGCGAATTTGACGAAGATTCAGTGGGTGATCCGGGACAAGAATCTGCGGAACTGGAACGGCTGACTCTGAGCCGTGAACGCATCGGGCCGGTTAACCTGGTCGCGGCGGATGAGCTGGAAGAACTGGAAAGCGAGTGGGAGAAATCTACACGCGAAAGCAGCGAGCTTAACGAGGCTATCAACCAGCTACGCGGTTCGATAGGCAGCCTGAACCGCGAAGGGCGGCAACGATTAATCGCGGCTTTTGAAGAGGTTGACCAGCATTTCCGCCGTCTGTTCAGCACCTTGTTCGAGGGCGGTCAAGCGCATCTGGAACTGGTTGATAGCGATGATCCCTTGCAAGCCGGCTTGGAAATCATGGCGCAGCCGCCGGGCAAAAAGCTGACCTCTTTGACATTGCTTTCGGGCGGCGAACAGGCGCTGACCGCCGTTGCGCTGATCTTTGGGTTGTTTCTTACTAACCCCGCTCCGATCTGCGTCCTTGACGAGGTCGACGCACCGCTGGATGACGCGAATATCGAGCGCTTCTGCGACCTGCTCGACAAAATGGTGGCAGAAACCAACACCCGCTATCTGATCGTGACCCATAATGCCGTGACAATGAGCCGGATGCACCGGCTATTCGGCGTGACGATGATAGAACGCGGGATTTCGCAACTGGTGTCGGTTGACCTGAGTGCAGCGGAAGAGTTGTTGGCGGCGGAGTGAGGGTGGCGGGCGATAACGAAGCTAATTGAATAAGTTTAGTTTTCAATCCGTTAGTCCTGAGCTTGTCGAAGGACGTTTCTCAGTTAAAGCGAAGCCAATGGCCTTTTTCACATATATCCTGAAATGTTCCGACGACTCGTTTTATATCGGCCATACCGAAAATCTGGAGCAACGCATTGCTCAGCATCAAACCGGATATTTTACCGGTTACACATATAAACGTCGGCCAGTCACCTTGGTCTGGTCAGAAAGTTTTCAAACGCGCATTGAAGCTTTGGAGGCAGAGAAACAGATTAAGGGTTGGTCAAAGGCCAAGAAACAAGCGCTGATAAATGGCGATTGGGAATTGTTGTCGCAATTGGCAAGGAACCGTTCCGACAGACGATAGACGTCCTTCGACAGGCTCAGGACTAACGGATATGTTTGGAAATGGGTAATACAGGTGGCTCTGAGGATGGAAAAACAATACCGTTAGTCCTGAGCCTGTCGAAGGACGCCTATAGAGGTCACCCAGTCTCTAATCCCCCAAAACCAGCCTTGGCCCCGGTCCCTTTAATCCGGCGCGGTCATCGGGGTTGTAGAGCTTGCATTTTTTCAGGCTCAGGCAGCCACAGCCTATACATCCGTCCAGCCGGTCGCGCGTGCGTTCCAGCTCGGCGATCCGTGCGTCAATCACCTGTCGCATCGCTTTGCTGATCCGGGTCCAGTCAGACTGAGTCGGTGTGCGGCCATGGGGCAGGCTGACGAGTTGGCGTTCAATCTCCCCGATACTCAGACCCAGTTGCTGCGCGATCAGGACGAAGGACAGGCGCCGGATGTCGGATCGTAAAAAGCGTCGCTGACCGCCGCTGGAGCGAAAGGGTTCGACCAGTCCCTTTTCCTCGTAAAAACGAATGGCAGAAACCGACAGGCCGGTCCGTGCGGCCAGCGCTCCGATGGTCAGCGATTTTGTATCCGGCATGGAATTTTCCTTTGAAACAGCGCTTTAAAATACCTCTTGACCTCAATTTAGCTTGAGGTTGTACGAATCGCAAGGAAGGACAGAAGGAACGTCTTTCGAACACGGCCCAAGCAGGATTTATGCCTGTTCAACAGGTTCGGACAATCAAGGAAAAGGAAATGAAAAATGAAATCGACAATGCCCGCAACCGGGAAACTGGAACATGTGAACATGACGGTCAGCAACCCGCAGCGGTCCGCCGACCTGATGCGCGATCTGTTTGGCTGGCATATCCGGTGGGAGGGGCCATCAATGCTGGGTGGCCACACGATCCACGTCGGAAGTGAAAACCAGTATATCGCGCTTTATACCAACGAGGATGTGAAAGCCGCCAATAATGGTAATGGCCCCGCCTTCCGGAAAAGCCAGCCATTGAACCATGTCGCGATGACCGTCGATGATCTGGACGGTGTTGAGCAAAAGGTGCTTGCCGCCGGGTTGGAACCCTATGGCCATGACGATTATGATCCGGGTCGGCGGTTTTACTTTTTCGACTGGAATGGCATTGAGTTTGAAGTGGTTAGCTATGCGTAATCACCAAACTTGTGGTGCCTAGAGCAAGCAATAACGTCATTCCCACGCAAACGGGAATGACGTTATTGCGGTTGCATTCAGACAAGTGGGAGCAACCCGCCCCCGCCTTCTCACAAACTCGGGTTCACCAGCACCTTCTCGCCCGTTGCTTTCTTTTCGTAGGCCTTGGCGATTTCGGGATCGATCATATCCATCAATGAAATCTCGTTGGAATATTCGCTGTGGAATATGCCATTCCGTTCTTCGACGGCATATTTCCGCATTTCCATCATGCGCTCAACACCGACTTTTTCCAGATGCGGGGTGAGTAGCCAGCCGCCCACGCCCCAATATAGACCCAGTCCGCCGCCGAGAATTGTCTCGCCGGTATCGAGTCGCCCATAAATATAAACCTGTTTATGGACAGTCGAGCCATAGACGCTGAACTCCGCGCCGCGTTTGGCCGCGGCCTGCTCCATGGCGGTGAGGATATAGCTGGCCATCTTGCCGCCACCAATCGCGTCAAAGCCCAAGGTCGCGCCCGTTTCGGCCAGTGCATCGACAAGGCCGGGCATGAAATCGTCTTTCGAACTGTCTAGCACGTGGGTTACACCAAGGTCGGTCAGGATTTTCTTTTGCTCATCCGACCGCACAATGGCGACGAGCGGGATATTGTCTTTCACACAGAGCTTGGCGAGCATCTGGCCAAGGTTGGACGCGGCGGCTGTGTGGACCAGCCCTTCATGCCCTTCGGCTTTCATGGTGTTGATAAAGCCTTGCGCCGTCATCGGATTGACGAACAGGGATGCGCCTTCCTTTGCCGGTGCGCCTTCGGGAAGCGGCACACACATTCCAGCGGGCATCAGCCGGTGGGTGCGATACATTTCGCCTCCGACTATGGTCACTGTTTTGCCCAGCAGCGCCTGCGCCGCATCGCTGGCTCCGGCTGCGACGACCTTGCCCGCGCCTTCATTACCGGCGGGCATTTTCTTTCCCTTGCGCCCCGCAAATACGCGCATCGTTGCAGGATCAACGTCGGCGACCAGCGCGGGGTTTCCGTCTACGGTTTCGGATCGCACCGTGTCCATCTGTGCAGGGCTGAGCAGCAGGCCAAGGTCCGACGGGTTAATCGGTACGGCTTCCATTTGCACGATGACCTGATGATCCTCTGGTTCAGGAACGGCATAAGGCTCCACAGAAAGAACAAGTTTTCCGTCATCGGTGACTGTGGAAAAAAGCTGCTTTGCGTCAGAAATATCGTGGCTCATCGGTTCATCCTCTCTTATGTTTTTTAGAAACTTTTCGTGCGGCTCAGCGCGCCGAGGCACTCGGTAATCGTGAAAAACTCGGCGATGGTTTCTTCAATAATCTGTTTGGCGGTTTTTACCTCGTCAATCAAACCAGACGATTGCCCGGCAAGGCCAGCAGCAGCCTCCATATCGCCGCCAAAATACAGGTCCAATATGTTCTTGAATATATCCGGCGGCATCAGGCCCTCTTCATATATTTTCGCGGTGCGCTGCGTTTTAAGGGCGCGGATACATGGCGTCGCCTTCTTGTTCAGGACGTGGGTTCCGGTTTCCTTGGCGTCCAGTATAGCTTGTTTATAGTTTTGGTGCACGGGGCTTTCCGCGCTCGACACAAAGCGCGTGCCCATCTGGACCGCCTCTGCGCCCAGTGCGAAAGCCGCCGCCATCCCCTTGCCATCGACAATACCGCCCGCCGCGACCATCGGCACATCGGTTTGGCGGCGAATAGCTTGCAGCAGCACCAGCGTTGAAACCTCTTCCGGGTTTTTGAAACCGCCGCCTTCTGCGCCTTCAACGACCAGCCCATCTATACCCGCCGCAACGCATTTCATCGCAGCATCCACCGTTGGCACGGCATGATAGACTATAATCCCTGCTTCTTTCAGCGGACCGATAAACTTGGCCGGACTGCCCGCCGATGTCGTGACGAACTTCACGCCCGATCCGCAAATATGGTCGAGGATCGCGGGGTCTTTCAGGAACATGATCGGCAGGTTCACTCCGAATGGCGCATCGGTCAATTCGCTCATCTTGGCGATCTCGGCCATGCAGTTTTCCGTCTCACCCGATGATGTCTCGATAATGCCAAGACCGCCAGCGTTACAGACAGCCGAAGCCAGCTGTGAGCGGGCGATCCAGCCCATCGGGGCCTGCACAATCGGATATTTCGCGCCAGTATGTTCCAGAAAGCGGTTCATTATTTATCCCCAGTTATATTTGTCCGACTATCCCATGGGATAGAGAATTTCCTTGGTCACTTTATCAACCGCCTTCATCACATCATCGCTCAGCACCAGTTCGTTGGCCGCGAATATGTCGGCCAGTTGATCCGTGTGGGTTGCACCCACGATGGTGGACGCTACAAATTCATGCTGTTTCGACCATGCCGTGGCCAGCGTTACCGGAGCAATCCCTGCATCCTTTGCAATAGCCATGAAGCGCTTGGTCGAGGCTTCGCTTTTTTCATTGACGAAGCGCCGCGCCATTACGGCCTGCCGTCCTTCCATACCCATATAGGCCGAAAAGCGCGCGCCATCCGGACGGGCACCGTCATTATATTTGCCAGACAGAACCCCTCCTGCCAGCGGAGAATAAGCGATCAGGCTTACCCCCTCGTGCCTGCAAACCTGCGCCAGTTCATCCTCGAACCGGCGGTTGTTCATGCTGAAATTATTCTGGATCGTGCAGTAGCGCGCGGCGCCCAGACGTTCGGATGCTGCCAGCGATTTCATCAGGCCCCAGCTTGTTTCGTTGGAACAGCCGATTGCCCGGATCTTGCCCTTGCGGATTTCCTCGTCGAGCACTTCCATAGTCTCGTCATAGGCAGTGCCATGGTCGGGCCAGTGGGTCTGATAGAGGTCGATATAATCCGTACCGAGCCGTTTCAGGCTTTCATCCAGCGCCCGGACAATATTATGCCGGTCCAGAGAAGTCATGCCATCGCGTTTTGCCGACTTTATCCAGCCGTGGCTTGGCCCGGAAACCTTGGTCGCGATGATCAGACTGTCACGGCTTTTGCCCTTCATCCAGCGGCCGACGATATTCTCTGTCTCGCCTGCCCATTCCGGCTTGGGCGGGATGGGATAATTTTCCGCCGTGTCGAAAAAGTTGATGCCCGCATCCAGCGACATATCGAGGATTTTATGGGACATTGCCTCATCCGCCATGCTGCCAAAGGTCATGGTGCCCATACAAATATCAGACACAAAAATCGGGCTGCGGCCAAGGCGGCGGTGCTTCATACAGGCTCTCCGGAAGATATTATGGCGTTAATTATTCGGTTAAGGATGCCAGAATCTATTTGGGTTGCAAGAGGCAATGTAAATTTTTTCTGCTCCCCCTATCCCGCCTGACCCAGCACCAGACAGGCCAGGAACATGAGCAATCCGGCAAAGCGATTGGAGCGGAACTTGGTCAGCGCATCATCACCATCGCCGATTTTAAGTGTAGCGACCTGCCAGAACAGGTGCAGCGCAAAGGGGATCAGCGCGGCAAGGCCCAACAGGTCCGGCCGGATGATCCAGAATGCGCCTGCCCAACTGGCCATTGCCAGTGCGTAGAAAA
>JADKLW010000490.1_pt1 | contig 15992 bp, 14 predicted proteins | sample 8641881 | NCBI WGS metagenome assembly JADKLW01 (sample SAMN16272185, study PRJNA661076) | feces metagenome | isolation source: fecal sample from diarrhoea affected cattle B | host: Bos taurus | place: South Africa: Lokaleng Village, Mahikeng | collected 2019-09 | reverse complement strand
TCGGCCAACTCGTTCATCATGGCGGCAAAGCTGCCCTCCGAGCCGGCAATGCCCTCGGCCAGCACAATAGCGGCATCATTGCCCGACTGGATGATGACGGAGCGCAGCAGGTTCTCGACGCTCACCTGGGAGTTGAGGTCGGCGAACATGGTCGAGCCGCCCGAGGCGGCGCCGCCGGTGCGCCAGGCGTGCTCGGAAACGAAGAACTCGTCTGCCATGGAGAGGCGGCCGTTGCGGATCTCGTTGAAGACCACGGCAATGGTCATGAGCTTGGCCATGCTGGCCGGCTCCATCGGCTGATCCGCGTCCTTCTGGAAGATCACCGTACCGGAATCGTGATCCATCAGGATCGCGAACGGCGCCTTGGTGTCGAATGTCGCCTGGCCAAGGGCTGGCGCCGTCAGCACCAGCATTGCCGCCAATAGCTGCCAAAACCGCTTCACGTCCCCCCCTTTTCGGCCGGAGACCGGCCGATACGCACGCCTAGTTGAGCTTTAAGCCATTGAGGCCGAGTTCGCGAGCCATGTCGAGAACATCTGTGCGTGATACGCCCGGCTTGAGCCAGGTCAGGCTCAGGCGAGTGGCGGCGCGGCCATTGGCGGTGACCGGCTCCTCGGCGACAGCGCCGAGAATGGCGAACTGCTCGGCGAGGCGGATGGCGTTGTCCTGATCGGCGAAGACGCCCAGGGTCAGGCTGATGCTGCGGGCATCGGCGTCGACCGACTGCACCCAGTCGTCGAGCCCGGTGGCGCGGCTCGCCATGGCGTTGGCGGCCGCATGGGCCGAACCGATCGCGGCTTCCGCCTGTTGCGGCGTGGTGTCGGCGTAGGAGAACAGACCGCCAAAGAAGTTGCCGGCTATATCGGCCAGGCTGTTGGTGTTGTCGGCATAGGCGATGCGGGTATCGCCGCCAAAATCGGCGGGACCGGAATAGCTGGCGACCAGCATGCGGGTGTCGTCGCCCTCGAGCGGCGCGGGGCCGACATACTCGGCCTGGATCTGGGCATGGCCATTGTTGACATAGCCCAGCATGGAGGCGGCGCGGTGCGAGAGATCCATGATGCGGCCCGGCATGTAGGGGCCGCGATCATTGACGCGGACAACGACCGAGCGGCCGTTGGCCTGATTGGTGACGCGAACATAGGACGGCAGCGGCAGCGTGGGATGCGCGCCGGTGATCGCGTTGGCCGAGAAGATTTCGCCGTTAGCCGTTCTGCGGCCATGAAAATCCGAGCCGTACCAGGAGGCTTCGCCGGTTGCGACATAGCCCGGCTGTTCGGCCGGGACATAGACTTTGCCGCGCACCGTATAGGGCTTGCCGACCTGGTAGCGGCCGCCACCCTTGGGGGGATTGGGATTGTTGGTGACGCGGGGCGAAACGCCGACGCCGTATTCAGACGAGGTGAAGGCGCCGCGCTTGACGGTGGCGCCCAGGCCGCCGCCGCTACAGGCAGCAATCATCGGCGCGACAAGGGCCGCAAGGGCGACGAGGCGGACGGCATGGCGCCAGGAAGTCGTCATCACGATACGCTTTACTCACACTCTAGTCACACTGCGCGCGCAGATCATAGCCGATCATGCCGCCGCGTGGCGCAAAGACGCCAATACTGGTTTCGGTGAGGTTAAAGCCAACAGACTGTTAGCATCGAGTGTAGCATTTGATGCCAATGCGCGGTGGTTCGGTGACAAGGTTATCCCCTCGCCCACCTTGCTTGTTCGCAGATATAAAGATATCTTTATGTCACAAAAATTGCCGATAGTTGAGGTAGATGGCGATGAGCCAACATGACGAAGCCCATATTCCGGACTGGAACGAGGTCCGCGCCGCGCTGACCAAGGCGGCGCGCGAGCGCATCCTGATCCTGGACGGGGCCATGGGCACCATGATCCAGCGCCTCAAGCTGTCGGAGGAAAATTTCCGTGGCGACCGCTTCAAGGACTGGAAGCTGCCGCTGCAGGGCAACAACGACCTGCTGGTTATAACCGAGCCGCAGATGGTGGAGGATATCCACTACCAGTATTTCATGGCCGGGGCCGATATCGTCGAGACCAACACGTTTTCGGCCAACTCGGTGGCACAGGCGGACTATGCCTGCGAGGACGCGGTCTATGACATCAACTACCAGGGCGTGATGGTCGCGCGCCGGGCGGCATTGCGGGCCCAGGCCGAGGACGGCCGCCGCCGGTTCGTCGCCGGGGCGCTGGGGCCGACCAACAAGACCTCGTCCATGTCCACCGACGTCACCAGCCCGGGCTTCCGCTCCATCACCTTCGACCAGTTGGTGGAAGCCTATGGCGAGGCGATCCGGGGGCTGGTGGATGCAGGCGCGGACCTGCTGCTGTTCGAGACCATTACCGATACGCTCAACACCAAGGCGGGAATCTTTGCGGCGCAGCGGCTGTTCGTGGAACGCGGCATCGACGTACCGATCATGATTTCGGGCACCATCACCGACCTGTCGGGCCGCACGCTGTCGGGGCAGACGCCGAGTGCCTTCTGGTATTCGGTGCGCCACGCCAATCCGATCACGATCGGGCTCAACTGCGCGCTGGGCGCCAATGCGATGCGTGCGCATCTGGGCGAATTGTCGGACGTGGCCGATACGTTCATCTGCGCCTATCCCAATGCCGGCCTGCCCAACGCGTTCGGGCAGTATGACGAGAGCCCCGAATTCATGGCCGAGCAGATCGAGGATTTTGCCGCCTCGGGCTATGTCAATATCGTGGGTGGCTGCTGCGGCTCGACGCCGGACCATATCCGCGCCATCGCCGAGGCGGTGAGCAAGCACAAGCCGCGCATCATCCCCGAAACCGAACGCCTGCTGCGCCTGTCGGGCCTCGAGCCCTTTACGCTCACCAGGGACATTCCCTTCGTCAATGTCGGCGAGCGTACCAATGTCACCGGCTCGGCCCGCTTCCGCAAGCTGATCACGGCGGGCGACTATACGGCTGCGCTGGACGTGGCGCGTGACCAGGTGGCCAATGGCGCCCAGATCATCGACATCAACATGGACGAGGGGCTGATCGACTCCAAGCAGGTGATGATCGAGTTCCTCAACCTGCTGGCAGCCGAACCCGACATTGCCAAGGTGCCGCTGATGATCGACTCGTCCAAGTGGGACGTGATCGAGGCGGGCCTGAAATGCGTGCAGGGCAAGGCGCTGGTCAACTCCATCTCGATGAAGGAAGGCGAAGAGGCGTTCCTGCATCACGCCCGGCTGGTGCGGTCCTATGGGGCCGCCGTGGTGGTGATGGCGTTCGACGAGCAGGGCCAGGCCGATACGCTGGAGCGCAAGGTGGAAATCTGCACCCGCGCCTACAAGCTCCTCACCGAACAGGTCGGCTTCCCGCCCGAAGACATCATCTTCGATCCCAATGTGTTTGCCGTGGCGACCGGCATCGAGGAACACAATGGTTACGGGGTTGCCTTTATCGAGGCGACCAAGCAGATCACCGAGACCCTGCCCCATGTGCATATTTCGGGCGGCATCTCGAACCTGAGCTTCTCGTTCCGCGGCAACGAGCCGGTGCGCGAGGCGATGCATGCGGTGTTCCTGTACTATGCCATCCAGAACGGGATGGACATGGGCATCGTCAATGCCGGGCAGCTGGCCGTCTACGAGAGCATCGACCCGGACCTGCGTGAGGCCTGCGAGGACGTGATCCTCAACCGGCGCGAGGACGCGACCGACCGGTTGCTGGCACTGGCCGAACGCTATCGCGGCACCGCCGGCAAGGAAGCCGCGGCCAAGGACCTCAGCTGGCGCGAAAAGTCGGTCGAGGAGCGCATTGCCCATGCGCTGGTCAACGGCATCACCGACTATATCGACGCCGATACCGACGAGGCCCGGCTCAAGGCCGAGCGGCCGCTGCATGTGATCGAGGGTCCGCTGATGGCGGGCATGGGGATCGTGGGCGACCTGTTCGGCTCGGGCAAGATGTTCCTGCCGCAGGTGGTGAAATCGGCTCGCGTGATGAAGCAGGCGGTGGCGCTGCTGCTGCCCTATATGGAAGCCGAGAAGAATGCCGACGGCAATGCCACCGGGCGACAGAGCGCCGGCAAGGTGCTGATGGCGACGGTCAAGGGCGACGTGCACGATATCGGCAAGAACATCGTGGGCGTCGTGCTGGCCTGCAACAACTACGAGATCATCGACCTAGGCGTCATGGTGCCGACAGCCAAGATCCTGCAGACGGCCAAGGACGAGAATGTCGACATCATCGGGCTGTCGGGCCTGATCACGCCATCGCTCGACGAGATGGTGCATGTGGCGGCGGAGATGGAGCGCGAAGGCTTCGACATTCCGCTGCTGATCGGCGGGGCGACGACGAGCCGCGTGCATACGGCGGTCAAGATCCACCCGCGCTACGAGCGTGGCCAGGCCGTGCATGTGAACGATGCCAGCCGTGCGGTCGGCGTGGTCGGCAACCTGCTCTCGAAGGACAACAAGGTCTCGTTCATCGAGGATATCCGCGCCGAGTATGCCAAGGCCGCAGCCGCGCATGAGCGGGCGGAGAGCGAAAAGAAGCGCGTGCCGCTGAGCGTTGCGCGCGCCAATGCGTTCAAGCCCGATTGGTCGAACTACGTGCCGCCCAAGCCCAGCTTCCTGGGGACCAGGGTGTTTGCCGATGGCGACCTGGAAACGCTGGCCCGCTATATCGACTGGACCCCGTTCTTCCAGACCTGGGAGCTCAAGGGGCGCTATCCGGCCATTCTCGAGGACGAGCGGCAGGGCGAGGCAGCCCGGGCGCTGTTCCATGACGCGCAGGCAATGCTCAAGAAGATCATCGACGAGAAGTGGTTCGTACCACGCGCGGTGGTGGGCTTCTGGCCGGCCAATGCGGTTGGCGACGATATTGCCCTCTACAAGGACGAAGGCCGCGCCGAAGAACTGGCAAAGCTCTTCACCTTGCGCCAGCAGCTGAGCAAGCGCGATGGCAAGCCGCATATGGCACTGGCCGATTTCGTGGCGCCTACCGGGACCCCGGACTATCTCGGCGCCTTCGTCGTCACGGCCGGCATCGAGGAAGTGGATATCGCGAACCGTTTCGAACGGGCGAACGACGACTATTCCTCTATCCTGGTCAAGGCGCTGGCCGATCGCTTCGCCGAGGCCTATGCGGAACAGATGCATGAGCGGGTGCGCAAGGAATTCTGGGGCTATGGCGCCGACGAGAATTTCTCGCCCGACGAACTGGCTGCCGAGCCCTATCGTGGCATCCGCCCGGCACCGGGCTATCCGGCCCAACCGGATCACACGGAAAAGACCACCCTGTTCCGCCTGCTCGATGCCGAGAAAAATGCTGGGGTGACGCTGACGGAGAGCTATGCCATGTGGCCGGGCTCGTCAGTGTCGGGCCTCTATCTCAGCCACCCTGAGTCCTACTATTTTGGCGTGGCAAAGGTCGAACGCGACCAGGTGGCCGACTATGCCGCGCGCAAGGGCATGCCGGTGCAGGAGGTCGAGCGCTGGCTGGGGCCGATCCTGAATTATATCCCCGGCCCGGCTGTGGTGGCGGCGGAGTAGAGGCGAAGAAGAGTCCCTGTTGGGTACCCCCAAGCCTCCCCCTGATAGGGGGAGGAATCAGGCTGGTGGCAGTCACAAATAGAGCCACACACTGGATCGGCTCCTCCCCCTGTCAGGGGGAGGTTGGGAGGGGGTACCGGATGGCCCGCATTGAACAAATCCCCGTAACCGTCGTCACCGAGCCCAGACGATTGCTGGCGCTGGATGCCGATACCGCCCTGCTCCGCCTGCCGGCCAATTCGGGGCATGGGCATGCGGATGGGTCGACCTGCATTGCCTGTGCCATGCGGACCGATGTCCGGGCGTTGTTGTTCGACATGCTCGAAGAGGTGCGGCAGGGCCTGCGGCCGGCCTTCAGCGGGGTCCTGGTGGATGCCAGCGCGGTGGCCGATGTGTCCGTCGTGGTCGCCGCACTGACCGGCAGGTTGCCGGCGCAGGCCTTGCGCGACCATACGGTGGCTCGGACGTTCTACCTGGCCGGCGCCGCCTAGAGTCGGTTTTCCCGCCGTTGCGGGCTATCCTGCAAAAAACCCTGGGAGATCGAACATGGCCAGACCCACCATTGCGCTGGCTTTGGGAAGCGGTGCAGCGCGCGGCTGGTCGCATATCGGCGTTATCGATGTGCTCACGGAAGCCGGCATCGTACCCGATATCATCTGTGGCACGTCCATGGGGGCACTGGTTGGCTCGGCCTATGCCAGCGGCCAGATCGCGGCGCTGCGGGACTGGGCGATGGGGGCCGATTGGCGCGCGGTGGCGGCCATGGTCGATATCAACCTGACCGGTGGCGGGGTGGTCGATGGTGCCAATATCGTCAAATGGCTTACGGCACTGGGCCTGCCCGAGCATATCGAAGAACTGGACCGGCCCTTTACAGCCGTGGCGACCGACATCAGCAGCGGCCGGGAGATCTGGCTACAATCGGGCCCGCTGCCACAGGCCGTACGGGCCTCGATCGGCATGCCTGGTGTATTCAGCCCAACCCTGATCGACGGCCGCTGGCTCGCCGATGGCGGGCTGGTCAATCCCGTGCCGGTTTCGCCCTGCCGCGCGATGGGCGCGGACTATATCATCGCGGTCAATCTCAACGACGATCTGCTGGGACGCCCTGCCCTGGCCGAAACCTCGCCTGCACCAGTCGTCTTCCCCAAGCCCGAGAGCCTCATGGACCTCATCCGCTCGATACCGGCCTCGGTACAGGCGCGGATGTCGACGCTCAATTTCTTCGGCGGGGGCCACCTCACGCCGAACTATTTCGACGTGCTCACCAATTCCATCGACATCATGCAGGATCATATCACCCGCTCCCGGCTGGCGGGTGAACCGCCCCATGCCATGATCATGCCCCAGGTGAACCATATCGGGCTGATGGACTTCCATCGCGCTGCAGAAGCGATTGCGGAAGGCCGGGCAGCAGCGGAGCGCTCTCTCCCCGCGCTCAAGGCACGCCTGAAACCGCTGGAAGCGCGGCCGGAAACACTTTAGCCGGGATAGGGCCGGAGCGGCGTATCCAGGCGCAGATAGAGCGGGTGCTTGGGGGAGCCGTCGGCATTGGTGCCGAAACACCAGAGCTCGACGCCATCGGCGCGCAGGGCTTCGACCATGGCCTTGCCGGCGGGTGCCAGGGCCTTGTTGAGCTTGCCGTGACAGAGGACGACGCGGTCGGCGCGCGCGGCGGCCCTGCGGATGGAGGGCAGGTTTGCTTCCGAGACCGCGACCACGCCGGGGGCAAGCAGCATTTTTGGATCAGTGGCGCGGTAGTCGCCGACATTGCCCTTGGCCATCGCCGAATAGCCTTCGCGCTGCGCGAAGGTCCATTCACGGGCGCAGGTGGGGTCGTTGACGGTGGCATCGGCGGTGCTGGGATTCATGCCGATGAACATGATGTAGCGCTCGGGAAAGCTGTCGCCGATCCAGCGCCGCATCAACTGGCGGTGTTCGTGATCGCTGAATTCGGCGTCGCCCTTGACGCCCGGCAGGAGGCGAAGCCGCACCCTGCCCCCAGGATCGTGCGCCGTGCCGTCGATCATGCGGTGATATCGTCCGGTGGCACGAGGCCGTTGATCAGCGATGCAGTGGTGACGGTATTGGCCAGCAGGCAGGCAATGGTCATCGGACCGACGCCGCCAGGAACGGGGGTGATGGCGCCGGCAATCTCGGCTGCCTCGGCAAAGGCGACATCACCGACCAGCCGCGTCTTGCCCTCGCCCTTTTCGGGTGCGGGGATGCGATTGATGCCGACATCGATGACGGTGGCGCCCGGCTTGATCCAGTCGCCCCTGATCATTTCGGGCCGGCCGACGGCGGCCACCACGATATCGGCGCGACGGACGACATCGGCCAAATCCTTCGTCCTGGAGTGCGCGATGGTGACGGTGCAGTTCTCGCGCAGCAGCAGCTGCATCATCGGCTTGCCGACCAGGTTGGAGCGACCGATGATGACGGTATTGAGCCCGGCGAGCGAGCCGAGCCGGTCGCGCAGCAGCATCAGGCAGCCCAGCGGCGTGCAGGAGACCGGGCCCGGCAGGCCGATCTGCACCTTGCCGACATTGGCGGGGGTGAAGCAATCGACATCCTTGGCGGGGGAAATCGCCTCGATCACCTTGATCGGGTCGATGTGCGCAGGGACGGGCATCTGGACAAGGATGCCATGGACCTGGTCGTCTTCGTTCAGGCGGTGAACGAGCGCGAGCAGGTCGGCCTCGCTGGTTTGCTCGGGCAGTTCATGCTTGAACGAGGCCATGCCAACCTCGGCGGTCTGGCGCGCCTTGTTGGTCACGTAAACCTGGCTGGCCGGATCGTGCCCGACGATCACCACGGCCAGGCCCGGCGTGATGCCATGGTCGGTCTTGAGGCGGGCCACATGTTCGGCGACACGGGTCCGCAGGCCCTCCGCGAAGCTCTTGCCGTCGATGATGCTGGCCGTCATGGAAACCTCCATCTGCATTGCGCGGTGCAGCAATAGAAAACGCGGGGGCGTTCGTCTACCGTCTTGCGGAGCAGGAACGGAAGGGGTCGGCCATGTATGAGCAAAAGACCAAAGCCCGTACGGGCGATGTCGCGGCATTCATCGCGCAGATCGATGATGCCAAGCGGGCGGACAGCGAGACGCTGATGGCCATGATGGAAGCCGTGTCGGGGGAGCCGGCGGTGCTGTGGGGCAGCATGGTGGGCTTCGGCCGATATCACTATCGCTATGACAGCGGACATGAGGGCGAGGCTTTCCTGATCGGCTTTGCTCCGCGCAAGGCCGAGTTCAGCCTCTATCTGATGGGATGCTACCTGCCCGAGCAGGCGGAGCGGCGTGACGCCCTGCTGGCCAAGCTCGGCAAGCACCGGATGGGCAAGGCCTGCCTCTATATCAAGCGCCTTAGCGATATCGACATGGCGGTGCTGCGGGAGCTGGCGGAAATTTCGGTACGCGCCTTGCGCGAAGCCTATCCGGCCGCAAAATAAGAGGGCTGCAACAGCATCTCTGCCGTTACAGCCCTTGGATACGTTGGCCAACCGCGCTGTTGAGGGCTTGGGGGACAAGCGGCCAGCACAACGCTCCTCATTCACCGGTTGCATGGGTCGCTTGCCGTGCCAGTGAACTGGATATGAAGATGGTGGGCAAATGCGGCAAGAAAAGAGCCCATCACTCGGATGTGAAAGAACGCCGCTCAGTTGCTACCGACCCTATAAGATGTCATTTGAACCGGTATAGAAATACGGCCCGAACGGCGGTTCCGATCCGGGAATCCGCGAGATGAAAGAGCAACATGACCACGATCAGCCCACCACGCCTCGAAAAGCAGTCCTTCACCGATCCGGAAAAGGCATGGGAGTATCTGGCCGAGCTCTATCACCGCAATACCGAGTTCATCCGCGGGCACCTGGCGGCGCTGGCCAAGGGCGTGGTGCCGGAGGGGCGGGTGCGTGCCTGCTATCCGCAGGTCGAGGTGCGCTCGACCAGCTACAGCCGGCATGAGAGCACCCTGCCCTATGGCTTCCTGCATACGCCGGGGCTCTATCGCACCACGGTGACGGCGCCGGACCTGTTCAAGGGCTATTTCCAGGAGCAGTTCGCGGTGATTCTGAAGAACCACGGCGGCACGATCGACATCCTGGAATCCGATACCCCGATTCCGCTGCATTTTGCGGTGAAGGCCAATGAGCGCATCGACGGCGAGGCGCTCAACGCGCTCAACATTCCGCTGCGCGACATGTTCGACGCGCCGGACCTGGCCAATACCGACGACGAGATCGCCAATGGCACCTATGTGCCGCCCAAGGGCGGGCCATACCCGCTGTCGTCATTCACCGCGCCGCGCGTGGATTATTCGCTGTTCCGGCTGAGCCACTATACCGGCACCGATGCCAGCCACTTCCAGAACTTCGTGATCTTCACCAACTACGCCTTCTATATCGACGAGTTCTGCCGGGTGGCGAAGGAGTACCTGCGCAACGGGCACGAGGTCTACCAGAGCTTCGTGGAGCCGGGAAACGTCGTGACCGACAACATGCTGCGGGGCGGCGGGGTGTCGGGCGAGATGCCGGTGCGCAGCCCGCAGATGCCGGCCTATCACCTGATTGCCGAGCGGGGCAAAGGCATCACCATGGTCAATATCGGCGTCGGGCCATCCAACGCCAAGACGATTACCGACCATATCGCGGTGCTGCGGCCGCATGCCTGGATCATGCTGGGCCACTGCGCCGGGCTGCGCAACAGCCAGGAACTGGGCGACTATGTGCTGGCGCATGCCTATCTGCGCGAGGACCATGTGCTCGATGCCGACCTGCCGCTGACCGTGCCGGTGCCGGCACTGGCCGAAGTGCAGGTTGCGCTGGAACAGGCGGTGCACGAGATCACCGAAACCGAGGGCATCGAGACCAAGAAGATCATGCGGACGGGGACGGTTGCCACGTTCGACAATCGCAACTGGGAGCTGCGCGACCAGACCGAGATCGTGCGCCAACTCAGCCAGTCGCGCGCGGTGGCGCTGGACATGGAGAGCGCGACGATCGCCGCCAATGGTTTCCGCTTCCGGGTGCCCTATGGCACGCTGCTCTGCGTTTCGGACAAGCCGCTGCATGGCGAACTGAAGCTGCCGGGCATGGCGTCGGATTTCTATCGGACGCAGGTCAACCGGCACCTGCAGATCGGGCTGCGGGCGATGGAAATCCTGCGCGACGAGCCGGCGGAACGGCTGCATTCGCGCAAGCTCAGAAGCTTTGCCGAGACGGCGTTCCAGTAGCGTTTCCGGAGCGCCTAGTGCCTGGCGGAACCGGGCTCGGCCATCTTGCGGTGCATTTCGGCGAGGCGGCTGTCCGGCATGACATTGGCCGCCAGCGCCTGCATCTTGTTGGCGAAGCCGGCGACCTCGTGCCCATCGCCCCGCATCATGGCCTCGAAGCCTGACCTGGCGACAGCTTCGGGCGAGGATTTGGGGCCGGTGCCGACCTTGGTATCGAGCAGGTCCGCAACTTCGAAGAAGTCGGTATCGGTCGGGCCCGGCATCAGCACGGTAACCGTCACATTCGTGTCCTTGAGTTCATTGCGGATGGCGAAGGAGAAGCTGTCCACATAGGCCTTGGTGGCGTTGTAGACGGCCTGGAAGGCCCCCGGCATCAGACCGGCGATCGAGCCGGTGATCAGCACCCTGCCGCTGTTGCGATCGCGCATGTCGCGCAGGAAGCGGTGGAGCAGATAGGTGGTGCCGACGATGTTGAGGTCAATGACGCGGGTAATGTCGTTCCAGTCCTGGTCGAGGAAGCCCTTGCCCAGCCCGCGACCGGCATTGGCCATCAGCACGTCCACGGGGCGCCCCAGCGCCTGGACCCGGTCGTAGAGGGTGTCGACGCCCGATGTGGTGGAGAGGTCCGCCTGGACCACGGTGATGCTGCCGCCAAGGGCGCCCAGATCCGTCGCGGCCTGCTGGATCTCGTCGGTATCGGAGGCGATGACGACGTCGAAACCGTGCTTGAGGCATTGCCTGGCGAGTTCAAGACCGATGCCCGACGACGCCCCGGTGACCACTGCAAGTTTGGCAGATTCAGCCATGAGAATTCTCCGTTGAGGTGTGTCCGCTCAACGGCCTGGGGAATCAGGCGTTCCCCGTTATGGCGCAGGTGAAGGCCCCCTCCCTGATGGGGAGGGGGACGTGGAGCCTAGCGGCCCTTGACCACCGAGTAGCCGGCATACTTGGCCGACGAGCCGAGCTGCTCCTCGATGCGGATCAACTGGTTGTACTTGGCCAGGCGATCCGAGCGGGAGAGCGAACCGGTCTTGATCTGACCGCAGTTGAGCGCGACGGCGAGGTCGGCAATGGTCGAATCCTCGGTTTCACCCGAACGGTGCGACATGACCGAGGTGTAGCCGGCGCGGTGCGCGGTATCGACGGCGTTGAGCGTCTCGGACAGCGAGCCGATCTGGTTGACCTTGACCAGGATGGAATTGGCCACGCCCATCTTGATGCCGGAAACGAGGCGCTTGGTGTTGGTGACGAAGAGATCGTCGCCCACCAGCTGCACCTTCTTGCCGATGGCGTCGGTCAGCGCCTTCCAGCCATCCCAGTCGTCCTCGGCCATGCCGTCTTCGATGGTGATGATGGGGAAGCGGTTGGCGAGGTCTTCGAGGAAGCGCACGTTTTCCTCGGACGAGAGCGACTTGCCCTCGCCGACCATCTCGTACTTGCCGCCCTTGTAATATTCGGTGGCGGCGCAATCGAGGCCGATGAAGATGTCTTCGCCGGGCCGGTAGCCGGCCTTTTCGATCGAGCGCATGATGAAGCCGAGCGCTTCATCGGCAGAACCGAGATTGGGCGCAAAGCCTCCCTCGTCGCCCACATTGGTGTTGTGGCCTTCGGCGGAGAGACCCTTCTTGAGGGTATGGAAGATTTCCGAGCCGATGCGCACGGCGTCGGCCAGGTTTTCCGCACCGGCAGGCAGGATCATGAATTCCTGCATGTCGATCGGATTGTCGGCATGCTCGCCGCCATTGATGATGTTCATCATCGGCACCGGCAGGACATGGGCATTGGGGCCGCCGATATAGCGATAGAAGGGCAATTCGCTCGATTCGGCGGCAGCCTTGGCCACTGCCAGCGAGACGCCGAGAATGGCATTGGCGCCGAGGCGCGACTTGTTGGGCGTGCCATCGAGCTCAATCATGGCCTGGTCGACGCCGAGCTGGTCGAGCGCGTCCATGCCCTGGATTTCGTCGAAGATGGCGGTGTTGACGTTCTCGACGGCCTGGGTGACGCCCTTGCCGGAGTATTTCGGGCCGCCGTCGCGCAGTTCGACGGCTTCATGCGCGCCGGTCGAGGCGCCCGAGGGCACGGCGGCGCGGCCGAAGCTGCCATCGTCCAGCACCACATCGACTTCGACGGTGGGGTTGCCGCGGCTGTCATAAATCTGGCGGCCAGTGACGTGGATGATTGAAGACATGCTTGGCTCTTCCGGTACTGATGGGATGGTCGCAGCCTGTCTAGACGGGCCGTGTGACAGTGAAAAGAGGGCAGAGGCAAAAAACCCGCGTTGCGGCGGTTAAAACGATGCCGTTGGGTCTTTCAAGCCGGCAGACGCTGCCGTAACATGTCAGCGTGGATCGCCCGGTCCGCAGCTTTCGGAGGAGACGATCTTGACCAAACCCCTCGTCAAACAGGTGGCGCATACCTGCATCTTTGCCCGCGATCTCGATGCAGTGGAGGCCTTTTACCGCGACATCTGCGGGGTCCCGCCCAAATTCGACTTCAAGCGCGGCGACGCGCGGATCGGCTTCTATCTCGATTTCGGCAACCGCACATTCGTCGAGGTCTTCCTCAAGGGCGAAACGCGCTTCGAGGACAGCAACCAGATCAACCACATCTGCTTCGAGACCGAGGACATCGACGCGTTCATGGCCAATGCCCGAGCCAAGGGCGTGGCCGTGACCGACAAGAAGCTGGGCGTGGACCATACCTGGCAGTGCTGGCTGGCCGATCCGAGCGGGGTGAAGCTCGAGATCTTCCAGTATACGGACCAGTCGATGCAGTTCGGGCCGGATGGCGTGGATTGCCAGGTCGACTGGTAGCGATCACGAGACTGTGGAGGCAAAACACCTTGCCTCCACATGATTTTGCCGCAAGTGCGCTGGATGGGCGAGCAATGATCAAACACCCTGCCCTTCTTGCCGCCTTCCTGTTTCTCGCGCCCCTGCCCGTCCTGGCGCAGGCGCCCGACCTGACGGCTATTCTCGATCGTGCCGATGACCTTGAACCCCTCGAGGTCGTCGTCGTTTCGCAGGATGGCGAAGTGCTGGCTGAGCGCGGCTACGACGGGAATTCACCCGATGACCCGACCAATATCAAGTCGGCATCCAAGACGGTAATATCCGCACTCGTAGGCATGGCTATCGACAAGGGATTGCTGGAGGGCGTGGATCAATCTGTAACCGAGTTGTTGCCGGGCGATTTGCCCGAGGAACCGGATCCCCGCATGCAAGGCGTGACCATCGGCAACCTGCTGTCCATGCAGGCTGGTTTGCGGCCGACCTCCGGCGCCAATTACGGGCGATGGGTGGCGAGCAGCAATTGGGTGCGCAATGCGCTCGCCCAGCCCTTCCAGGCAAATCCCGGCGGGCGGATGCTCTATTCGACCGGCTCGACCCATCTGCTGTCGGCAATACTGACCGAGGTCGGTGGTCAATCGACATTGGCGCTGGCGCGCGAATGGTTTGATGCGGTTGGTGACTTCGGCATCGGCGGTTGGGAGCGCGACCCGCAGGGCATCTACCTCGGTGGCAACCAGATGGCGATGAGCCCGCGTTCGCTGCTCGCCTTCGGAGAGGTGTATCGAACTGGCGGTCTCGCGCCGGATGGTACAAGGTTGCTGTCCGAGGACTGGATCACCCAATCCTGGACCGAGCGGACCAATTCGCGGTTTTCGGGCGATGGATATGGCTATGGCTGGTTCTTGCGCAGGATCGGCGGCGAGGACGTGCGCTATGCCTGGGGCTATGGCGGGCAGATGCTCTATATCGTGCCGAGCCTGGAACTAACGGTGGTGATGACCTCGGACGAGAATTCCCCTTCAGCGGGAAACGGCCATCGCGATGCGTTGCATGATTTGCTGGCTGAAGTCATTGAGGCGGTACGCGCAGAAGAGGCATCGACTTCGCAGGACTAGCTCCCCTGTCCCTCAGGGGAAAGGGGTGGGGTGAGGAGTAAATGGTCCACGGCGGAACCTTGGCGAAAACTTCGCCCGCCGCTTCGCGGCGGCCTCTTTTCTCAGGGGCAAGGTGAACACCGCGCTCAATCCTGCCGCTTGTGGCTCTCGATATGCTTTTCTGCCAGCGCTTTATCCGCCGATTGCTTGAGCTTTTCGGCCTTGGTGCGGCCGAAGAGGATACGGTTCTGTTCGGCCAGCACTTCTTTATCGGCGCGGGCCTTCTGCTTGCGGGCATTGCGGAGGTTGATGATCTCGGCCATGGCCAATCCTAACCTGCCGGCCGCTGCAAGGCGAGATAGATGCTGTCGCACCACTCGTCACCCAGCCGGAACGTGTTGCTGGCGCGGCCGGTTTCGATGAAGCCCAGCTTGCGCAGGACGGCCAGCGAGGCGGTGTTGCGCGGATCGACGTCGGCTTGCAGCTCCGTTGTCGCGGTGTTGGCAAAGGCATGAGAAATGAAGGCCGCCGAAGCCTCGGTGGCAAAGCCCTGTCCCCAAAAATCAGGGTGAATCATGAAACCGAAATCGGGCAGGCGCCCTGCCCCGACTTCGCCGATGACCCGGCCATCGAACTCGATGAGGTAGTCCTCACCGCCCGCGGCCGTATGGTCGATCTTCTTTTGCAGCCATGGGCGGGTAACCTCGCGGCTGGCATGGGGCAACGTCGACCAGTAGCGCATGGCAGCCGGGTTGGACATGATCTCGAACATCGCGTCGAGATCATCCATATGCGGGCGCCGGAGCAGCAATCGCTCCGTGCGGATGTCCATCAAACCAGCCGGCTCTGATCCATCGCGGCGGCGATGAAGCTGGCGAAGAGCGGATGAGGCTCGAAGGGCTTGGACTTCAGTTCCGGGTGGAACTGCACGCCGATGAACCATGGGTGATCGGTGCGCTCGACGATTTCGGGCAGCTTTCCGTCGGGCGAGACGCCGGAGAACAGCAGGCCGTTCTTCTCGAGCACCTTGCGGTAATCCATGTTCACCTCGTAGCGGTGACGATGGCGCTCCGAAATCCGGGTGGAGCCATAGATGTCCGCCACGCGCGAGCCGCGGGTGAGCTGGGCGGGATAGGCGCCGAGACGCATCGTGCCGCCGAGATCGCCTTCGGCCGAGCGGTTTTCCTTCTCGTTGCCCTTGGTCCACTCGGTCATCATGCCCACGATCGGCTCCTTGGTGGCGCCGAATTCGGTGGAGGAGGCATTCTTGATGCCGGCGGTGTTGCGGGCCGCCTCGACGCAGGCCATCTGCATGCCGAAGCAGATGCCGAAATAGGG
>JADKLW010000489.1_pt1 | contig 16114 bp, 13 predicted proteins | sample 8641881 | NCBI WGS metagenome assembly JADKLW01 (sample SAMN16272185, study PRJNA661076) | feces metagenome | isolation source: fecal sample from diarrhoea affected cattle B | host: Bos taurus | place: South Africa: Lokaleng Village, Mahikeng | collected 2019-09 | reverse complement strand
GCAGACCACACCGATCACACCCTTGGGCTTGCGGATCGAATAGTTCAGCGCGCCGCGACCGTCCGGGGTATCCATGCGGAAGGATTCGCTGGCGACGTTCTTGATGGTGTCAGCGAATACCTTGAAGTTAGCCGCGCCGCGCGGGATGAACACGTGCTTCATCACATGTTCGGGCTGGCCGGTGTCGGCCATTTCCGCCTCGACAAAATCGTCGAAGCGTCGAGTGATCTCGTTGGCCACCGCGTACAGCAGCTCGACGCGGCGCTCGGTGCTCATGGCACCCCACTCACCGTTCAATGCCTCGCGTGCGGCCTGCACGGCGGCATAGACCTCTTCACGACCGGCCTCGCTGACCGACGCGATAATGCAGTTGTCCAGCGGCGAACGCTTGTCGAAGCGCCGACCACTGGCCGCTGCGCGGTATTGCCCGGCAATGAAGTTTTCAATCTGGCGCATGCTCACTCCATGTCTTTTTTATGCGGATGGCCAGCCCGTGCAACCAGGCTGGCCCTGTGTGGCCTTTGCGTTCGAGTCTAGGGACGGAACTCAATACCAGCCAATACTTTGTTTCTTCCAATCCAATACCTTTAGGGTATCGTAATGCTTAATTCTTTCTGTCCACTCTGCGCTGGCCACGGCACCCCGCATGACGCCGCGCAGCGCCATCCATTCAACGGATGCCGGCTTGGCGTGCCTGTACATCGACGCTGGCCGCCTGCTCGTCGAACCAGCCGACCAGGCCATTGACATAACGCTCAGCCGCCACCGACTTGCGCAGCGTGTCGGGAGCCAGCAGCTGCTTGCGCACGAAGCGGTAGACCTGGCGCTTGCGCAGCAACTCGGCCTGTTCGGCTGGCTGCAGTTGAGCCTGCAGTTCAGCGAAACCCTGTTCGATTTCCTGATCGAGGCGCACGAAGGTGTTTTCACTGAGGTTCAGCGTGTGCCGCCCGAGCACGCGGGCGTTACGCATCAGCGCACTGAGGCGCAGCGCAGCAATGCGCTGGCTCTGCAGATTCATGGCCTGGGCCAAGGGGGCTGCGTTATAGGAGCGGTACAGCGCCACAAGCTGGTCATCCAGCCGTTCATGGTGGTCGAGCATCTCGATCAGCAGCGCCGCGTAGTCCACTTCCTGGTGCGGCGGTACCTTCTTCAGTGCTTCCACGCTGCCGAACATACCTTGCAGGTGCGAGCTGGAAAGCCCCAGGCGTTCCGCCTGCTGGCGCAGGTTGACGCCGGCCTCATTGAGCACCCGCGCTTCTTCCTTTTCCGGCGAGCCGCCGGGGCGTGGGTCCGTGTCGAAGTGCAGCAGTGCCATGGCCGAAACCAGATTGGCCTGGCTGCGCAGCTGCTGGTATTGCTGAGACATGGAGTCCGCCCAGGACGCCGCCGAGGCGACCAGCAGCCCGAGGGTCAGGCAATAGAGTGGAACCTTGCGGCGATGCGGACGCAGCCGCGGCATGGGTGATGGCAGCACCTTGACCTCCGGGTCTTTTGTATTTGTTGTTATTTGCCGGGATTACCGCAGACCGCAGTGGTCAGAGCCAGTGCGCAAGCGCCACGGCAATCGCCTTTCGCAGTGTAGGAAAGCACCGAAATACCAACCAATACTTTTGGGAAGGCCTCCAGATACCCGCAAGGTATCGAGAAAAGTGCCGCCGGACCGCGCCGCCTGCGCACCTGAAAACAGCAGCGCCGCCGCACGCGACCGCCGCTAAGCGGTCGCGTGCCGATGGCTCAGATTGCCTTGAACAGCGGGCTGCGCACCTGCTGGGCGTCGGCTGCCGAGATGAATTTCTCGGTGTAGATGTCACGCTCGAACAGACGACCCTGCATCAGGGCGCTGATACAAGATTCGATCATCAGCGGCGGGCCGCAGAGGTACGCCTTGTGGCCACGGAAGTCATTGGCGAAGTGCGCCTTGGCCGCATCATGGACGAAGCCTCGGAACCCTTGCCAGTTGCTACCTTCGGGCTCATGGGAGAGCGCTGGCACGTAGTTGAAATTCGGATGCCGTATGGCCATCGCGAGGAATTCATCGTGGTAGTAGAGCTCCTCACGGTTGCGCTGGCCGTAGACCAGCGTGATCGGCTTGTCGAAGCCCTCGGCCAGAAGGTCGAGGATCATCGAGCGCGGGCTGGACAGCCCCGAGCCGCCAGCCATGAAAACCACCGGCAGATTCGCCGACTTCTTCACGAAGAAGCGCCCATAAGGCCCGGTCAGGTGCACCCGCTCGCCCACCTGCAACTGCTCGTGCACGTACATCGTGCCGCGCCCTCCGGGGACGATGCGGATGTTCAGCTCCAGCTCGTCGGCACCCGGCACGCTGGCGATGGAGAAGGCGCGGCTGCCGATCTCGTCCGGCAGCATCAGGTTGATGTACTGGCCGGCCTGGAACTGCACGCCTTCGGCGTCTTCGAGCTTGATCCAGACACCCTTGATGGTGGGCGTCAGCGATTCGATGCGCGTGACACTGCCGTAGTAGTCGCGCACCGGCAGATTCAGCGAGTCCGGGTCTTCCTCGACTTCGGCCTCGATGACCACGTCGCTCTCGACCGTGGCACAGCAGGCCAGGCACTTCTGCTCCTCGCGCTCGAAATCCATCAGGGCGAAAGTCGAGGCTTCGCCGTGCTCGATTTCGCCGTCCACCACCTGCACCTTGCAGGTGGCGCACAGGCCATGGCCGCAGGCGTGCGGCAGGTAGATGCCGGCGCGCAGTGCAGCATCCAGGATGGTCTGTCCCTCTTCAATCTCGATGGTCTGTCCAAGCGGCTCGATGGTCAGTTCGTAACTCATGTTGTGCCCTCCCTCTCAGCTCGCAGCAGACAGCGTATTGAGGCCCGGGGTACGCATGCGCAGCTGTTCCTTGTGACCGATACCGTTGTCGGCCAGGCTGCCCTGCAGGTCGGGCGTCCACGGCTGGTTGGCCTTGAGCCACTCGACCTTGTTCCAGTCGATGGCGGCGGCGTCCGGGTCGGCCTGCAGCAGCGGCTGCAACTGCTGTTCGATCAGCTCGCCGAGAGTGGTCTGCGGATCGGCGCGAAACATGATGGGCGCGCAGATCAGCAGGTGGTTGTCCCAGCTGATGAACAGCAACTGCTTGCCCTTGTAGTTCTCTACAGCGTCACGGGGAACGCCTATGTACTCTTTACGGGAAACGACGGCCATGGTGATATTCCTTCTTGTTGTTCTGTCCGCGAGCGCCGGCAACACCGGGCCCGCCTGATACCCTCCCCTCGAGGGGGAGGGCACAGCAGTTACTGGTTGGTCGTGGACTGCGCGCGCCAGCGCTCGAAGTTCTCGCGATCCTGAGAAGTGGCGAAGTCGCCGTTGTCCTGGCCGTCCTTGAGGAACGCCCAGTCCATCCACGCGCCCAGATCACCATCGACCGGATCACGCATCAGTGCCGACATCGGCAACCAGGCCTGGATGTACTTTTCAGGCTCATTGTCGAAGATGGCTTTGCAGCCGTCGGAGCAGAAGTGGTACTTCTCGCCCTTGAATTCGGACTCGCGATGGCACGTCAGCGTCGGATCACCCGGCTCGGTGAACACCGTTGGCAACTGGCAGCACTGACACAGCTTAGGCAGGCCGAAGTTGTTGAATGGCGCACCGGTGGCGGCTTCGTGCTTCTTAATGTGCTCCCAGCGCGGGCGGTAGTACTTGTCGAAGGTGTCCGGGTATTTCTTCGACAACCAGTCCATATCCTCCTCGGACGGAATCCAGACGTGGAAGGCCGTGCCGAACTTCCACTGATACAACGCCAGCATGAACTGGTGAGACATGTGATCCACCGCCTCTTCGGCATGATCCCAGCCCTTGGGCGCGCGGATCCCGTAACGGGACAGATCCTTGAACAGTGCCCCACCGTTCTCGGCGCCGTAGATGTTCCAGGCCTCACGCCAGGACATCACACGCTTGGGCAGCATGTAATCCATCATGGTGCTGACCAGGCCCAGCACGCGGAAGCCGCGCCAGAACCACTTGTCGATCCAGCCCTGGACGATAGGCAGGTTGGCCGGGTCCTGTTCCAGCATGAACTTGATGCATTCAAGACCCAAAGTCATGTGCCGTGCCTCGTCGGACTGCGCCGAGAAGCCGAAGGTTACGGTGGCCATGTCGCCGTTGTAGGCGGCGCCGGACATGAAAGGCACGAACAGCAGGTTGGTCAGCACATACTCGAAGCTGAAGCCGATGGCGATCATGAACTCAAATGGCCCGGCAGACATGGCATCGTCGAAGAACGAGCGTGCCACCGAGGTGTACCAGATGCGGTCGCGGTGTTCGGCAAACGCATGGAAACCGTTGTAATACTTGTTGTAATTAGACAGTGCGTGGATCTGCGTCTGCGCGTGACGAATCTCGTCAATAGACTGCATCTGGCAGGCGACCTGGGTGCCGACCCCTCGGAACTCGCGACCCGCACGGGCAAAGCCCTTATGCGCCGAGTATTCGCCGGGGCTGATGGCCTGCAGGAAAATTTTCAGCGCTGACAGGTAGCGCGCATCCGTGATGTTCAGGTGGCCGTTGTTCTGCGCATGGGCGTCAATGATGGCGTAGAACTTGCGTTCCTTCTCTGCCTGATATTTCCAGTAGGCATCCATGGTCAGGCGGAAAGGATCTTCCCACTTGTCCCAGTCGTGGATCTTGATGCCTTCGTAGCCAATGTAAGGGAAAATTTCTTCGCTGCTGCGATAGCTTGGCTCCCAGGCCAGGTCACGAGTCAGCAGACGGTACTTTTCCTTCTGGCTCAGCTTCTTGTTGTTGGTCTTCATATCCATGGGAATATCCTCGCTCAGGTGCGCCAGGTCAGGGTCAGGGAGTCTTCGTCTTCGCAGACGTTGCCTGACAGCGTGATCAGGTTGATATTCAGCTCCTGCATGTCGAAGCTGCGGCCGATCTGTTCCTCGATGGTTTCACGGCGAACGACCAGATGGCCGGGAGCATCGATCTTGACCATTGCCGGTTCGCGATTGACTACCGCTTGCGGGTTGTCGATCTCGATGGCTTCGATGATCGGGCGGGTTTCTTCGTTGGCTTGCAATGCAATGAAAACGGTTGACATGACGAAACTCCTCAGATGACTACGCCGGTTTTGTCAAGACGCGCCTTGAAGGCATCCAGTTGTTCACTGACGACCTCCTCGGCCTGCCCGGCGAATACCTGTTCGACTATCGGCAGCAAGGCTGCAGCCGCGCGATCACGCCAGTTGCAGGTCCAGACCTGCAACTGTTCGCGGTTCTGTTCGGATTCGGCGGCGGCCACTTTCATCACGGCATCGACCCACTTGCGGGTCTCCTCGAACCAGTCATTCATGAACTGGGTGAGCATGGCGACCGCTGCGCCACCATTGGCAGAGAAATGTTCGTCGACGATGCGGGCGTAGACCAACGGATAGAGCAGTCCGTCGAGTGCGACGTTCTGGGCTACGAACGACTCGAAGGGGTCGCGAAGTACCAGGCTGTCTTCGACATAACGGCGCAGCTCCTGCCATGCCGCACCTTCCATCCAGGCTGCCTTACCGGCATCCAGCGCCTCGGTGCCGCCCAGCAGCAGACCTATGCGTGACAGGTACTGGGCGCTGCCCAGATTGTCCATTGCATGGTAGATGCACGGTTGGGTGAATATCGCGCTGTAGCCGTAGCCACAGATGAAGGTGTTGTTCAGGTTCGCGCCCCAGGCTGCATGGCGCAACGGCACCAGCAGATCAAGCGCGGCACTGCGCATCTCCTCTGGCATCAGCTCGACCAGCCCGCGCGACTCGACGAAGGTGAAGTTGGCTTCGGCGTTTTCCTGCTGGCGTGCGCGGGTCAGGGTGTAGGTGCTGTAGTAGAACTGACGCGGGTCTTTCAGTGCATACCAGTCCTGCATGACGATTTTGGTGATCCCGGTGTCGTACAGCTCCTGCTCCGGGTCCCAGGTCGGGCGGTAATGAAGGTTTTCCGCAGCCTGAATGTCATAGCTGCCTTCCTGGTAACGCGAAGCCGGCTTGTCGCCAAAACGTCGGGCCAGGTGGTCGAAGGTCTGCCGCAATGGCTGAATGCTGACCGTGCGAAGATCGATTTGCATATGGGTTCTCCCTGCTGCGCCTCACACTTGGAGGCGCCGGTGTCTAGTGCTTGAAACGAATCCTGGTGGCGTCTGCGAGTCGCCAATTCCACTGCGCAGACTCCTCGTCCATCTCGACCACTCCAGCTTCCGGCGGCAGAACTTCCACCTCGTTTGCGGTGCAGAACTCGACGAAGGCTTCGTACGTCAGGATCATTTCAACGAACAGCTCGGGTTCGCCAATGGCGAAGTCGAACTCAATGAAATCCGAGCCACGACTACCGGTGATACGCACATAGCGTTTGCGTGTATCCAGTACCGTGGACGTCATGCCCAGTGCCTCTTCGGGCGTGCTCATGCGCACCTCCTCAAGTCACTACGGTCAGGAATGTTTCGTGCAACTTGCGCTGCGGGTAGTCGAGGCCCTGACCGAAGTTGTCAAACGTCCAGGTGATCGGCTCGTAGTCCGGATACGGTTGATAGCCGCCCATGAAAGTCTCGAAGCGGTTGCCCGAAGGGTCCCAAGCATAGATTGTGCAACCACGCGTCACGCCGTGACGGGTCGGCCCGATATCCACATCGATCTTGTTCATCGACATGATGTCTCCCGCGCGCAGCACCTGCTCCCAGCTCTCCATCAGGAAGGAGCAGTGATGCAGTTTGCCCGGCTCGGGATATTCAGCGAAGGCGATGTCGTGAACCTTGTGCGAGCAGGACAGCCAGATGGCCGCGTTGCTTTCTCCATCGGGTGTAAGAACGCTTTCTACCAAGTAGAAACCCAGAACTTCGGTGAATATCTTTTGTACTTCAGCGACGTTCGGACCATAAAGCAGGGTGTGATCCAGACGCACCGGACCGATGCCATGCTCACGTGCCAGTGTCCAGGGGGCCGGGTTGACCAGGCCGGCACCGTTGCCTACTGCGGTCTTCTCGGCGTACAGCTCGATCAGGTGACCGGAGGGCAGCTCGAAACGCACCCGCTCACCGGTTTCCAGCATTTCGCCGGCAGGGATGCGCGAGGTCTCAAGCCCGTATGCCTTGAGATCGCCATCGAGCTTTTCCAGAGTTGCCCGATCCAATACCTTGAAACCGAAAAAATCGATCCCGGCACTGTCGGCTTCACGTATCACATAGGAGTTGTGATCTCTCTCGTCCCAGCATTTGAAGTACACGCGCCCCTGATCATCGCGACCGGTTTCCACCAACCCCAGTACTTCACTGTAAAACTCAACACTTTCTTCAAGATTGAGCACACGGACCTGGGCATGGCCTGGTCTCAACACACCTGTCATCGCCATTTCTTGTCTCCGTTATTGGCTAATGAGGCTAGGCAGCAAACTTTTCAGAAAAGCTGCGACCTTGTTCTGAGTTGCCCAATACTCAATGCAGAGAAGATGCCAACTTAAATAACCTATTGTTTTATAAAAGATTATATAAAAAAATAGGTATTGGAATATCCTTGCCACCTGACCTTTATGTCGAATCAGCCTTGCCGTCTTACAAAAACGTAAGGCCGCAAGAAGCGGGTGCAATAAAAATAACGCGCCATAAAGCCTGAAAGTGCTATGAAAACAAATTTTCGAAAACACTTTTAAACCAAATAAGGCGCGCTGATTTGCCGCAGGCAAATTGCCGGACAAAAACTTCAATTATTCGCTGATACAAGAATGATTACATGAGGGGATGAAGGGAGAAGTGTTCGTTTTCGTCAAGTATGCGCAGCCTTCATTTCTGCGATTGCTTGACCCTGTAGGCCAATTGACGACGGGTGATTCCAAGCAGGCGCGCAGCGTGCGTGAGATTGCCATTGGCCCGACGCACAGCCAGTTGCAGCAGATGAGCCTCATGCGCCTGCAGGTTGAAACCGTCCTGCAGCAAATCTTCGTAGAAGCTGTCAAGTCGCGCTTCTTGTGCGTTTCCGACATGGCCTTCACGATTGATTACTGCGCCTGGCGCGGGTGTCGGCGCCAGGCTGGGAAACAGATACTTGATCTCGACCTGCTCACCCGAAGGAGTAAGCAGTACTGCGCGCTCGATGATGTTTTCCAGCTCGCGTACGTTGCCTGGCCAGTCGTAACCCATCAGCGCCTGCATTGCCAGGTCGCTGACACCCTGCAAAGTTTTGTGGTAGGTCGGCGAGTACTTTTCCAGCAAGACCGATACCAGTACCGGAATGTCGGACTTGCGCTCGCGCAGCGGCGGAATGACCAATGGATAGGTAGCCAGCCGGTAATACAGGTCAGCCCGAAAGCGCCCCTCGGCAATGGCCTGCTGAAGATCCATGTTAGTGGCGGCAACCAGCCGGACATTGACCTTGCGTGTCTTGTCATCACCCAGACGCTCCACTTCGCCAGTCTGCAGCACCCGCAACAGCTTGACCTGTGCCGACGGCGAAAGCTCGCCCAGTTCGTCGAGAAACAATGTGCCGCCGTCAGCGCGCTCGAAACGGCCTGCGCGCGAGGCCTGCGCGCCTGTATAGGCGCCCTTCTGCACGCCGAACAGCTCGGCCTCGATCAGATCGTGTGGAATCGCCGCACAGTTGACTGCCACGAAGGGCTTGTCCACACGAGGGCTATTCTCATGCAGCCACTGGGCGAAAACCTCCTTGCCCACGCCCGTCTCGCCCAGCAGCAGGACAGTGATGGGGCTGTTGGCCGCCTTGCTGAGCAGCTCGAATGCTTTGCTGAAGGCCGGTGAACTGCCTACCAGATTGCCTGGGGCATGCAACTCGACCTGCTGGCTGCGCAACTTCCAGAGGTCTTCCTGAAGATCCTGAAAAGGCGTCTGCTGGTCGGCCTGGCAGTATTCCAGACCAACATCATCACCCCAGGCCTCCGCTGGCTTACCCACCATCGTGCAGGTTGCGTCGCCACAGCAGACACATTGGGTTTCACGAAACACGATCAGCCGCTTGAAGAAACGCGACACATAACCCGATGCATATCCGGCCATGTTCCAGCAGGCAGAATGTTCGCCTACACCGAACAGCTGCAGATGCGACTCGGCCTCCCAGGAGTTGTCGCAACTGACATCACCGAAGAAGGTGCCCTCTTCCCAATCGATCTTGGCGTTGGTGATGGTTGAGCGTACCAACCCCTCGAAGGCATGCAGTTCCGGACCGATATTGAACACATCATAGGCGTCACCCTGGCCATAGAGTTTATATGCCAGATCGGCATCATGCTGCCCGGCGGCAAACCCCATGCGAAACAGCAACCCCTGCGCCCGCTTGGGGCCCAGCGACTCGAACAATTCCTGACGCAATGCGCCGAAGGCCTTGGCATGCATCAGCAGCATCCGGTTCTCGTCGAGCCATATCTGCCCTTTCTCAATATCGAAACGCAGGCGAGAACGCAGATTGAAGCGCTCGATCAGCGGTTGCTCGGTCATGTTTTTCTCAAAGTGTCCAAGGCATCGTCCCACGGGCATTATTTCCAGCGTCAGGTTCTGTACATTCCAGATGGCTATACCGTTGTAATAGCGTAACCATGGATTGTCATCTGGGCTTTAGTCGCTGCTTGCATCGACTCGAGCCGGCAGGCCGCTGCAAACCGGGCATTACGACATGCCGGCGCTTTGCTGAGGCCCTCCCGTGACCTGGGTTGCCAGCGCAGCACAGGCATTCTTGACCCGAATATAGGCATCACGAACCAGTGGCAAGCAGCGCGCCCGCTCCTGCTCCAGGGTGCCGCCCTGAGCAGCCTTTAGCATTGAGTCACGCACCTCTCGATAACTTATCAGTGCTGTACGCAGCTGTGTGATGGCACTGTCGCCCGGCGTCTGCCTGAGCAGCGCATCGACTTCCTCGTCGATTTTGTGAATACGCTGGATATGCGGAAGCATCTGCGCGGTCGTCTTGGCGTTCAGCACCATGATGTTGTGTGCTCGCGTTTCTTCAACGGCTTCAAGCAGCGCGCTGGATGCATCGCGTTTGACATCGATCCGATTGGCCAGCGCCTTGAGTTCCACCAGCCCCATCATCAGATCGCGCAGGCCTTTGTTGCAATCGTTGACCTTGCTGTCCAGATCGCCTGCCAACCGCGCCACAACACTTGAATCGTTCAGCAGCTGCCCGGCTGTCTGCGCCTGGCTGTCGGCGTAATCGGCAATTCCCTGCACGGCAGTAACAGTACCCTGCGCCGTTTCGGCGATTCCGCTCAGCATCTCTGCAGCCTCGGTCGAGCGCATCACGCCCTCATCGGTCCCCCGACGAGCACCAGCCAGCCGCTGATCGAGTCTATCAATACCCTGCACGATCAACGAAATGATTTCGCCCACACTGAGCGTCGCGTTGCCGGTGCTTTCGGCCAGTTTGCGTACCTCGTCGGCGACCACGCTGAAGCCCCGCCCCTGCTCGCCCGCACGCGCCGCTTCGATGGCAGCATTGAGCGCCAGCAGATTGGTCTGGCCGGCGATCCCCTGAATGATTGCGACAATCTCGCCGATGCGCCCGACTTGCCGCCGTACGCCATCGAACTCATCGCCCACCGCTGTTACGTTTGCCGAGAGGTCGAGCATTGCACCGGCCACCTGACGTACTTGCTCACCACCACCACTCACCTGATCCCGTGCGCGGGCACTGGCATCGGCCAGAGTCAGCGCCTGCTCAAGAGTGGCGCGCGCCTGTTCCGACATATTCTCGACCCGTCCCATGGAGTCACGCGCCATGGCCGACTGCTGATCGGCCGTGGCCACTGCTTCGGTGAAGCCCGAAACCAGCGTGCCGGTAGCCACGGTCAGATCACAGGCCAGTTTACTCATGTGCTTGACTGCCTCGACCTTACCTTGCAGAACAAGCTGCAGGCGCTCGAGCGAAGCCTGTGCATTGCCGCTGATCTCCTGCGGATCGTCCAGCAATGCACGCAGACCATCGATACGGGCCTTGATCGCATATTCCCGACGAACCACGCCTGTCAGCAAAACCAGACTGGCGGGTACCAGCAACGCCGCCCACAACCATCGCAGCGCCAGGGCGTCGAGGCCGCACAGAATCGCGACACCTGCAAGCAACAGCGTAACGATCCAGTCTTTGGGGTATCTGTTCATCCGGGTAACTCCTTGCAACCGCATCGAGAGTGACGCCAGGCCGCATCGACGGCCCGGCGCTCGGTTTCAGCTCACCGTGGCGGTTGTGGCTGTCGTGGCTGTGGCCGTTGTTGCCGTTACCAAAGCCGGGTTCACCTTCGGACGGAGCAGGAAGTGCGCCAGGGCAGGTAGCAGGATCAGCGCGCCAAGCATGTTCCAGACAAACATGAAGGCCAGCAGGATGCCCATGTCAGCCTGGAACTTGATCGGCGACCAGACCCAGGTGGCGACCGCCATACCCAGGGTAATGCCGGTCAGGATCACCACCTTGCCGGTGGAGACCAGAGCGCGATAGTAGGCCTCTGACAGGCTCAGACCTTCGCGCATGCGCACCAGGGTCACACTCAGAATGTACAAGGCATAATCGACGCCGATACCGACACCAAGCGCGATTACCGGCAGAGTGGCCACCTTGACACCAATGTTCATCCAGACCATCAGCGCTTGGCATAGCAACGAAGTGATCATCAACGGCACCACCGCGCAAACCACCGCCTGCCAGGAGCGGAAAGTGAGGTAGGCGAGAAAAATCACAACGGCATATACCAGCACCAGCATCTCGTCATTGGCCCTCTCCACCACGATGTTGGTGGCAGCCTCGATACCGGCGTTGCCGGCGGCATTGAGAAAGCTGATGTTCTCGTTGCCGTAACGCGCGTTGAAGCTCTCGATGGCATCGACCACGCTGGCCAGAGTGTCGGCCTTGTGGTCCTTAAGGTAGGCATAGACGGTCAGCAGGTCGCAGTTCTGGTTGAACATCTCGCGCGGCGCACGGGTGATGATGGCGTTGAGCATGTCCTGCGAGCGCGGCATCTCGAACCACTTGAGGCTGCCCTCGTTCATCCCGGCATGCGCCACCTTGGCCAGTCCGGCCAGCGAACTGGTGCCCTCCACACCCGGCAGTTGCTGCAGTTCACGCTCCAGCGCATCCACCGCGCTCAGGGTGCTGTAATGGGCGCACGCATATTGCGGGGTCTTGACCATGACGATAAACACATCACTGCTCGCCGCATAATTGGCGCCCATGAAGGCGTTATCCAGGTTATAGCGCGAGTCTGGCCGCAACTCCGGTGCGCCAGGGTCAGTGTCACCAACACGCAACTGCGAACCCACCGTCAAACCCAGGACGGCCAGACCCGCTCCGGCCAGCAGGGCCAGACTGGCCCATTTGCGCTGGGTGAACAGATCAAGGAACGACCAGAATGGGTGGCGCCGATGCCCAATATCCTCAGCCTCCAGGCGCTCGTTGCGCTGGCTGCGCTCTGCGGCGGCCTGGCTGACACCCAGGTAGGACAGCAGGACCGGCAGGACGATCAGATTGGTGAAAATCAGCATGGCCACGCCAATGCTTGCGGTAATCGCCAGATCCTGGATTACAGGAATATCGATCACCATCAGCACCGCAAAGCCAAAGGCATCGGTGATCAGGGCGACGATGCCGGTCACGAACAGGCGACGGAAAGTGAAGCGAGCCGCCACCAGCTTGTGCGTGCCACGCCCAATCGCCTGCATGATGCCGTTCATCTTCTGCGCGCCGTGGCTCATGCCAATGGCGAATACGACGAAGGGCACTAGGATCGAATAGGGGTCCAGTTCGTAGCCAAGCGTCGGCAACAGCCCGAACAGCCAGATCACCGCAATCAAGGAGCAGAACATGACCAGCAACGTACTGCGCAGGCACCGCGTATACCAGTAAAGCAGCACGGTGCAGATCGCGATGGCCGCGGCGAAAAACATCAGGACCTGCTGCAACCCGTCGATCAGGTCACCCACCACCTTGGCAAAGCCGGTGATATGAATGGCGATTTCTTCGGACTCGTATGTGCTACGAAGCTCTTCGAGGCGCTGCGACAGTGCGTGGTAGTCGATACGCTCACCGGTCTCGGCGATACGCTCCTGCAACGGCACCAGAATGATGCTCGACTGGTAATTCTCGGCCACCAGTTGGCCGATCTCGCCGGAACGCTCGACGTTGATGCGCACCTGTTCGAGACTCTGCGCCGAACCGTCGTAATCGTCCGGAATCACCGGCCCGCCGTCCAGGCCGTCCTCGGTGACGCCGGTCCAGCGTACCGCCGGCGCCCACAGAGACTTCATGTAGGGCCGATCCACACCAGGCATCAGGAACAACTCATCCGCAAGTTTGCGAACCGTATCCAGATACTCGGCCTCGAAGATGCTTCCCTCTTTCGCTTCGACCGCGATACGCAGGCTGTTGCCACCGCCGGCCATCTGCTTGCGGTTTTCCAGGAAGTTGGTGATATAGGGATGGTTAGTTGGAATCATCTTGTCGAATGCCGCATTGAGCGACAACCCGAGAGCCTGATAGCCCAGCACCAGCGTGACGATCAGACAGAGCACCAGCACCACTGGACGATTGTTGAAAATCATCCGCTCGACAATCGATCCCGACTTGCGGTCGAACGCCTGCAGGCTGGCAGCACCTGCCTCATTGCCTATGTGTTGTAGGTTGCTCATCATTTAACTCCCACAGCGATGACATCCGGCTGTATACGGGCTAGTCCGCGTGCGCCAGAGATGATCAGGGCACCGTCGGCAGCCTCGGCGATATCACTCAGGCCAGTGCTCGCCTGAACCGCCAGCGCCTCGAAATGCTGGCCATTGTCAGTACTGCGCAGCAGGCGACCGCTTTCATCACCCAGCAGCAACGCCCCATCACTCATCCGATGACCGGCGCTGATGGTTACCGATTGCCTCAAATCGATACGCTCCCAGTCGATACCGCCATCCGCGCTGCGCCAGACATTTCCACGCAGGCCGAAGGCCAGCAGAGCGCCATCGGGCAGATCGAGGGCACCAAAGAAAGTCCCTTCATAAGGCGTTTCGATCACCTCGAAGCTCGCTCCAGCATCCTCCGAGCGGAACAGCGCGCCCTGCTCACCGGCAATCAGCAGCGCGCCACCATCGGCCCTGACCTGATACAGATGCTTGCCGCGCGGGTTGGGAATCTGCCCGACCAGCGACTGCCAGCTCTTGCCACCGTCGCGGGTGGACAGGGCGATGCCATAGGCGCCGACCACATAGCCGCGCAGTTCATCGGCGAAGCGCACGCCGAGAAAGGGCTTGTCGGGACCATCGCTGACCAGGTATTCGGCACTGCGCAGCGCAGCGGCGGCGCCCTCCTCGCCGGCTTCGGCACGGCGCTTGGCGTCGTCGCGGATCACCGCAGCCGCCTGGTTGCCGTCGAGCTGGCGCTGCCAGGTCTCGCCGCCATCGGCACTGTGCAGCACCACACCGCTGTGTCCCACGGCCCAGCCGTGGCTGGCCGAGACGAAATGCACGTCGGTCAAGGCCACGCTTACCGGTACATTCCGGGCCTGACGCCAGCTGCGCCCGGCATCGTCGGAGAGCAGGATCGCACCACGCTCACCCACCGCCACCAGACGCTCTCCAACCTGAGAAACGGCCAATTGCAGGCTGTGCTGCGCCCGCGCATTTTCCCGTGCGGGCAGGTCGAGCAGGTCGGGGACGGTGCCCGGCGCTGCGTGGGAAGGGCCTGTCAGGCAGACCAGGGAGAACAGGGCAGCGGCCAGGGCCGTGCGCCGGTGGAGCGGAATCAGCGCGTGCATGGTACTTACTCGATCCGACCCCCACCTCCGCTGCGCCGTCAAACATGGCGCCTGCGGGGTGAGAAAGTCATGAGATTGGACTCCGGCCCCGCCCATGACGGGGCCGGGACTACGGCCTGAGTGACGGCTTAACGAACGCCTTCGGCGGCGACTGCATCACCCGTCCAGTGTGTTTCGGGCTGGCGCTCGACCACCTTGAAGACCGCCTCGTTGAGCGACTGGGTGGTGCTCATGGTGTTGGCCTGCAGGTTGAAGATGTGGGCCGGTTTCAAGCCCAGCATTGGCGTGGAGGGCAGTACAAACGGTGTGACCTGGGTGGTGCGCCACAGCTTGCCCTCGCTGTCGTAGCCGTCCATCAGCAGGATCATCCAGGAGTCTTCGTCGAAGTAGTACCTGCGCTTGGGTACCGCGTGACGTTTGCCGCTGGCTACCGTCGCCTCAACTTCCCAGACGCGGTGCAGCTCCCAGCGCACCTTGTCGGGGTTCAGATGATGCTTGCCGTAGGCCTCATCCATCGACGCGGTAACCACTTCGTTGGCGTTGTAAGGCACGTACAACTCCTTCTTGCCCACCAGCTTCCAGTCGAAGCGATCGATATGGCCCATCAGCCCCATCACTTCGTCGAAGTAGTTGGCGCCTGATGAAACGAAGTCCGGGGTGTCGTAGGCCACGGTCGGGGCGCGACGCACACGGCGCTGACCAACCAGATACTGCCAGGCCTGTCGTGCCTGCTTGACATCGATGCTGTCACGGAACACCAGGGATTCGCCGGCCTTGAACGGTGGAGCAATGGTGGCGAAGCGCATCAGAAAGTACTCGCCGCTCCATTTGTCCGCACTGCCATCCTTGTAGTAGTAGGGATACTGGTTGGACTGATCGTTCATGGTCGCCAGGGTGCGCGAACCATCGGAGGTCAGGACGATATTCTTGAAGCTGGTGACATCGGTCGCCTCGTTCTCGACGCGCAGCAGGTGATTCCAGATCACCTCGACACCCGCCTTGGGAATCGGGAACGGGATACCGCCGTAGCAGCCCTGCAATGACTTTCCGTCATCCTTGGTCTGGCAGGTCGTGGCATTTTTCACCGAGTTGTCGTACACGTATTGCGGCGCTACACCGGTTCGATGGGTTGGGTAGACATCCAGACGGAAGCTCTCGGGGAACTTCTTCAGCAGGGCTTGAGTACCCTCCGACAGGCGCTCTGCATACTGCTCCATGTTCTGCGCGCTGATTTGCGCAATCGGTTTTTCATCGGCAAACACCTTGCTCGGGATGTCGCCCACTTTCTCGCCAGAAGTCGACACATTCAGGCTGGGCATCCAGGCCGGAATGCTGCCATCTGCGTTGCCGGCCATTTCCCCACCCAGCGGATTGAGCGTTTTGCCCAGTGCTGC
>JADKLW010000488.1_pt1 | contig 16127 bp, 14 predicted proteins | sample 8641881 | NCBI WGS metagenome assembly JADKLW01 (sample SAMN16272185, study PRJNA661076) | feces metagenome | isolation source: fecal sample from diarrhoea affected cattle B | host: Bos taurus | place: South Africa: Lokaleng Village, Mahikeng | collected 2019-09 | reverse complement strand
GGTGTGCTTACGCCGCATATTCGTGATGACGGCAGCCACCTGACGCATCTGGAAACTGCTCTAGTTCTGCGTAAATCCGGCCTGTCGCCTCTCGGGCCGCTGGCGGTAAATACGTTCGCGCCGGACGAGGGCAATATGTATTTGCTCGGCAAATGTGCGTCGCCAGAACAAAAAGCGCACTTTCTGCAGCCATTGATTGACGGGAAGACACGCTCAGCCTTTTTCATGACCGAACCGGCGAGTGAAAATGGTGCAGGTTCCGACCCGATGATGATGCAGACAACGGCAAAACCCGATGGCAACCATTGGGTCATTAACGGTCGCAAAACATTCATCACCGGAGCCAAAGGTGCAACCGTGGGGATCGTCATGGCGAAATCCGATGACGGCGCCTGTATGTTCCTGGTCGATTTGCCTGATCCGGCGATCACCATTGAACGGGTGCTCGATACGATCGACAGTTCCATGCCGGGTAGTCATTCTGTCGTGAATATCGAGAATTTACGCGTACCCGCTGACCAGATGCTTGGAGAGAGTGGAGAAGGTTTCAAATATGCACAAGTCCGGCTGGCACCTGCACGGCTGACCCATTGTATGCGCTGGCTTGGCTCTTGTGACCGCGCGCAGGAAATCGCGTCGGATTATGCCCGCAAGCGGATGGCCTTTGGTAAGCCGCTGATCGACCATGAAGGGGTCGGTTTCATGCTGGCAGAAAACATGATTGATCTGAAGCAGGCTGAATTGATGATCGATTGGTGCGCGCGCGTGCTTGATACGGGTGCGCTGGGCACGACCGAAAGTTCGATGGCGAAAGTGGCCGTTTCGGAAGCCTTGTTCCGCATTGCAGATAAATGTGTTCAGGTCATGGGCGGCACTGGCCTTAGCCGGGATACGGTAGTCGAACAGGTGTTCCGTGAGGTACGCGCTTTTCGCGTTTATGACGGACCGACCGAAGTTCACAAATGGTCGCTGGCCAAGAAAATCAAGAAGCAGCAAGCACCCGAATAATGAGAACGCAAGCCTCTTCTAAGGGAAAAGAGAGAAAGGCTTGATGTTTCGTCGCGCAGTCGCATCCGGTGGGAAGGTTGTTCAATAATGAAGGCCTCTCACCGGGCCGACTTGCGGGTCAATTGGAAAGACGCCTTTGCTCTCTTGGGAGGGGAGTGATTTTAGGAGAGAGATTATGACTACCAACAGAAAATTCACGCTGGTAAATCGTCCTGACGGCGAGCCGAAACCTAGCGACTTCAAACTGGTGGAAGAAGAATTGCCGGAATTGTCAGACGGTGCGTTTCTTGTCCGCAACCATTATATTTCACTGGATCCCGCACAGCGCGGTTGGATGAGCGATGCGGAAAGCTATATGCCCCCCATTGCTTTGGGCGATGCCGTGCGGGCGAGTGCGGTTGGCCGGGTCCATGCCTCTAAAAACCCGGATTTTGAAGAAGGCCAATGGGTTGTCGGACTGGCGGCTATGGAAGAATATTCGGTCGTCGAAGCAGGTGGCTTTACCGCTCCGGTAGACGCATCGCTTGTGCCTTCTCCTACCAATTTCCTGTCAGTTCTCGGCGCTGTCGGCATGACGGCTTATTTCGGAATGATCGAAGATGGCCAGCCCAAAGAAGGCGACACGCTGTTGGTAACCGGAGCTGCGGGTGCGGTTGGGTCGCTGGTCGGGCAAATCGGAAAAATCAAAGGTTGCCGGGTAATCGGCATTGCAGGCGGTGCCGATAAATGTGCGCGGCTGACCGACCATTATGGTTTTGACGCTGCGATTGACTATCGCGGCAAGAGCCAGAGCGAACTGGAAGCAGAAATTGCGGCGGCTGCACCAGATGGTGTCGATATTATCTGGGAAAATGTCGGTGGCATCATTCTGGACGCTGGCCTTACTGCAATCAACGAATATGGCCGCGTAGTGCTATGTGGCCTTATCAGCGAATATAACAGCCCCGAACCGGTAGGCATCCGCAATCTGTGGTATCTTGTTTCCCGCCAGGTAACGATCAAAGGCTTTCTTGTCCGCGACTATCCGCCACGCTTCCCGGAAGGTATCGCGCAGATGGGGCAGTGGCTGGCCGAAGGCAAGATCAAGCATGACGAGGATATCGAACGCGGCATCGAGAATAGCTATGACGCATTCATGAAGCTGTTTTCGGGCGGCAACCAGGGCAAGTTAATTCTGGATGTTTCGCCAGACAAATAGGGGGAATCAACATGTCAAATGTGAATGAAAAGCTCGTTCTAGACTTTATCGAAAGTTGGAACCAGCGTGACTTTGATGCCATTTATGCCGCGATGTCGGATGATATTTTCTACCATAATATCCCGATGGAGCCATGTAATGGCCTCGCCGAGGTAAAAGCTTTTTTCGACGGCGGTGGCCTTAATTTTGAAGAAGCGGATTGGATCGTTCATGCAATCGCGACCAATGGCGACGTGGTCCTTACAGAACGCACGGACAAGTTCAAAATGGCCGGACAATGGATCGCGATCCGCGTGATGGGCGCTTTTGAAATTGAAAATGGCAAGATCGCCAAGTGGCGGGACTATTTTGATCTTGCCGAGTTTCAGGGTCAGGTCGCTGCGATTATGAAAGCTAATGCCTCATAAAATGCTGCTTAATGGGTTAGCTGGGTTTGTATAACGCCCCGTTATCCACGGGATATTCCCCGGCTGTCATGAAGCGCGAAGCATCGCTGGCCAGATAGACGCAAAGCTCTGCGACATCGTTCGGATGACCAAGCCCCCCGAGTGGGATCATTCCCGTCCGGGGCGTTGGTTCGCCTTGTGCGCCAACGGATTCTTGCCTGACCATGGGAGTATCAATCCCTGCGGGGTGCAGGCTGTTGCAACGGATCGGGTAATTCTGTTCCTTGCAGTGCAGCGCTACCGATTTGGTCATCGACCGCACACCACCTTTGGCCGCCGTATAAGCTAGAAATGCGGAATATCCTTGCAGTGCAGCCATAGAACTGAGGTTAATGATAGAACTGGGCTGGTCGTTATTTTTCATTGCACGCACAGCGGCCTGACAGCCAAGGAATACCCCTTCCAGCATTATCGCATTGGTCAGACGAAACTGCTCAAGAGTGCAATCCTCAATGGTTGCCGGAATAACCAGACCGGCATTGTTGACCAGAATATGCGGAGTGCCATAGGCTTTTTGCGTTTCGTCAAACACCTCTTGCCAGCGGATAGGGTCGGCAACGTCCTGATGCAAGCCCATTGCATGGTCGCCGATGGACGAAGCAAGCTCGGTAACGCCAGCGCTAATGTCCGTAAGAACGACCTTTGCACCCTCACTGGCAAACTTTTCGCCAATGGCTTTCCCAAGACCGGAAGCAGCGCCTGTAACGATTGCAATTTTACCCTCTAAACGAGCCATGATTTCCCCTCCCCATTTCACTTCTTATTGATAGCATAGGTCGCTCTTGTGACCCTTATGGCAACCATTAAAATCATTAGTTTGCGTAGCGTAATTTCAGTCATCACCGGGGCTACTGTGGTATGAATATCACACCTGTGACGATTTGCTATCAAATTGGGTAGCAGAGCCCCGTAAAAGTCACGCTTAATATGCTCCCACAATCTGCACAGCGGAATCAGCTCATCATTCGCGCGCAGGCAATAATTAAATGCAACTCGGCCCCGATAATTAACAGGGTCACTCAGGGAGGAAGCGATGACAAAAGAAATAACACATCATAACTTAAAATCGCGGGCATTGCTGCTTGGTTCAGTAGCCAGTCTGGTTTTTGCCGGATTTGTCGTACCAGCTCATGCCCAGGAAGCTGTACAGGAAGATAGCAGTTTTGAAGAAGATAACAGCTATAACGTGATTACGGTTACGGCTCGTAAACAACAAGAAACATTGCAGGAAGTTCCAGTCACAGTCTCTGCTATTGGTAGCGAGACTCTGGAGAAGTTTCAGGTCGACGAAATTGCCGATGTGGTTAGCCGTGTTCCGTCGCTGAACGTAGCGATCGGTGGCTCCGGCTCCGGCGGTCAAATTTCACTGCGCGGTGTCGGGTCTTCGAACCTTTCTGCTGCGTTTGACTCTGCTGTCGCTTTCGATTTTGACGGGGTGCAGGTTAGCACGATGCGTATCGTGCAGGCCGGCTTTTTTGATGTCGAGCAGATCGACGTTCTGAAAGGCCCGCAGTCCCTGTTCTTTGGTAAAAGTGCTTCGGCCGGTGTGTTTTCCATCCGGTCAGCCAATCCTACGCAGGATTGGGAAATGGGCGGCAAGGCATCCTACGAATTTGAAGAAAAAGGGAAAGTCTTTGGCGGTTATATTTCCGGTCCGATCAGTGACACTTTGGGTGTCCGTTTGGCGGCGCGCTATACCGACATTGATGAATATGTAAAATTGGAGCCTGGCACGCCGGCCATTAACCGGGAACGCGGCCTAAGTGAATTTGTTGGCCGTGCGACATTGCAATGGGACCCAGCTGACAATTTCAATGCCAACCTGAAGCTGAACTACGTCAAGAACAAGAATGATGGTGCGACAGCGCATCAGGATATTTTTTGCGGCCCCAATGGCCGTCCTGACGAAGTAGTATTGCTGAACGGTGCAGTTGCTATTCCAACCGTTGCAAGCTGTAACATCAATGATGATACCTATGCTACGCAGGTCGATCCAAACCCTGCGCTGGTTACGAAATTTCCTGATGGAAGTGCCGGTGCAGATGGCCGTTATCCGGGCAAGCCGTTTGGCGAAACCGATATTTTCTTTGGCCGGTTGAAATGGGATCTGGATCTTTCCGATACTCTGACACTGTCATCCGTATCTGGTTATCTTAACCTCGATTCAGTTGACTTTGACAGCTATAGCTATGGCGGTGTCGGCCTGGCCTTTAACCCGGATGGTCTGCCGCTTTCGGCCATTGCACCTGCTCTTGACGCGGTGAATTTTCCCGGTGCGGCTCTGGCTGCTGGGCAAAGTGATCCACGCAACCAGACCGAACAGTTCACTCAGGAACTGCGCCTGACAAGTAATTTTGACGGCATGTTCAACTTCATGGTTGGCGCATTCTACGAGAGCCGCGAAATTGACCTGGGCACGTCGCAGCAGGCCGTCAATATTTCGATTATTGCGCCAGATCCTGTGACGGGAAGCACTTTTGACTATTACAAAAAGCAAAAGACCAAAACCGAAGCATTTTCTGTATTCGCAAGCACGACGCTTGACCTGACCGAGAAGTTACAGCTTTCCGGTGGTTTGCGTTGGACGGATGAAAGCAAGGTTAGCCGGATTACGGTTCCTTATGTTCACTCGTTCCTGTCATCGACACCGGCATTTATTGACAGCGGTTTCTTCTCCGGACCGATCAACTTTAGCGATAGCAACTTCTCTCCAGAAGCTTCCATTCGCTATCAGGCGACCCCGGATATCAATATCTACGCTGCGTTCAAAACCGGGTTTAAATCGGGCGGCATAGACAATAGTGCGTTGCCATCGAACAGCTTGCTGGGCTTTAACGATCCTGATCCAGCGGTTCGTCAGGCAGTTGCAGACTCTATCCGCTTTGAATCAGAAACCGGTATTGGCGGCGAAATCGGTGTGAAGAGCCAGTTTGCGAACCGGTCTATCACCTTTAACGTCTCGGGCTTCTATTATGTGTTCGACGATCTTCAGGTGCAGAACTTCGATGCCACCAAGGTTCAGTATCTGACCTACAACGCTAGTCAGCTGACCACCAAGGGTATCGATATTGATTGGGCCTGGTTCACTCCGATCGAAGGTTTGAACCTATCCGGTGCGCTGGCTTATACAGATGCGAAATTCTCGAAGGAATTTATCTCTCTCGATCCCGATGGTATCGCGAATAGCGGAGACGAGATTGATCTGGACGGTCGCAGAGCAGCGCGGGCACCTGAATTTGCTGGTAATATCGCGTTTGACTGGACCATGCCATTTAGCGATAGCATGCAATTCGGTCTGAACGGCAACCTGCAATATTCAAGCTCTTACTTCACGAACCAGTCGACCCTGACCGATTATAAACAGGACGGCTATGTCACCATTGATGGTGCCGTTTCTATCGGTCACCCGGAAGGCAAGTGGAAACTGGCTCTGGTTGGTGTGAACCTGACCGATGAAATCTGGACCAATACCAGTGGCGGGCGTCCGTTCCTGGCAGGACCGGGACTGGGACTGCCGGTTGGCGATGACCTTTCCGTCACGCAGAACCGTGGCCGTCAGGTCTTTGTGGAAGCCAGCTTCAAGTTTTGATTGACTCTCCCGTTAATCAATTTTGGGCCGGGGCAGTGCAAGCTGTTCCCGGCCTTTTTTTATGGGGCTGTGCAGGGGCGCTTTTAAGTCAGGGTGAGCATGGGAATACTTATAATGACAGTGGCCCGTCTCCGCGGATCATCTAGTTTGTGTGATCATGTAATGTGACGAAATATCCAGCAACTGAGGAGAGTAAACATGGGACGTCTTGAGGGTAAAAAAGCAATCATATTGGGCGCTGCCGGCTCGGGTAATATGGGGCAGGTGATGGCAAAGCGTTTTCGTGATGAAGGCGCGGAAGTTCTGGTAGCTGGCCGGAAAGAAGACGAGCTGAAACGCTTTTCGGAAGAAATTAACGGCCATTACGCGCTTTGTGATCTGACGGTCGAGGATGAGATTAACGCGCTTGGCGAAACGGCGCTCAGCAAGATGGGCAGCGTTGATATTGCCGTCAATGCCACCGGTCTGGGCTTTCTGAAGCCGTTCCTGGAAAATACCAGGGAAGAGCTTGAGACGATTTCGGCGCTGCAATTTGTCGGTCCTTTCCAGTTTTACCAGGCGATGATCCGGGCGATGACAAAAGCGGGTAACAAGGGTGGTTCGCTTATCCAGATCAGCTCGGCGACAGCGACCATCATGCTCAACGATCATGCTGCTTATATGGGTAGCAAGGCGGCTACCGATCATATTATCCGCTGCGTGGCGCATGAGTTTGGCGAGCAGGGCATCCGTGCCAACAGCATCTCACCGGGCCTTACCCGCACGCCGATGACTGCGGGCGTCGAGCAGGTGCCGGGGCTGCTTGAAGCGTTTGAAGCACGCTATCCTTTGGGCCGTATTGGCACGAGCGAGGATATTGCAGCGGCGGCGGTGTTCCTGGCGAGTGACGAATGTTTCATGACCGGCGAGAATTTGCAGGTCAATGGCGGGCTGTGCCTGCGTGGTAATCCTACCAACAAGGACCGGGAATTGATGGCGCAGTCTTTGGCTGCCGCTTCCTGATCTAAACTCTTGGAATAATGGTCCTGAGCCTTGTTTAAGCAGCAAGGTTCGGGACTTTTTCGCTTGTCTGGCGTTCTTTCGATAGGTCTATATTCCGACCGGTAATCGCAAGCCGGTAAGGGCGCAGCTATATCTAAGTCGTTGTATTAAAAGGAAAAGGCGTCCGCCGGTATCTTTTGGATACTGGCAGGACGCCCTGTCTCGCTATTTAACCCGGATGGGCAAATAGCATTTTTGCAAATTAATGCAGAATAAGTCGAGCTTACTCGGTAACTTCAGCAGCAGCGTCTGTTGCAGCGTCGCCAGCAGCTTCAGCGGCTTCACCAGCAGCGTCGGCAGCTTCACCAGCAGCAGCAGCGGCATCACCAGCAGCTTCGCCGGTTGCGTCTACAGCAGCGTCGGTTGCGGTGTCAGCAGCGTCTACAGCTTCAGCAGCAGCGTCTTCTGCAGTTGCAGCAGCTTCGGTTGCTTCGTCAGCGGATTCAGCACATGCTGAAAGAGCAGGAATTGCAAGTGCAAGGCCGGCTACTGCCAGCATATTGCGAAGGCTTGTTTCGTTAGACATTAAATATCCCCTTTGGAATGAACTAGACCTGCATCTCTATCCGCAACGGCATATCCATGGCAAGTGTAATTCTACCAATTGAGAAAAATATTGAAAATCATAGGGCTACAGAGCGTTATAATGGTTAATAAAGCGGGTAAAATAGTTAATAGCTCACCCTAGTTTGCGCCTATTTTTCTACTCCGCGAATCTTTCCCCACTGCCGCGTGACCGTATATCCAAGGTATCCTGTGCCAAATAACGCATATAAGGGTTCCGGGATTCCGGACAGATAGGCGTTCATTCCGGTCGCAATATCGCGTGCCGCTTCTGGCCGGATGGCGGCAATCAGCCCCATCGGGATTGACCAGAGCAAAAGCAGATACATGACGTAAAGAAAACTGGGCCGGGCGCGGCTGGTCCACGGGTCGGTGGAGCGGGCCTCGGCCAATATGGCGGACATCTGGACACGGACCTGCTCAAGCTCCTGGCTGCCCTCCATCTTGAGCAGCTCCAGCTTGGCACGGTCCCGCGCCTCCTTGTCGGGAATGATCTTGTCGATAATCTGCGAAACAGGTCCGATAAGAGTGGAAAGTAAAGACATGGCATAAGTCCTTTTTCATGGGTTGAGTATATATTAGCATTTTCTAAAGTTCACAAAGTTCACACCAAGGAACCGCCAATTTGCGCCATTCCTTGATTTTTGCGCCATAGCGGCCCCGCCCGAAATTAAAGAGCAGGGGAAGCTGAGGGGGAGGGCGCGATCCGGCACTTCAATCACCCGATCCGGTGGGCAAGCCAGCCATAAAGAAACGCCTCGTTCGCAGGACGGCTCTCGGCCAGGCTGATGTAACGCTCGCCCTGCAACGCCTCGATGGCTTTCAGGATGACGCGTTCCCCGTTCGCGCCGCGCTTTTTCAGGAATTGCTGCAAAGCGCCGATGGTCTGCGGGCCGATTTTGCGATCAACCTTTATATCGGCAAAGTCCTGACCATTGCGGTTCAGAGCATTGAGCGCGCGTTGCAGAAAGCTGGTGGCTATCGCGGCCCCCATATTGATGCCGGTGTCGAACAGTTCTGCGGCCAGGCTTGGCGCATGAAGCGCGATTTTATCAAAACCGGGCCGCAGCCAGTAAGTGCGCCTATATATGGCGACCGCTTCGTCATAGGGGAATTGCTGCATGGAACCGGCATAGCCATGGCTGCGCGCCACGGCTTCGGTGATGCCCCATCGGGTCGGTCCGCCGCGATCAGCAGGGTGATTGGAATAATCACCCTCCACCGCGATTACATCCTCTATCATTCTGTCTATGTCCATCGTTATAACCCTTTCCTTTAGAATTGATGCGATTTATAACCTATATGGTGATATGTAGGAAAGGGCTGTTTCGCGGACACAGAATTTAATTGACTGATTAACTTCCATAGGGCCTATTCTGGTCCTGTTCAGGGCGGATGATTCGCCCCAATATTTTGCAGGCGATGAAACGCCTCGAAAAACAGGTTTAGGAGCTGGTAGATTGAACTTTGATTTCTCTGAAGATCAGAAATTCCTGCGTGACGAAGCGCGCAAATTTTTGGCCGCGCAATGCACAAGCGCGCATGTCCGTGCGGTGCTGGACGATGACACGAAGACCCATAATCAAGAGGTCTGGCAGAAAATTGTCGAAATGGGCTGGCTAGGGGCCGCTATTCCGGAAGAGTTTGGCGGACTTGGCCTTGGTATGCTGGAACTGTGCGTCATTGCAGAGGAACTGGGCCGGGTGCTGGCGCCTGTGCCGTTCGGATCATCGGCCTATTTCTTTGCAGAGGCGCTCAAACTGGCCGGGACAGAGGAACAGAAAGCAGAATTACTGCCGAAAATTGTCGATGGCTCGGTTGTCGGCTGCATTGCCACTACCGAAGGGCCGGGCGCTTTGTCGGCAGCGTCGTTGCAGACGGCGTTCAAGGACGGCAAATTGTCCGGAAAGAAAGTGCCGGTGACGGACGGCGACATTGCGACCCACGCGGTTGTCCTGGCCAAAGAGGGTAGCGCAACCGGCCTTTATATCGTGGCGCTGGAACAAGACGGCGTATCGCGCAGCTCGATCAAAACGCTGGAGCCAACGCGCAGCCATGCCAGCATTGATTTTGACGGAGCATCGGCCACCCGGCTGGGTCAGGAAAGCGGCAATGGCATGGCGCTTCTGGATCAGGTGATGGACCGCGCGGCGGTGTTGATTGCCTTTGAACAACTGGGCGGCGCGTCACGCTGTCTGGAAATGGCCACAGAATATGCCAAGGAACGGCAGGCTTTTGGCCGCCCGATTGGCGGTTATCAGGCGATCAAGCATAAGCTGGCCGACATGTATGTGAAAAACGAAGTGGCGCGCTCCAACGCTTATTACGGCGCATGGGCACTGTCCACCGACGCGGCGGAACTGCCGGAAGCGGCGGCAGCCGCGCGGGTTGCGGCATCGGAAGCCTTCTGGTTTGCCAGCAAGGAAAATATCCAGACCCACGGCGGCATGGGCTTCACATGGGAAGTGGATTGCCATCTTTTCTATCGCCGCGCGAAATTACTGGCCGTGCAGGCGGGTAGCCCGGCGATATGGAAAGAAAAGCTCGTTTCCGCGCTGGAAACCCGAAACGCCGCATAAGCAAAAGATTTACGAGGATTAAAAAATGGATTTTAAAGACTCACCGGAAGAAGCTGCGTTCAGGGCTGAAGCCCATGCTTTTTTGAGCAAGCATCTGAAACCCAAAAACCAGGCGGCTTTGCGTTCGGGACGCCGCGAAGACTATCTGGATCAGGCCAAGAAGTGGCAGAATATCAAGGCGGAAAACCAGTTCGCCCAGATTACATGGCCCAAGGAAATTGGCGGGCGCGGCGGCACGCCGATGCAGCAGGTGATCTGGAACCAGGAAGAGGGCAAGTTCGACGCCCCGATTGCGCCGTTTACCATCGGTCTGGGTATGTGTGTTCCGACCGTCATCGCCTTTGGTTCGGACGAGCACAAGAAACGCTATGTCCAGAAAGCGCTGCATGGCGAGGAAATCTGGTGCCAGCTGTTCTCTGAACCGGCAGCCGGATCGGATGTCGCTGGCCTGAAAACCAAGGCGGTGAAGGATGGCGACGATTGGGTGCTGAACGGGCAGAAAGTCTGGACATCCGGCGCGCATTATGCAGATTTCGGCATCGTGCTGGCCCGCACCGATCCCGATGTGCCCAAGCATAAGGGTCTGACCATGTTCATCGTCGACATGAAGCAGCAGGGGGTCGAGGTTCGCCCGATCCACCAGGCTTCGGGGGGCAGCGAGTTTAACGAAGTCTATTTCACCGATGTCCGTATTCCCGACAGCGACCGGCTGGGCGAACCCGGCATGGGCTGGAAAGTGGCGCTGGTCACATTGATGAACGAGCGGCTTGCCGTGGGCGGTTCTCCGGGGCCGGACTGGCAGGAAATCATGGACTATGCGCGTTCAGCCGGGACGATGAGCGATCCAGTGTTCCGGGCCAAGCTTGCCGACTGGTATGTCGCGGCGCAGGGCTATAAGCTGACCAAGTTCCGCACCCAGACGGCTTTGTCGAAAGGCGAAACGCCGGGGCCGGAAAACTCCATCGGCAAGGTCATCACCGCCAACCATTTGCAGGACATTTGCAACAGCGCGATTGAAATGCAGGGCCATTACGGGATTATTTCCGACAAGGACGAGGCGGCGGCGAACGCGATATTCCAGGAAAGTTTCCTGTGGGCGCCGGGTCTTCGCATTGCGGGCGGCACGGACGAGATTTTGAAAAATATCATCGCCGAACGCGTGCTGGGTCTGCCGCAGGATGTGCGGGTGGACAAAGACAAACCGTTCTCGGCTTTTTAGAGTGATTTCGAGTGAAATGGAACATTTCACGGCTCGGAAATCACGGTAAAACAATAAGCTAGACCAAATTTTGATTCAATCAAAATTGAACAGAGTCTAGCCGGGAACGCGTCAGGCGGAGAGCGAATCCCGGACTTCGGCAGCAAGCGTGTAAGATTTCAACCGCGCTTCATGGTCGAAGATAGAGCCGGAGATTATCAGCTCATCCGCCTGCGTGCGCTCCAGAAACGCCTCTACACTGCTGCGAACGGTATTCTTGGTGCCAATCGCGCTGGCTTGCAGGGTTTGCGCGAGCATCCCTTGCGCTGCGGGCGGAAGGCTTTCGCGATAGCCTTCTATCGGTGGCGGCAACTTGCCGGGATTGCCGGTGCGTAGAGCGACAAAGCTCTGCATCATCGAGGACGCAAGACGCTCTGCTTCGGCATCGCTGTCGGCGGCAAATATATTATAGCCGCAGATCACATAAGGCTCCGCCAGATGCTCCGACGGTTTGAACTCGCGCCGGTAAATGGCGAGCGCGTCATCCAGCGCTTGCGGCGCGAAATGCGAGGCAAAGGCATAAGGCAGGCCGAGAGCGGCAGCAAGCTGCGCCCCGAACAGGCTGCTGCCCAATATGTAAAGTGGCACGTTAGAGCCAGCGCCCGGCGTTGCCTGAATACGCAGCCGCTCGTCACCTGACAGATAGGCTTGCAGTTCCAGCACGTCGCGCGGAAATTCATTGGCGTCCGTGTTCAGATTGCGCCGCAGCGCCTGAGCAACAATCTGGTCCGAACCGGGCGCGCGGCCCAGCCCCAGATCAACACGGCCGGGGAATAGCGCTTCCAGTGTTCCGAACTGCTCGGCAATTACCAGCGGTGCGTGGTTGGGCAACATGATACCGCCAGCGCCAATGCGGATGCTCTTTGTGCCGCCGCCAATATGGGCCAGCGCCACCGCAGTCGCTGCGCTGGCAATGCCGACCATGCCGTGATGCTCGGCCATCCAGAACCGCTCATAACCCAGCGTCTCTGCATGTTGCGCCAGATCAAGCGAGCGGTCGAGCGCCGTTCGCACATCCGACCCTTCCGGCACTTGTGACAGGTCAAGAATGGAAAATTTTACCGCATTGCTCATAACTATCCCTTTTGTCCCAATTGACCCGCCACTGTAATCGCGTAACCGCCCGGCAGTTGCTGAAAACCCAGTGTCGGGAGCAGCAATGTCCATGCGCGTTCATTTCCATTTAGGAACAAACGCGCAGTATAAAAGCCATTGCCTTCAATTTTCAGGGTTAATTCTTCCATACCCGACCCGCTGGTGAGCGGAAGGACGAGCACGCCGTCATCGCAGATCGCATTGCCGAGCAAGCCTTGCTTCAGGTCCAGCCCCGGAATATTGGCGTCGAGCGATAGCCGCACCCGTCCACTTGCCGACTGGCAGCGGCCAGCAGAAAAGCGCGTGCTGAAATCATCCAGCGAGATATTGGTGACCGGCATCGGGGCCAGCGCTTGTCCCACGCTCAGCATGGTGGTGGCATTTTCGACCAGCATGTCGCTGCCCTGCTTGCTGATCGCTGCGGTGAGGCCGCTGTCTTCAGCAGAAGCCGGACGATCCAGATCCATCGTGACCCGGCCGGTTAGCAAGGGAAAGAACCGCACACTCGCATTCAGGTCGCCCAGCGCAAACGGCCCCATCCGCGCTTGCTCGATCCGCCCGTTCCAGATCGTCCCGGTAATATCCCGCGCAGAAAACCGCGAATCCTCAAGCCCAGCCAACCCGACCGCAAGCTTCAGCGGCATAAGCGCCAGCGTCAATATTATCAGCGCGGCGATGGCCAGAACATAAATCAAAGCACGCGATCCCCGCTTTTTCATTTTAACTATTCATCCTGACATGGCTTATTTGGATCCCGATACAAGTTCAGGATGACGAAAGAGTAGGGGATGAAAGCTACTCCGCCGCTACAACCTGATCTTCAGCGGCCTCGGTGGCTGCTTCGATCTCGGCGGCTTTGGCTTCGACCAGCTTGACGATATGATCGACCATATCGCTGTCTGAGACATGGTGGTCGGTGACGCCGGAGAGGTAAACCATGTGCTTGCCCGCGCCGCCGCCGGTGATGCCGATGTCGGTTTCGCGCGCTTCGCCCGGTCCGTTGACGACGCAGCCAAGGACCGAGAGCGAAAGCGGCGTGCGGATATGTTGCAGCCGTTCTTCCAGCGTCTGCACCGTGCGGATAACGTCAAAGCCCTGCCGCGCGCAGCTTGGGCAGCTTACCACGCGCACGCCCCTTGTCCGCAGGCCAAGCGCCTTTAGCATTTCATAGCCGACGCGCACTTCTTCTTCCGGCTCGGCGGACAGGCTGACGCGGATCGTGTCGCCAATTCCCGACCACAGCAAATTGCCCATGCCGATGGAGCTTTTGACCGTGCCGCCGATCAAGCCGCCAGCCTCTGTAATGCCAAGATGCAGCGGGCAATCCACCGCGTCGGCAAGCTGCGCGTAAGCCGCAACGGCAAGGAAAACGTCGGACGCCTTCACCGCAACCTTATATTCGTGGAAATCATGGTCTTGCAAAATCTTGATATGGTCGAGCGCGCTTTCAACCAAGGCCTCCGGACAAGGCTCGCCATATTTTTCGAGCAGGTCTTTTTCCAGGCTCCCCGCATTGACACCGATGCGGATCGCGCAGCCATTGGCCTTGGCGGCGTCAACGACTTCCTTGACCCGCGCCGCGCTGCCGATATTGCCCGGATTGATCCGCAGGCAGGCCGCGCCCGCTTCCGCCGCTTCTATGCCGCGCTTATAGTGGAAATGGATGTCGGCGACGATAGGCACGTTACTGGCGCGCACAATCTGCTTGAGCGCCGCCGTGCTTTCGACATCGGGGCAGGACACGCGGATAATATCAACGCCCGCTTCTTCACAGCGGCGGATCTGGTCGATTGTCGCCTTTGCGTCGCTGGTCAGCGTGTTGGTCATCGTCTGCACGGTGATCGGCGCATCGCCCCCGACCGGCACGTCACCGACCATGATCTGGCGGCTTTTGCGGCGATCAATATCACGCCATGGACGAAGGGAAGGGGTATTGGCAGTCATATCTTGCTCTTGTAAGAAGGGCTCTGTTGCTCGACATATATGCCCTTCGCAGTCAAAAGGGTAGGGCGAAGTGGGAGAGATTTGCAATGATCCGCTTTTTGATGCGTTTAACCGGTCTCGCCGTCCTGCTGTGCGCGCCGGCTTCCATCGCCCATGCAGAAGATGTGCAGACCAAGGACGCACGCTGGTCCATCGCCATTCACGGCGGCGCAGGCACGATAGAGCGCGGAGTCATCACACCCGAACAGGATGGTGAAATCCGCGCTGCGCTATCCACCGCACTGGAAGCCGGATCAAAAGTCCTGAAAGCCGGCGGAACAGCGACAGATGCGATTGTTGCGGTCATCACATTCCTCGAGGACAACCCCAATTTCAACGCTGGCAAAGGCGCTGTATTCACCTGGGACAAGACCAACGAGCTGGACAGCAGCATCATGGACGGCAGCGACCTGTCTGCCGGTGCGGTTGCTGGCGTTACCGCGACAAAGAACCCGATCTTGCTGGCCCGTGCGGTCAAGGACAATAGCCCGCATGTCATGCTCTCCGGCAAAGGTGCGGATGCGTTCAGCCGCGAACAGGGGCTGGAACAGGTTGAACCGGATTATTACGCGACTCCATATCGGCTGAAACAGATAGAGGATATGCTGGCCGAGAAGGTCAGCGCCAAAGATGTCGATTATAAGTTCGGCACCGTCGGCGCAGTGGCAATGGACAGCAAAGGCAATATGGCGGCTGGCACATCAACCGGCGGCATGACCGGCAAAAGATGGGGCCGGATCGGCGACAGCCCGGTGATTGGCGCAGGCACCTATGCCGACAACCGAAGCTGCGCAATCTCCGCCACCGGTTCTGGTGAATATTTCATCCGGCTGGCCGTCGCCCATGAAATCTGCACACGGATAAAAATGCGCGTCAGTGACAGGGAAGGCGAAGCGGGACTTTCACAGACGGACGTGCAAAAAATTGCCGATGACGTTATCGCGGAACTGGGCGAACTGGGCGGAACCGGCGGGATAATCTACGCAACACCGTGGGGGCAGGCGGGTTACAGCTTCAATACGCCCGGAATGTACCGCGGCCGCGCGACCAGCGATGGCGCGCAGAGCGTTTCGATTTATGGGGATGAGGGGTAGGGTTACTAATGATATGCTAACCGTCAGAATAAAGAGATATTTGACTAAATGACCAATGACTTGCCTCAAGATAGCCTTGAGCAGATCAAAAAGTTGCAACTTGTGATGGTCGAGTCTTGTACTGGGGGAGCGTGGGACGAGGATATGTATCAAGAACTAAGGTCCCACCTTATGCAATCTCCCGGAATAAAATCGAAATTACCATCATTTGTTCGCAGTCATCGAAGTATTGGTGCGTTCTGTAAATACATGCAGGATCAGTCAGGAACGTA
>JADKLW010000487.1_pt1 | contig 16177 bp, 15 predicted proteins | sample 8641881 | NCBI WGS metagenome assembly JADKLW01 (sample SAMN16272185, study PRJNA661076) | feces metagenome | isolation source: fecal sample from diarrhoea affected cattle B | host: Bos taurus | place: South Africa: Lokaleng Village, Mahikeng | collected 2019-09 | reverse complement strand
GCCAAAGATGCTGGTATGGAATTGCTGATTTACCATAATCCGGAAGCCAAGGAACGCGGCATCAAAGCCATATTTGTCGAGCGCTTGCTTCAGCCCCTGGGTTTTCCACATATCCGTATGAAGACCGCCATGCTCAAATGGATTGATGCCGCGTTCCTTGGCTTCCGGATTATGGTAAATCAGCAATTCCATGCCAGCATCCTTGGCCGCTTTTTCGCGTAGCTTGTACATGTCCTGGAATTTCCAGGTCGTATCCACATGCAGCAATGGAAAAGGTGGAGGCGATGGGAAGAATGCTTTTTTAGCAAGGTGCAGCATCACAGCGCTATCTTTACCTACGGAATAGAGCATCACCGGATTCTCGGCCTCTGCTGCAACTTCCCGCATGATATGGATAGCCTCTGATTCGAGACGTTGAAGATGGGTTAGCGGTGTTTTGGAATCTGGCTGCTGCACGTAAAAGTTCCGATATAATTTGGATTGCTAAAATCGCTTAGCAAAAGCCTGACATGAGCGGGAGCAACAAATTCTTATTGAAGTGCAACATTTGTTATATTTGGACCGGTTAGAAATATCCGCATTGTCCGAAAGTTTGATGTTTGCGGACTTTATATGCATTTCGCTCTTCAATTAACAACATCCTAAGATATGCAAACTTATACTCAAGTAATTTTGGCTTTGAGGGCATCTGGTATGGCAGATCATGAAATAATGGACATATTGCTGACTGTTGACACAGAGCTTTCTGCTGCGCTGCATCAGCAGGGGAAGAGTCCGTCCGCGAATTTTGATAGTTCAATTCTGGGGCGATGCGCGGCCGGGGATTTTGGTATTGTTCATCAGATGGAGCGATTGGAGACACATGGGCAGAAAGGTGTTTTCTTTGTCGATCCGATGCCGGCGCTGGTTTATGGTGAGCAGATTATCGCAGATATCGTAGGCCCGATCATCGAGCGGAAGCATGAAGTCCAACTTCATTTGCACACCGAATGGCTGCAATGGGCCAGGGATTCGCCTGTTGGAAACCGTCAGGGCCGCAACCTGTTGGATTTCAACTTTAAAGATCAGGTCGAACTGCTGAGATTGGCGAACGACCTTTTGATCAAGGGCGGTGCGCCGCCGCCAACAGCTTTTCGCGCAGGTAATTTTGGCGCAAACGACACTAGCCTTCGCGCCTTGCACCATATCGGTCTGAAGTGGGATTCAAGCTTTTCGCCGTGTTCTGTTATGGAAAATTGCAAGATTGATCTGCCGGAAAACCAGATTGTCCCGATACTAAAAAACGGGATAGTGGAGCTTCCGGTTTCGGGAATATTCAGTAAACCGATGGAGGTCCGGCCGGCCCAGATTTGTGCGCTTTCGATAGCGGAAATGAAAGCAGCGATGGATCACGCGATTGAAGACGGCCACCCTGCGTTCGTAATTGTTACGCATAGTTTTGAAGCGCTTTCCCGAGATCGCTTGCGCGTAAACCGTTCAGTCTTAAAAAGATTTGAGCAGATCGCCGCCTATATAAGCGAGAACCGCAATATGCGGACATCTGGCTTTGGCGATCTCTCGGCCAAGAAAATGCTTGCCCACCATAATAATTTCACACGGCTGGAACCCAAAACATTGCGCACAACCATGCGGATGGTGGAGCAACTATGGTCAACATGGCGGTTTGAACGCAGCATGAAGCCGCTTTAGCAGCGGTTATCTTCGTCCTCCGTTCTGTGCGCAGGACAATTTTTCGGTCAGCATTTAACAAAGCGGTTAAATTTCTGACAGACTACGCGGGATGTGGTCAGGCGAGAGCCGCCCTTGCCGTAGCGTCATCATTCTACTCTCTGGATTTGCTTGTTTTCTGCAGTTTTCGACTTATTGTTGCGGGAAAATCATCATTGGAGAGTCGTTCATGAACCTGGAATTCTCAGCAGAGGAAAATGCATTTCGCGACGAAGTGCGCTCGTTTATCGAGAATAATTATCCCACGCATATTCAAGGCAAAAACATGCAGGATGACATGAGCCGCGAAGAGCTCACCGCCTGGCATAAGATCCTTGGCAAAAAGGGATGGTCCGTTCCCGCCTGGCCGGTTGAATATGGCGGCACCGGCTGGACCCCGACACAGCGCTATATCTGGTCCGAGGAAAATGCGCGCGTCAATGCCATCATGCCGCTGCCGTTCGGCGTATCCATGGTCGGCCCGGTTATCTACACATTCGGTAATGAAGAACAAAAAGCCAAGCACCTGCCGGGTATCCGCAGCGGCGAAGTCTGGTGGTGTCAGGGCTATTCGGAACCCGGCGCAGGTTCGGATCTGGCATCGCTCAAAACCACGGCAGTGCGCGACGGGGACGATTATATCATCAATGGCCAGAAAACCTGGACGACGCTGGCGCAGCATGCTGACTGGGGCTTTTTCCTTTGCCGCACCGATCCCGATGCCCCCAAACAACAGCAGGGCATCAGCTTCATTCTGGTGGACATGAACACACCGGGCATCGAAGTGCGCCCGATCAAGCTGGTTGATGGCGGCCATGAAGTGAATGAAGTATGGCTGACCGATGTCCGTGTTCCGGTGGAAAACCGGGTGGGTGAGGAAAATAAAGGCTGGACCTACGCGAAATTCCTGCTTGCGCATGAACGCTCAGGCATTGCCGGTGTGGCTCGCTCAAAGCGCGGCGTAGAGCAGCTAAAGGACATCGCCACGAAAGAGATGCTCGATGGCAAACCCTTGATTGAGGATATGGGTTTCGCGCGCAAGATCAGCCAGTTGGAAATTGACCTTGCTGCTCTTGAAATCACCGAACTGAGAACTCTGGCGGGTGAACAGGCTGGTAAGGGGCCGGGGCCGGAAAGCTCGCTACTGAAAGTGAAAGGCACGGAAATTCAGCAGCGCCTGACGGAACTGACACTGGAAGCTGTCGGCTATTACGGTATGCCCGATTTCCGCAGTTTCCCGGAAGACGGGACAAACGATTTTGCTGTTGGCCCAGATTATGCCCACGGCACTTCGTCGACCTATTTCAACATGCGCAAAACGTCGATCTACGGCGGCTCCAACGAGATTCAGCGCAACATCATCACCAAAATGGTTCTCGGACTCTAGATCCAACCGCACAAATCATAAGAAAGCGATATTATGGATTTCAATTTTTCTGACGAACAGAACATGGTTCGTGATGGCATTTCCCGGCTGGTTCGGGAGCAATATGACTGGGACACGCGGCGCGAGATCATTGCAAGCGAAGCTGGTTGGCGGCCGGAATTCTGGGCCCAACTGGCGGAGCTTGGTATGCTTGCCGCTCCGTTCTCCGAAGAGGATGGCGGCTTTGGCGGCGGCGCGGTTGAAACCATGTTGATCATGGAAGAATTCGGCAAAGGCCTGGTCGTAGAACCGTTCATTCCCAGCGTTGTCTGTGCCGGCGGTTTCCTGAAACATGCCGGAACGTCCGCGCAAAAGGAAGAACATCTCAGCGCAATTATCGCCGGTGAAAAAATATTCGCCTTTGCCTATGCCGAGCCGCAGGGCCGCTATGATCTGGCGAACCTGACCACAAGCGCAAAGAAAGATGGTGACGGATATTCCCTGAGCGGCCAGAAAGCGGTCGTGATTGGCGCGCCTTGGGCAAGCCATTTAGTTGTCACAGCGCGAACCTCTGGCGGTCAGTCTGACCAGAGTGGCATATCTGTTTTCATCGTGGACAAGGATGCAGACGGTGTCAGCACACGCGATTATGCAACCGTTGACGGTCGCCGCGCTTCGGAAGTCTATTTCGAGAATGTTTCTCTGCCTGCCGAAGCCTTGATCGGCGAATTGGACAATGGCCTTCCGCTAATCGAGAAGGTTGTTGATGAAGCAACCGCAGCGATCTGTGCAGAAGCAGCCGGAGCGATACAGGTTACCAACAAGATGACGCTGGAATATTCGCAGCAGCGCAAGCAGTTCGGCGTGCCGATCAGCACTTTCCAGGTGCTTCAGCACCGGATGGCTGACATGTTCATGGAATATGAGCAGTCTGTTTCCATGTCTTACCTCGCAACTATCAGGCTGAGCGAAGAAGAAGCCGAGCGTAAAAAGGCGATATCTTCGGCAAAAGTGCGTATCGGCCAGGCAGCACGTTTTGTCGGTCAGTCAGCAGTGCAGACCCATGGCGGCATGGGCGTAACCGACGAAACCGCAGTCAGCAGCTATTTCAAACGCTTGTCGATTATCGAGAGCGAGTTTGGCAGTGTCGATCATCACATGCGGCGGCACATAAAATTGTCGGCTGTCAGATAGGCACCAACTAAACCATCAAAACCTATCACAAAAGGGGGGACTTGTGCCCCCTTTTTCACGCTATTCAATTCGCTCCCCAAAGGGAGAGGATGAATATGGTTCAGCATGCCGCAGCGGTGCCAGGCAACACGTATCGCTATTTTATATTATTCATGTTGATGCTGACCTATATGTTCAACATCACGGATCGCATGGTCATGTCGATCCTGATTGAGGATATTAAAGCCGACTTTGTCCTTTCCGATACGCAGATCGGCCTTTTGGCAGGCACTGCCTTTACGATTTTTTATGTTGTCCTTGGCATCCCGGCGGGACGGCTGGCTGACCGCACCAACCGCAAGAATATGCTTGCGATTGCGGTAAGTCTGTGGAGCCTGATGGCAGCGCTGTGCGGGGTTGCGACAGGTTTCTGGACGCTGTTTCTGGCGCGACTGGGTGTAGGGGTAGGGGAATCGGGCGGTAATCCTCCGGCGACTTCGATCATCACCAATTATTTTGATACGCATGAACTATCCAGAGCGATGGGAATATTCTCTCTCGGCGCGGCCTTGGGGCCAGTCATGGGGTTTGTCGCAGGTGGTTTGCTTGCGGAAGCCTATGGATGGCGATGGACGTTCATCATTCTCGGTCTGCCCGGCGTTGTGCTCGGCGCGATAATCTATCTGACTATCCGTGAACCGGATCGCGGCCGCTTTTCAAAGAGCGAACAGGAAAAGGCAAAGGCTGTCACCCAGGAGCCTTTTGCAAAAACCATGGCTTCGCTATGGCAAAACCGGATTTTCGTGCGTGTTGTCATGGCCAATGCGCTGGGAATTATTGCGCTCTATGGTTTCTCGATCTGGCTGGCGCCGATCCTGATGCGCAATTTTGAAATACCTGTGTCACAGGTCGGGATATATCTTGGTATCGCGTGGATTGCTGGCGGTGTACCGGGGATGCTTCTCGGCGGATATTTTACTGACTGGCTGGCGTTACGAAATCCCAAGTGGCGCGCATGGTATAGCGCCATCGTCATTTTAATATCCCTGCCTTTGCTGGTGGGTTGCCTGCTGAGCGATAATGTCATTCTGGCGCTGGTATTTTATACGCTGGGCTATGCGGCGCATAGTTCGACCCAGGGGCCGGCCATCGCCATGATGCAATCGTCGGTTTCGCCTACCGAACGGGGAACAGCATCTTCCATCGCCGGTCTGGCCGCGACTTTCCTGGGTTATTTCATCGGGCCCGCGGTAGTCGGAGCGCTTAGCGATAATCTGGTCGGGGAATATGGCACAATGTCGCTGAACTATGCCATGATTGCGATTACGGTATTCAGCCTGATTACCGCCATATTCGCTTATTTATACGCCGCGAAGGCAGTGCCGGGAAAAGAGACCCTCTTATCGCCGCAGACGGTCTGATGTCATAACAGCAATCCACCATCCGCGATCAGCGTTTGCCCCGCTATATAGCGTGCGAGGGGGGAGGCCAGAAATAGTGACAGGCCCGCTATATCATCAGGCTCGCCAATCCGGCCCACCGGGATATTGGCAATCGTTGCATCGCGGCGCTTGGGATTTTGCGTAGTAACGGCGGTCATCTTGGTGGCGACCAATCCGGGCGCAATGCCGTTGACGCGGATGCCATCGGGTGCCCATGCCTTGCCCAAAGTGCGGGTTAGCCCCATCGCGCCGGTTTTTGAAGCATTATAGGCGGGGTTGCCAACGGTGGCATGATAGGCGGCGGTTGAGCTCACAATGATCATTGACCCCTGGGCTGTTTTTAACAGGTCATAAAATGCACTGGCAAAGGTCATCAGGCTGTTCAGATTGACCTGAATGACTTTCGCAAAATTGTCGGGTTCAAATTCCTGCCTTTTATAGAGCACCATCCCTTGCGAGCAGACAAGCACATCCAGCCGGTCGAATGTCTGGCGATAGCTGGCAATTGCGTCATTATCAGCCGCATCGACCTGCGCATAATGCAGGCCTTCCAGATCAGAGCCTTCATCCTTTGAATAATCGGCTGCACTTGCGCGGGTTCCGGTCACATGGACCTGTGCCCCGCGACCGCGAAAAGCTTGTGCGGTGGCGTTGCCAATGCCGCTGGAACCGCCGATGATCGCCACTATTTTTCCGCTATAATCCAGTGATGCATCAATCATAACGCTCCCTCCCTGTTTTTCATTTTTACCACTATGCAAAGCGATATTGCCCCATCGGAGCAAGATGGTCTAGGACCGATTTCAATCACACTGAAGTAGAGGAAAAATCATGCAAATACCGTTCTCGCTGGCTAACCGAACCGCTCTGATTGCCGGAGCATCATCGGGTCTGGGAGCGCATTTTGCAGAATTATTTGCGCAGGCCGGAGCGAACGTTGTGCTAGGCGCACGGCGTACGGACCGCACTGCTGAAGTGGCCAACAAGATTATCGAAGCGGGGGGCAATGCTCTGGCGGTTCCCATGGACGTGACGGATGAAGGTTCGATCATCGCGGCCTTTGATGCGGCTGAGTCAAAATTTGGTGTCGTGGATTCGATAGTCTGCAATGCCGGGATCAGCGTGCCTGGCCGGTCCACCGATGTACCGATTGATGGCTTGCAAAATGTCATCGGCACCAACTTTGTCGGCGTCTATCTGGTCGCGCGCGAAGGGGCGAAACGTCTGATCGCCAGTGACAGCCGGGCAAAGGAAAATGGCCGGATCACCATCATCGGATCCATCACATCGCGCCTGACCGGCGAAGGGGACAGCGCTTATGCAGCAAGCAAGGCTGGCGTCGCGCACCTTGGCCGCAATCTGGCACGGGAATGGGTGCGGCAAGGGGTGAATGTCAACACCGTCCATCCCGGTTATATCGCCACGGAAATTCAGGGCGACTGGTTCCAAACCGAAGGTGGCAAGAACCAGATCGCCGCTTTCCCCCGGCGGCGGTTGCAGGAAATGTCCTCTCTCGACGCGATGATGTTATATCTGTCATCCGATGCAGCGAATTCGGTGACGGGTTCCGAGTTCGTGATTGATGACGGGCAGTCGCTATAAGCTAATTACAGCCCCCCGGTGACGAACAGACACTGACCGGTCACCCAACTTGCGGCTGGTGAAGCCATATAGACTACGGCAGCGGCTATATCCTCTTCCTGACCAAACCGGCCCAGCGGGATGCCGATATTGTTGAGTAGTTTTTTTCGATCCTCGTCGGATTCTATGCCCATGGACTCGTCGAAATTTTCGGTTGGGATCGGGCCGGGAGCGACTGCATTGACCCGGATTTTAGGTGCAAGTTCAAGCGATAGCGTACTGGTCAGGCTGTTCACCGCCGCTTTCGAGGCACCATAGGGACCGTTTTTCAATTGCCCACCAAAGGATGCACGCGACGATGTGTTGATGATGACCCCGCCGTCATCTTTCATGCGCTTGGCCGCAGCGACAGCGCCCATCCATACGCTCTTCAGGTTCAGGTCAATCTGCGCGTCCCACTCATCTTCCGAGGTTCTGGTAAGATAGCGCGGTGTTCCGTCCGGCAGGCCGCCAGCATTATTGACCCAGATGTTGAGCGAACCCAGGTCTTTCACGGCTCTGTCGGCCAGATGTTCCAGCGCAGCCATATCTGTGACATCGGTGGGCACAGCAATGGCGCGGCGGCCAAGAGCGCGGATTTCCTCCGCCACATTGTCCAGGTTACGGGCCGTCCGGGCCGCGAGCACGACATCTGCTCCCGCTTCTGCCAAGGCCAATGCAATGGCGCGGCCAATGCCTTTGCCAGCGCCGGTGACGACTGCAACATCGCCATCCAGTTTGAACCTGTCCAGTATAGCCATGCGTGAAATGCTCCTTTGCCAGCCAGATTATCGGCGGCAAAAGAGAAGTCCACTAACAGAATGGCACTAGTAAAATCGCCAGAGCGGCTACAGCTTTATCCGTCAGCCCTTGCGACAAGTGAGGGCAGTTGCCTGCCCAAAATACTTTCAAACCATTTGTTGGTGGCAATCGCCTGCGTCAGATCAACGCCATGCTCTATGCCAGACCGGTCGAGCAGGTTAATCAAATCCTCGGTCGAGATATTGCCCGTGGCATTGGGAGCGAACGGGCAGCCACCCAGTCCGCCGATACTGGCATCCAGCGTCGTCACTCCTGACCGTACCGCGGCCCAGGCATTGGCAATGCCGGTATTGCGCGTATCATGGAAATGCGCGCGCATACTAATGTGGCTGGGCAGCAGTTCCTTCAACTGACCGAATAAATCCTCGACTTGAGCGGGCACGCCGACACCGATTGTATCAGCAAGCGCGATCTCAAGCGGCTCTTCTTCGGCCATTTCACTCGCTATACGCATCACGGTTTCGGGCGGGACATGCCCTTCAAACGGGCAGCCGAAAGCGGCAGAGATCGTGACCTGTGCTTTCAGTCCTTCGGCTTTCGCAAAGCGGATCATCTCGCGATTTTCGCGAATGCCCTGTTCTATGGTCTGCCCCTGATTTTTTTCGCCAAAAGTGTCGCTCGCAACAATCACGCAGCCCGCTTCGTCAATACCGCGCTGGCCCTCTTCCTTGGTCGCCAGAGCGCGAAGCACGCCGCGTTTGTTCAGGCAGAGGCCGATATAAGAGACATCTTCGCGGTCCGGAAGGCCGGCAATCACCGCTTCCGCATCGGCCATCTGGGGCACACGCTTAGGGTGAACAAAGCTGGCCACTTCCATCCGGCGGATGCCCGCATCGATCATTTTACTGATAATGCCAAGCTTGTCGGCTGTCGAAATTATATCCGGTTCGTTCTGCAACCCGTCACGTGGGCCAACTTCGACGATATTCACGGATTTCTGATTATTCTGTGTCATAAGATTATCTGTATTATAAATCTCTAGGGGAGGCGATCAGTAATGATATGGGGTCCACGCAGTGAAGATCAATCCACCTCGATATGCATCGAATAGGCAAAATGTTCGCCGGGATGATAGCTAGCGGAAATTTCGAATACCCGGTCCTTTTGATCGAAATAGCAGCGCAGGATACGCAGCACCGGATCGCCTTTTTCCAGACCTAGATCCGTCAACATGCTTTTCGAGGCCTTGATCGCCTGAATATCCTGGGTCACCCGCGAAACCGTAATTTTGGCGAGCGCTTCAATCTGCCCGAAAAGCGTAACGGCATTGGTATCAATCTTCTCAACAGCATCAGCGAGATCAGGATGGACCCAGGCTTCTGTAAGCGCGATAGGACGCTCTTTACCGGGCTTCAGACGTTTGCCGCGAAAGGTGAACCATTGCCCTTGAGGCTTGATGGCAATCTGGTTGGCGACATCTTCGGGAATAGTGGCGGAAGGCCGTTTTTCAAAAGTAATCGTCGTATCGCGGGCATATTGCAAAATCTCACCGACGTTACTCAGCGGCTGGTGCAACGCTCCGGCGCGCGCTGTTGCCGGCTGCACCAAGGTTCCTGACCCGCGCTTGCGCGTGATAAGACCTTCGGAAGTCAGCTTGCGCAAGGCTTCCCGCACCGTGAAACGGCTGACATCATATTTTTCACACAGAACGGATTCTGTCGGGAAATTACCGGGATCCGCATAATCGCCTTGCATAATCGCAGAGCGCAATTCGTCAGCCAATTCTATGTAGCGAGGTTTTTTCTTCGCCGTGCTTTTGGTCTTTTTGGGCGCTTTCACAGCCAATTTCTCTTTCCCTGTCATAGACTAACCTTATGCGAGCCGGTTCTGTGAAGCAAGATAGCCTGAACTCGAAACGGGAAATCTATTTTAATTATCCTTATTGTGGTTAGACGGGAAGGGCAGGGCTGATGATAATAACGCCTTGCTTGCCGCAATTGCCTGACAGGCCCAATCTTCTGCATCAAAATCCGGAGCGTGATTATAATGTGGGACCTCGATATCCAGATCGACATGCTCAGCAAAAAGCGCGAGAAAATCACGAAGCGGGAATATGCCTTCGCCGGGGATCATCCTGTTCATGGCTTCTTCGCCATAGCTGTCTGATTGGCGGAAATCGGGGCCATCGCATATTTGGGCATAGCATATATCGAGCGGATCTATGGCCTTAATCTGTTCCAGCGTACCGCCGGTCCGAAACAGATGCAGCGCATCAATCGCGATTTTCAGATTAGGTTCGTTCACGGCGCGGTGGAGCTTTACTGCTCTTTCAAGACTGTCACAGCCTTTTGCAAAGCCGGTAAATTCCAGCCCGATCTCGATGCCCAGATCGCGCCCCATTTCACAAAGCTTGCCCAACTGGTCCGCGATGCGTGTGTTGTCGGTTTCAGCTATGTGGGTAACGGCGCGTTTGGCACCCAATTCTGCGGCCAGTTCCAATGCCGCTTCATATTGCGTCACATCCAGACCGGGCATGACGGGAAAATATTCCGCGTTGATTATCGACATCTGATTATCGCTGAGCAGCGATTGGAAATCCTTTTTGTCAGCAGCGGCAACAACCGGGAACATCTCTTCCCCGGCCTCAGTCAGCGGTGAAGTTGTGAACAGGCAGACTTTCTTTAATCCAGCCTTTGCTGCGAACCGGACAAGCGCGTCCGGACCGCCTTGTGCCAAACTGATCTGATGAAGGGCTAAATTACGCATGGCTTATTGGTAATGTGCGTTGCAGCGAATGCACCTATGACTTTAATGCAGAAGGTCAATTTGCAAAAGTTTAAGGGGCTAGTGAATCTGCTAGGCTGTATGCACGGCTGCGGCGATTAGATAGGGGTATGGGAATCGGTCCCGATGAGGGCCGCGAAAACAGGACAGGTATATGCTGAAAGAAGATATTTTAACCATCGCTGACGTTATCCGGGAACGGGCAAAAGAAAGAGGGAACGCGGTCGTTTTCACTTTCGAAGGCGAGCAGATGACTTATGCCCAGTTGGATGAGCGCAGTAACCGCGCGGCAAACGGGCTGACATCGCTTGGCGTCAAAAAAGGCGACCGGATTGCCTATATGGGCAAAAACTCGCATCTATATTTCGAGATTTTGGCTGGTGCGGCAAAAATCGGCGCGGTGATGACGCCGGTAAACTGGCGGCTGGCAGCCCCGGAAGTGGCTTACATTGTCAACGATTGCCAAGCGAAAGTCCTGTTCATCGGGCCGGAATTTGTCGATCTTGCGCGGCAGATTAAACCGGACATGCAGCATGTTACTACTATCATCGGTTCCGAGGGAGCGGATGAGGAGTTTTCCGGCTACCCGGAATGGCGCGATGGATTCCCCGATACCGATCCGATGGTGGATGTTTCGCCAGAGGATGATGCTTTGCAGCTTTATACTTCGGGCACGACTGGCCATCCAAAGGGCGCGGTGCTGACCGGTGCTTCCATATTTGCCTCTCGTGCAAGGCTGTCGGATGATGACCTGGCCGACTGGCAAAGGTCCCAGCCGGGTGAGACGATGTTGTTAGCCATGCCATGTTTCCACATTGGCGGGACGGGGTCGGGGCTTGGGAATATTTACAGCGAAGGCCACGCGGTCATTGTGCGTGAATATGATCCTTCTCAAGCTCTCGATTTCATTGAGCAATATGGCATCAACAAGATTTTCATGGTTCCCGCCGCGATTCAGATATTGCTGAACCATCCAAGGATCGGCGAGGTCGATTTCTCTAAGCTGAAATATATCACTTATGGTGCGTCACCCATCCCGCTGGAAATGATGAAGCAGAGTATTGATATTCTCGGTTGCGAATTCGTCCAGATGTACGGCATGACCGAGACGACAGGGACGATTGTTGCTTTGCCGCCAGAGGATCATGATCCGAACGGGAACGAGAAAATGCGTTCGGTGGGCAAGCCGTTACAGGGTGTCGAGGTCAAGATTATCGATGAAGAGGGCAACACACTGCCGCCGCGTGAAGTGGGCGAGATTGCTACGCGCTCTTCCTATAACATGAAGGGTTACTGGAACCTGCCCGAAGCTACAGCCTCGACCATTGATGCCGACGGATGGCTGCGCACAGGTGATGCGGGCTATTTTGATGAAGACGGTTATCTTTATATCCACGACCGGGTGAAGGATATGATCATCTCAGGCGGGGAAAATGTCTATCCGGCAGAGGTCGAGAATGCGATTTATGGCCACCCGGCCGTTGCGGATGTCGCAGTGATCGGCGTCCCAGACGAAAAATGGGGCGAGGCGGTGAAGGCATGTGTCGTGTTAAAGGGCGATATTGATGCGAATGAGGCGGAGATTATTGGTCATGCGCGCAAGAATATCGCGGGCTTTAAATGTCCGAAATCGGTTGATTTTATTCCGGCATTGCCGCGCAATCCATCAGGAAAAATCCTCCGCCGCGAACTGCGTGCACCTTACTGGCAAGGAAAAGACCGCGCGGTGAATTAATGTCCGATCCTCTCCCTCTTCAGGGGAGAGGAAACGAAAGCTTGCAGCTTGCTGCCTAGCGAAATTGGAGAGGGGCCTTGGAGAGAGGGGGCAACGCTCTAAGCACTCTTATACGATCGCCCTTCCGGATAAATAATCCGCATAAAAATCGCCCCCCTCTCATTAGAAGGGGGCGATGATTAGATTTAGAACTGCACTCTTTTCGTAAAACCGCCATCAACCACGACGTTAGTGCCGGTCGTATAGCTTGATGCCGGGCTGGCCAGGAAAACAACGGTGCGCGCGACATCGTCTGCGCCGCCGAAATCGCCCAGTGCAAAACCTGCTTTAGTAGCTTCATAAAAGTCCGGCATGCCCGCCTCAATCTGGGACCAGTTGCCACCGGGGAATTTGATCGGGCCGGGGGATACCATGTTAACACGAATGCCTTTGGGGCCAAGTGCCTGGCTGAGCTGCGAGCCATAGGTGATAAGCGCCGCTTTCATTGCGTTAAATGCCTGAGGCGCAACGAAAGTTTCGAATGCCGCTGTCGATGACATGAAAATGACCGAGCCATCATCCGACTTCTCAAGATAAGGCTCCAACACTTCCATTGCTTTGACAGCACCAATGATATCGGTCTGGAATGTCACTTCCCAGTCACCGGTCGCGCCGGCACCCGAAGAGCTGACATTATGCACGAAAATGTCGCATCCGCCCAATTCGTCTGCGGCCTTTTTCAACCAGGCAGGATAGGCTTCAATGTCGTTCATATCGAATGGTTCGGCAAACACCTTGCCGCCATGCGCTTCCAGCTCGCTCTTGGCCGCCGCAACCTGTTCCGCATTACGGGAAAAAAACGCAACATCCGCGCCTTCCTTAGCGAAATGCTCAAGCGCCGCACGCCCCAGTCCGCGGCTTCCGCCTGTGAGAATGACTTTCTTGCCCTTAAGTCCTAAATCCATGTTGCACTCCTTTAAATGTCGTTGGTGATTATTGTTTGCGGCTAAACTAGGGCCCGCGCTTAAAATTTAGAGATAGCAGTCTCACAGGACCAAGCGATCCCGCGCCGAAGCAAGTCGTAGATAATCGGTTGCTGCCAGCCTGAACGGTCAATTTCCGGCCACCAATCAAGAACCGGCTCCATATCATAATGACCGCGGCAATGGCCCATGGTCAGATAGAGAACCGCGCCTTCGCCCATGCGCCGGATATAGAAGACGGGATGACGGCTTTTCTTGATGTCGCTGTCGACAAAGCCGCTAATGTCATCCGTGCCGTTATATTCCGTATCAAGCAAGATATCGATCTCCGCGCGGGTTTCGACCAGATATTGCTCATCCACAGTTTCAAAGCTGGGAATACCTTTGACCAGCGGGTGATCCGGCTGGGCATTATCGACCGTGAACGGAATGATCGGCGGGTGCGCCAGAAAGCGTGTGCCCAGCGTATCGGCAAAGATCGGCATTTCATCCGGCGCATCGACTAGCCCGTTTTCAAGGAACCTGAGCACGGAGTTGGTGCCGTGCAAAGCGAAATAGCGGCCGCCTTGATTGACGAAATCCTGAATGTTTTTTTGCGCTGCTTCACTTGGCTGAAGGTCGCAGGTGTAGCTTACCAGAAAATCCGCGTTTTTGATTGCTTCGAGATTTTCGTAATTTTCAAATACCCGCACCCGGATGCGATCATCCTCGGCCAGTAATTTGAGCACTTCCAGCCGCGCATAATCGATGTCGTGATATTTCCCGGCAGCGACCAACACACAATTGATCGGCTTCTGGTCGGCTCTGCGTTCCGGTGTCTCGGTCATTCAGTCTTTTCCTATTACTGGGTTTGATTGGCCATCCCAGTCGAGATGGGCCTGACGCATGGCTGCAAAGCCGTCGAGGCCAGGTTGCGGTATTTGAAGATATTCGATGATGGTTCCGGGGCCGCCGCCATAATCGGCATAGAATGCTCCGCCGACACCACCGGGAAGGCTGACTTCCTGAATGACTTCGCCGCCTTTGCTCTCGGTAATCCGCCGCGCTTCGGCCAGGTCATCGACAATGACACAAAGATGCTGGACGCCCTTTAATCCCTTTTCGCGCCAGTCTTTGAACATTGAGGGGGCATCGTTATCGGGGCGGATCAATTCCACCTGGACATCGCCCCAATAGCCGATGGCCATGGAAAAGCGGATGTCAGAGGGCTGGCCGCGATATTTTACATTTTCTACCTGTACGCCTTCGGTATGGAAAAACGGGCCTGCGCCCATTTTCTGCGTCCAATATTCAAGCGCGGCATCATAATCATCGGGCACATAGCTGATCTGCATGATGCTGCCCAGCTTGGCGAGCGTGGCGGGTGATGAGGTCATTCGCTGTCCTCCCAGACTTTGGCAGATTCCCGTTCATCCATATGCTGGACAAACCGGGCCAGGTTGTCGGTGCCCTCGGGTAAGGTCCAGCCAATCGTGCCGCCGAATTTAATAAAGCAATAGGCCACAAGATCCGCGAGCGTGAGCTTGTCCTGGCAGATATATTTCTTGTCGCCGAGCTGCCCGTCCAGCCATACCCAGTGCCGGTCGGAAATGGCGGATAATTCCGTTGCTGCTTCGGTGCTGACTACATCCATCCGCGGTTCGAACATGGGCCGTCCCGCGCCGCCGCGAAATCCCAGTGTCATGGGAACGGCGATTTCCAGATCAATACGCCGCGCCCACATACGCACTTCGGCGCGTGTTTCCGGAGTGGTGCCAATCAGTGCAGGATCAGGGTGCAATTCTTCCAGATATTCGCAGATCGCAACAATCTCACTCAGCATAAAGCCGTTGTCGAGTTCCAGAACCGGTGTCGTGCCGAGAATATTTTTGTCAGCGAATTCAGGCTGGCGATTTTCGCCTGTAAGGATGTCGATATGAATGCGTTCTATATCCAGTCCTTTTTCCAGGATGAACATACGAACAAGTCGTGGATTAGGACCAAGGCTGGAATAGAGTTTCACGGAATAGCTCTCCTTTTGAACAGACTCATGGCTGTCTCGTTATCCAGTACGATACACAGGTAACCAGACCCAACGGTCCTCTCAAAACCATTAGTGATATTGCTTATAATGTTGCGGCATTTTCGCGAGGCGAACGCAGTTTGGCAAGATGGTAGTCGCTGCCAGTTTCACTAGTGGAGTTTACGGTTTCTTGCGGTAGGCTTGCGGTAAAGAAGTTCAATGCTTTCAGGAGAAGATGATGGTTGAGACATTAACAGGACATAATCGGTCAAACGGTATTTCCTATATAGAATTGCTGGAGGGCGACAAAGTACGAGCGCCAGAAGTATTCTTTGAAGAATCGCCAATGGAGCCGGGCCTGACGAGCGTTGATGTCAGCCGCTACTGGACAAAGGAAGAGCATGACCGGGAAGTGGAAATGCTCTGGAAACGGGTCTGGCAAATGGCCTGCCACAAAGATGATATCAAGGCAGTTGGCGATACCCATGTTTATGATATTGCCGGATTGTCGTTCCTGATCGTGCGCGTGTCAGAGGACGAAATCAAAGCCTTCCCGAACAGCTGTATGCATCGCGGCCGGGCGATTTGTGATAGCCATAAAAAGGAACAGAAGGCACTGCGTTG
>JADKLW010000486.1_pt1 | contig 16233 bp, 20 predicted proteins | sample 8641881 | NCBI WGS metagenome assembly JADKLW01 (sample SAMN16272185, study PRJNA661076) | feces metagenome | isolation source: fecal sample from diarrhoea affected cattle B | host: Bos taurus | place: South Africa: Lokaleng Village, Mahikeng | collected 2019-09 | reverse complement strand
TTCAAAAGGATTTGGGCGCTTACAAAAAACAAAAAAACATTACACGGAGGTAATACACAATGATCATCAACCACAATATCGCAGCACTTAACACACACAGACAAATGGGCTCTGCTCAAGGCGCACAAATGGATAGCATGGAGAAATTATCTTCTGGACTTCGCATCAACAGCGCGAAAGACGATGCAGCAGGTCTTACAATTTCTGAGAAAATGCGCGGACAGATTCGCGGGTTAGAGCAAGCTTCGACGAACGCACAAGATGGTATTTCGTTGATTCAAACTGCAGAGGGTACATTGAATGAAACTCAGGATATTCTTCAGCGTATGCGTGAACTAGCAGTTCAATCTGCCAACGATACAAACACAGATACTGATCGTAAAGAAATACAAAAAGAAGTAACTGAATTAGCTTCTGAAATCACAAGAATCGGTAACGATACTGCATTCAATACTAAGGATTTGTTAGAAGGTAATTTTAAAGCTACTTTCCAAATTGGTGCAAACTCAGGTCAAAACCTCTCGATATCAATTAATGACATGCGTTCAGATGCACTAAAAGTAGGTACGGACTTTAAAGCAGTTACTACTGACGATACAGATGGCACACTTGTTGCAACAGATGGTACCCTAGTGGCTACATGGGAAGCTGCAGTAGAAGCAACACCTGCGACAAAAGCAACGAATTTAATACCAGCGGTTATTGATTCCGATACTGGAGACGAAATAACTGCAGAAATACCGGCAAAAGCAGCAGCGGAAGCAGTAGAAGGAAAGGTTGCAGGGTATTATAATACTGAAGGTACTTTAGTACTTGAAGCTTCTAAAACTTTAGCAGCTGATACAGAAGGCGTAGCTGGAATTGACGTTTCTTCTCAAGAAAATGCTGATAAAGCAATCACAACAATCAACAATGCAATTGAAACAGTTTCATCTGAACGTTCTAAACTTGGCGCAAGCCAAAACCGTTTGGAGCACACAATCAACAACTTGAACACATCTTCTGAAAACCTAACAGCTGCGGAATCAAGAATCCGCGACGTTGATTATGCCGAAGCCGCGTAAGCGAGCAGAGGTACAGTCGTCCTGGCCGGTAACAGCCAGAGATTACGATCGGGTGAATTGCTGGAAACCCCTTATAGCTTTTATTGCCACAACGTAGTTGGAAACGACAGGCGTGACGGTTTGAAAAAATAAAAGATTGGGCAATCAGCAGCCAAGCTCCTGTCTCGAAAGAGTGGAGAAGGTTCAACGACTAGGATAGACCATCTAAGGCGAAAGCTATGGTGATGAAATCCGTAGGTGACACAGTGGCCATCACCACTGAACGATCCGAAGTGCCCGGCCCCTACTAATACTAGAGGGTGAAGATATAGTCTAGTCATTTATGAAAGTAAATGTTCGCACGATGGCGAAAGAAATGATGGAACAAACAAAGAACTCGATTCTTGCACAAGCATCACAAGCAATGCTGGCTCAATCCAATCAAATGACTCAATCAGTTTTACAACTGTTGAGATAATTGATTCTAGGGCGTCTAACCGGGTAACGGGTTAGAGTATAACTGGGTGAATTGCTGGAACTTCCTAAAGCCCCATCAACCACAACGTAACTGGAAACGGTCGGCGTGACGGTCTGAAAATGATGAGGATGGACCAATGGATAATCAGCAGCCAAGCTCCTGTGAGGAAACTCTGGGGAAGGTTCAACGACTAGGATAGACCGTCTAAGGCGAAAGCTATGGCGATGAAATCCGTAGGGTGGCAAAAGCGCCATTCGAAGTGCCCAGCCCCTCAAGTAGAGGGTGAAGATATAGTCTATTCTATGATCGAAAGACATAGCGGCAAAGCAAGCCAACCAAGCACCACAGCAAGTACTACAATTGCTGCGTTAATCTTAAGAATGAGAAGGAGCCTAATTCTAGGCTCCTTTTTTTATAAGGGGGTAACTCAATGGATATCGCTGCGTTATCAATGGCTTTGAGTCAAATGAATGTCCGAACTGAAGCAAATGTATCGATTATGAAGAAGACGATAGATCAGGCAGAAACGAATGGCCAGGATGTTGTGAAGATGCTGGAGCAGTCTGTTCAGTCTCATATTGGAAGTCGAGTAGATATTAAAGGATAAAAGAGTAAGAAAGTCTATGACTGCAATAGGTCATGGACTTTCTTTCTTTTTATTGTAAAAACATTTTATTTCCTCCCACAATTATCCTATTCTTTTTTCACCCGTTATCTTGTAAACTAAACAAGATTAACTCAAGCAAGGGGTGTGGGAACCAATTGACCAGTCCGATTTCTAATAATTTTCTTTTATATAATACGATTGCTTCAATGGCGAAGACGATGCCTGCTTTAGGTCAAGCCGACAGTGGTGCTAATTCAGTCGGCAGTTCGACAAGTCCGAGTACGTTTTTTGCCATGTTGATGAATGCCATGATGGAAAGCATGGAACAAGCGAATGCTGGAACGACACCACAAACGGGCGTTCAGGCTGCTGCGCCATCTTTGACTACACCATTGACAGCACCGCTAACAAATTCCTACAATCCGGCGATCACGATTCCGCCGATCGATAAGAAAGAAGTTGCGACCGCTGCGACAGATACGAGTGATTTGAAGTTCAAGCCGACGCAATTTATCAAGCTGGATAATACGTTGGAAGGCAAATTGAGCGGAACAGCTGCTCACTTTATCAATGCCGGGAAGAAATACGACCTGGATCCGAATTTATTATCAGCCATCGCCATCCATGAAACCGGCAATGGCTCATCACGTGCGGTCAATGACAAAAACAATGTCGCCGGCATGATGGGCAAGAATGGCCTGCGGAGCTATGCTTCCGTGGAAGACAGCATTTTCGATATGGCCCGCAATCTGCGCCAAAATTATTTAAATGAAGGTAAAGACACCATCGCGAAAATCGGGGCGAAGTATGCGCCGGTTGGAGCCGCTAACGATCCAACCGGGTTGAATAACCACTGGACACAAGGTGTCAGCAATCATTACTCCAAACTCACATAAAATAAGACAGGCTCTTCACAGGCCTGTCTTATTTTTTTTGATTTAATGCTAAAAAAATCTGCTTTTCTGCCGATAACTAATATAGAGAACCATTTAGCGAGTTTAACCAATTAGGAGAGTGTCCATTATGGAAGTAACCAATACATCAATACCGCATTTTCCGAAAGTCAATGAGGCAGATCCGGTAGTCTCGAAGGAGACAGCTGCTGCTGGGAAAAACAACGGCGAAAATGCAGAAAAACCTATTGCGAAGGAAGCACTCATAGATAAAGTGGACAGCATGAACAAATTTTTAGAGCCAACATCGACAAACGTGAAATTTCAGCTGCATGAAGAGCTGGAAGTTTATTACGTGCAAGTCATTGATTCCAAAACTGACGAAGTTTTAAGGGAGATTCCCAATAGGAAGTTTTTGGATATGTATGCTTCATTAGATGATTTAGCAGGCTTGATGGTGGACGAGAAACGATAAGAAGGGAGTGAAAACCCAATGCGCGTTGGCGGATTAGCATCAGGCATGGATACCGACTCAATCGTCAAAGACATGATGAAGATCCAAAAGATGCCTTTAGATAAATTAATGCAGCAAAAAACGTTTACCGAATGGCAGCAAGAAGCAACCCGCGATACGAACCTGTCCATGACGAACCTGCGGACAAGCGCCAGTAACTTACGTCTGCAATCGTCATTCAACTCTTATAGCGCCACGTCGCCGACTCCAAACAGCTTCACGGTTGCGACAACAGCGAATGCGATGAGCGGATCGTATCAAGTACAGGTAATAAGTGTGGCGAGTGCAGCGAAGTTGAATTCAGCTAACTCAGTTACAAATTCAGCAGGTACTGCGGCAAAATCAACAGACCAAATCGGTGTAGCCGGAAGAATCACCATAGGCGACATAAGTATCGATGTGGCGAGCACCGATACCTTTGCGGACGTAGCCAAAAATCTACAGGACAAAACAGCAGCTTCAGTTCCAGCGTTACGGGCCAGCTTTGACAACACGACTTCCCGATTTTTCATCGCGACAAAAGGAATGGGAGCTGACCAGAATTTTACACTGGAGTTTAAGAATGCAGATGGAACAGCAGCAAGCACTGAATTGGCTAACAAGATAATGAATAACAGCGGTGCTACTTCAGCAACGGCAACCGGAGCAGCAGATGGCGAAATCATGTTTGATAATATCAAAATCGAAGGATTAAAAACTAATCAGACAACAGTTAATGGAGTAACGGTCAGCCTCCTACAGGCAGGCACTGAAGTAACCATCAACGTCCAGTCCAACCCGGAAAAACCACTGGCGATGATCAAGGATTTCGTCGATAAATACAACGAAACCATCGAGAACCTGCAGAAGCAGCTGGTTGAAAAGCGCTATCCGGATTTCCAGCCTTTGTCTGACGAACAGAAAAAAGACATGACGGAAAAGGAAATCGAATTATGGGAAGACAAAGCACGGAGTGGTTTATTGCGCAATGACCCAGTATTGAAATCCGCCATGCAGGACTTGCGGAGAGCTTTTATGGACAGTGTAACCGGTCTTGCGGAAGGCAATATCAATCATTTATCGCAAATTGGCATCAACACCGGATCGTATACAGAAGGTGGTAAATTATTCATTGATGAAAAGAAATTGAGCGAAGCGCTTACCAATAAACCCGATGAAGTGATGGCGCTTTTCACCACACGTGATGCAGCGGGGAATGGTGTCGGTGCAAGAGTCTATGACACATTGAACAACATCGTCAAAAATCTCAGCGAAAAAGCTGGCAGTTCTTCAAGCTCGGTCGATAACAGTACATTGTCCAAAAAGATCAAACAGATGAACGATGAAATCAGCCGCTGGCAGGACCGTCTGACACGTGTTGAGGACCGCTACTGGAAGCAGTTCACTGCAATGGAGAAGGCGTTAAGCCAAATGAACTCACAAAGCGCCTGGATGCAGCAGAACCTGTTTGGAGGTGCGTAATGAACAGCGCGAAATCGATCATGCATGCATTTCTGAAACAGACACAGGAACTTTATGAAAGAGCGCAAACTATCCATTCCCGCATGGAAGCCAATGAAGAAGGAACAGTCGAAGCTCTTGAAACCTTATTCTTCCGGCGGCAGGAATCGATTAAGCAATTGGAAACGTTTATGAGGCAAAAAAACTTTCAATGGACTACAGAAGAACACTTCATCATCGAGCAAGTAAAAGAAAGTGACCAGCAGCTCCAACAATTGCTTAATAACCTTCATTTTGCCTTCCTGACGCAGATCAAACGCATTGCCCAAACAAAAGAAGTATCGAAAAAATACAACGGTGCTTATCAGACGATGGCGACCGGTGGCTCATTTATAGACAAACGGAATTAGAAGCAAGGGGGAATTATTTACATGGCAACGATCAATCCTTACCAGACTTACCAGCAGAACTCAGTACTGACCGCATCACCGCAGGAACTGACGCTGATGCTCTACAACGGCAGCCTGAAATTCATGAAGCTTGCAAAGCGTGCGATGGCAGAAAAGAAATTCGAAGAAAAAAACACCAACATCATCAAAGCCCAAAACATCGTTCAAGAGCTTCGCATCACTTTGGATTTGGAAATCGAAATGTCAGCCGCTCTTGCCCAGATGTACGAATACATGTACACTCGCCTGATGGACGCTAACATGAAAAATGACATAACGGCCTTGGAAGAAGTGGAAACATTCATGACAGACATGCGCAATACCTGGAAACAAGCGATGGTTTTAGCAAAAAATAATTAATTTAACCACATTTACTGATCAAACGATCTCACCGGCAGATATAAAAATTGTAGAAGACTTGGAGTTACTTATAGCTCAACAATTTTTTTAGCGCCGGCGCGTCCACGGGCTAGGCGAAGCAAGAAGACGGGCGTATTTTGCCCGGCTTCTTGCGGGAGCCATGCCCAAAGCGTCCGAAGCGATGTGCAACAGGTAATTTTTTAGTATGTATATAAATGAAATGAGGTATGAACGTGGATAAGACATCATGGATAGGGGTCATCATGGGATTTGCGGTGCTGGTTGGCGGAATGATCCTGAAGGGATCAAGCCCAATCGCATTATACAATCCCGCGGCGCTGGTGATCATTTTTGCTGGGACCATCGCCTGTATCCTCGTTGCCTTCCCAATGGATGAAGTGAAGAAAATCCCCAGTTTGTTCAAAGTGATTTTCAGAAACGAGAAAACGGTCTCCATTAAAGAAATGATTCCCATGTTCACGGGATGGGCAATGCTGGCAAGAAAACAAGGCTTGCTGGCGTTGGAAGAAAAAGCGGAAGAAGTGGAAGATCCGTTTTTGCAGCGTGGACTGAAAATGGTCGTTGATGGCCAATCGCAAGAACAGATTCGTGATTTGATGGAAGAGGAAATTGCCGCCATGGAAGATCGCCATGAACTAGGCGCCAAAATCTTTGCGCAAGCTGGAACCTATGCACCGACACTCGGTGTACTGGGTGCCGTAATTGGACTCGTTGCCGCACTGGGCCACTTGGACGACGTGGCGCTGCTCGGAAAATCGATTTCCGCAGCCTTTATTGCCACCTTGTTCGGAATTTTCTCGGGCTATGTATTATGGCATCCATTTGCCAACAAGCTGAAGCGGAAATCGGAACAAGAAGCCAAAATGAAAATGATTATGCTCGAAGGCTTGCTAGCTGTCCAGGAAGGTTTGCCTGTCCGGACAGTGGAAGAAAAGTTATTGACTTATTTGCCGGCGAAAGACCGTGTGCTCGACTCTGAAGAAGGAAGCGGTGTTCCACTTGAAGCGCAAAAAGAAGCATGAAGAACACGTTGATGAAGCCTGGCTATTGCCTTATGCGGATATTTTAACGCTATTGTTGGCGTTATTTATCGTCCTCTTTGCTGCAAGTGAAGTGGATTCGAAGAAATTCCAAGCGATTTCCAGTTCCTTCAATAGTGAATTGCAGGGCGGCACCGGGATCCTGGATCAGGAGGCGCCGGTTGAAAGCTTAGATCCATCGACGACAGCTAAGTTGAACGAGGATCTGCCATCGGGTGAAAGCGAAGAAGAAATCCTGGCTGCTAAAGACCAGCAGGAATTAGAGGATTTTCAGACCAAGATTGAAGCGTATATTGATGAAAAAGGGTTATCGCCTCGCCTGCAAACTGAGATGACTGTAAAAGGCTTGATGATCACCATTAAAGAAGGGGTCCTATTCGAATCGGGAAGTGCTGATATTATCGGCGGTTCACAGACCATTGCGGATGAGATTTCAAATCTGTTGGTTTCCGATCCGCCACGGATGATTTTCATTGAAGGGCATACCGACAATATTCCGGCAGGAACAAAAGAATATCCAACGAATTGGGAATTGAGTTCTGCACGCGCCATTAATTTCATGAAAATCCTGTTGGAGAACGACAAGTTAGATCCGGAAAAATTCAGTGCGACCGGTTACAGTGAATACCATCCGATTGCCACAAACGATACGCTTGAAGGACGAACAGAAAACCGCCGTGTCGAAGTGTTGATCTCACCTTACGAAAAAGAAACTGAAGAATAAGAGGTGCACCATGGGGAAATTGGGGAAACTAGAGAAAATAATCGCTGTTGTCATTATCGCGACTATTGTCGGCGGAGGCGCCGCATTTTATGTGGGGCAAAAAGATGCTGAAGCGGAAGTGGACAAGCCGCTCAGCGCTGAAGAAGTGGAAAAATTGAGCGTTGCTACCGATATCATTACAACCAACCTGGCATCTCCCGGAAGTTACGGTGTGGTCCAATTCAATATTTTGTTAAGTGATAAAGACACAAAAAAAGAAGCGGAAAAACGGACCGCTGAAGTGCGTGCTGCGGTTATCGCAACAGTCGCCAGCTTCGAGAAAGACGAACTGATCGGCGAAAATGGGATTGAAACGCTCGAAACCGCTGTTGCTGCCCGCTTAGCCGAAGTTTTTCAAAAAGGCACCGTCGACCGGGTGCTGGTGACAGAATTTAAAGTGCAATAAGAAGATTTCTTTAAATAAAAGAGAAATAAATTGAAATTACCACTAAACTTTTCGTGGAAACTACCGATATAAATCTATAGAGAAGATCAGGTGAATGATATGGGAGCAAATCAACTGGATAATTGCCGGATTTGCGGTACATTATACCTTAAAGACCACACGGATTATTGCTTGGACTGCTACAAGGATATCGAGCAGGAATTCAAGACAGTGAACGAATTTCTGAAAATCGAATGCAATCGCTTTGCGAATATACAAGAAACCAGCCAATCCACAACTGTATCTGTTAAGCGGATTACCGATTTTATTCGCGACGGGCGCATTTATGCAGATGACTTCCCGAATTTGGGTTATCCGTGCAAACATTGTGGTACAGAGATTAAGAAACAGATTCTATGCGATGACTGCTACATCGAGTTTGCGGCGGAAATCGATGCGACATTGAAGAACGATGAGTTTTTACGAGCTACCGGCAGAAAACGGGAAAGACCGAAGATCAATGCGCAATACTGGCAAGCACGGAAATAGGACATAAAAAATTAGAGGGCGGTGAAGGAATGAATATTGATAAAACGAATGCTTCTTCCTTTATTCAATCTTATCAAAAAATGCAGGTGACTCCGGCAGCTAAGACGAAGCCGCTGCAAAAAGAGGACGAATTGCAGATTTCAAACCAGGCCAAAGCCATGTTTGAAAAAAATGCCAACGTGGATATTGAAAGACAGGAAAAGATCAAGCAGTTAAAAGCGCAGGTCCAATCCGGTGAATACGAAGTCAACAGCAGCAAAGTAGCCGAACAAGTCTTTAAATTCTGGTTTGATAAATAAGTGAAAAGGGAGGGTATCGGATGCTGAATTTAGTAGTCAATACGCTGGATGAATTGATCAGTCTACAAAAGCAGCTTATCCGTTATGCCGAACGCAAGCAGACGGTGTTGATCGAACGAAAAGTCGATGAACTGACGGAGCTTGTAAAAGAAGAAGCGAAGCTGGTCAAACAGCTTAGCCAATTGGAAGACGAACGGCAACTGCTTGTGGCCGACGTATTGGAAGAGCATCCGGGTCTGACATTCAGCCAGTTTGCAGAACAGATTCCAGATGAACATGTAAGACAAGAGCTGCATTTACAATTGAAAACTTTACAAATGCTTTTAACAGAGCTTCAGGCGAAAAACAGAAGTAATGAAAAAATCCTGGAAGACTCGATGAGCTTTGTTCAACATATGATTACCCAAGTAACAAAATCGAAGCAACAGCAATTCAACTACCAATCGCCGGCAGGGCAGCAAAAACCACAAACAACCAATCAAGGCTTTTTCGATACAAGAGCCTGAAGGTTGCAGGAAAGCAGGGAAAACAATGGTTTCATCATTTCACGGTTTGGAATTAGGGAAACGCGGATTGTCCGTTGGGCAGGCAAGCATTTCGACGACTGGCCAGAACATCGCCAACGTCAATACGAAAGGCTACTCACGCCAGCAGGTGAATTCAAGCGCTTCGCCATCTTTGGATGTTTGGACCAGCCAAGGTGCGAATACTGGCCAACTTGGAACCGGCGTCAACCTCGATTCGATCACCCGTGTAAGAGACCGTTTTTTGGACCAGCAATCCCGGGATCATTCAGAAACTCTCGGCCAGTGGCAGGCAAAGCAGACGACATTGGACCGGTTGGAAACCATCGTCAACGAACCGAGCGACAGCGGTTTGAATAACGCGATGGACGGCCTGAAAAATGCGTGGCAGGATTTGGCGAATGAGCCGGACAGCCTGTCGGCACAGGCAGTAGTGAAAGAACGTGCGCAAGGCTTTATCGAAGTGGCCCAGTCGATGAACAAGTCGATGGACAATTTGAACAATGAACTGGTGCAGCAGTCGCAGCAGACTGTTGAAGAAGCAAATGCCTATTTAAAACAGATAGCAGATTTAAATAAAAGCATCGTCCGCGACGGCAACCAGTCAAATGACTTAAAGGACAAACGGGATGCGCTGGTGGAAGAACTTTCGACTTTGATGTCCATCAAAGTGGATGAAAAATCGAACGTCAGCTATTCCATCAGCCTTGCTTTTAAAGATCAGTCCTTGGTCAATGGTGAAGAAGTTTCTGAAATCGACTACAAAACCGGCGCTGGGGAAAACGAAATATATGGCGGTAAACTAGCTGGCCTAAGCGAGTCGATGGCCATCGCGAAAAACTACCAAACAGACCTGAACAACGTGGTTGCTGATTTTGCGTCAGCCAACAGCATGTCCGCAGCAGGCGGTAAGGATCAGGCTTTATTCATCGGCAATGCGGCAGAATTCAAGCTCTCGGAGTTGAAAGTCAATTACGCAGCTGATCCTTTAAAGCAACCGGCTGCAACAGGGAAAACATCCGAAGCAGCGCAAAGTGATTTCCGTAAACTGGTCAGCCAGCTTGGTGCGCAAAGCCAGGCGGCGGTCAACTCCGTAAGCAATCACGGTGCAGCCCTTCAAGCGACAGAAAACCGCAGGCAGTCCGTGACCGGCGTTTCCCTTGATGAGGAAATGGCCAATTTGATCAAATTTCAGCATTCGTACAATGCGGCAGCACGGTTAGTATCAATGACAGATCAGATGCTGGATACCATCATCAACCGTATGGCCGCCCGTTAAGCAGAGGGGGAAGCAAAATGAGAGTGACACAGCAGATGCTCAACCAAAATTCGATTCGCAACATGAATCAGAACTTGAGCCGCTTTGAAAAAATCAATAATCAGGTGTCGACAGGAAAATTGCTTCACCGGCCATCGGATGATCCAAATGGAGTCAGCCAAGCAATGAACTTGAAAAGTTCACTTGCTGCCAATGCACAATTTGAACGCAATAGCAGCGAAGCGAAATTGTGGATGGATGAAACCGACCAGAATATCGGTTCCATGGTGGATATTGTGCAACGGGTTCGCGAGCTCGCTGTACAAGGCAATAACGGTACTTTATCCGAACATGACCGTACAGTGATTTCCAAAGAAGTGGAAGAATTGACTGAGCAGATGCGCCATTTGGCGAATGCCAAGGTCAACGGAAAGTCGTTGTTCAACGGACAGAAAACAAGCGAAATTCCTTTCCCTGAAAAAGGAAACTTTACTTTCGACAGCAATGGACTTGCCGCAAAAATGGTTAACATTGGAGAGGGCATCAGCATCCAATCAAGTTTCTTGCCAGATGATTTGTTTGGAACAGCAACAGACGGCAATAACCTCTTTAAAACATTGGAAAGCATGAATGCTTCTTTAGAGGCTGGAACTTCCATTGATTTGGAGAAAATTGATAAAGGAATGGAGCGGCTGTTGACAGCCGCTGCTGAAAACGGCGCCCGCCAAAATCGTGTGGAAGCTGTGGAAAATCGGATGCTCGACAGCAACCTGCAATTGAAAACGATGCTGTCAAATGTTGAAGATATCGACTATGCTGAAGCCATCATTAAGTTGACCAGCGAAGAAAGTGTCTATCAGGCGAGCCTTGCTGCTTCTTCAAAAATAATTCAACCGAGCTTGATGGACTTTCTAAGATAACTTAAAAACGATAAAAAGAGCAGGCACCCCGCGGGGTGCCTGCTCTTTTTGCATTATCCTTTAATCGAATTGACCAAGCCCATCATATCATCCGCGTAGGAAATGGCTCTTCCTTGTGATTGGAACAATCGCTGCGTTGCAATCAATTCGGTCATTTCATCGCTGAGTTCCACATTGGATGCTTCAAGCGCTCCTTGCTTAATGCGGATGGATCCGTCATTTTGTTGGGCCAAGTTGATCAGCTGCAAATTGCCGTTGGCGATTTGCTCAGCTTCGGTGCCCGGCAAGCGGTAAAGATTGCCGCCTATTTTTTCAAGTGAATTCGTCCGGTTTACTTGGGCGATGCCCATTTGGATTTCTGTCGGTTGTTTAGCGGGATCTTTATAGGAAACTTCCAAAACGCCATTTTCATTCATCTGGAGGGTTTCGTAATCCGCATCAAAAACAACCGGCTGGTTATTGGCTCCAAGAATGGCGTCTCCGTTGGCAGTGACCAAACTTACTTGATTTGAATTTAACACCGGTTGGACTTGGAAAGAGCCATCTTTTGTATAAGATACTCCGTCTTCAGAAGAAACCCGGAAATAAGCGTTTTCTCCTTGGATCATGAAATCAAGCGGCCGGTCAGTTTGCCGGACAGAACCTTGTTCGTTGCGCACAGCTGTTTGTGAAAGAATCGCACCTGCCCCGATACGCAATCCATAAGGTGTATTCCGTCCGACTTCATTTTGCTGGCCGACTTGTTTTTCAATGGATTGTACGAGGGCATCTGAAAAACTGGCTTCCTGGCGCTTATAGCCATTGGTGTTGACATTGGCAATGTTGTTGCCGATCAAATCGATTTTCTTTTGCAGCTCACTCATTGTATTGCTGGCTGTGTTCATTTGGATATTCAACTTGATAACTTCCTCCTTACACGCGTCCTATTTCATTGACGGCTTTTTCCATGCTTCGGTCATATGCTTGAATCACTTTCTGATTGGATTCGAATCCCCGGTAAGTCGTCATCATATCTGTCATCGTTCGAGTCAGATCGACATTCGACTGTTCAATAAATCCTTGTTTGACGAAGGACTCTGTATTGTTAAGAAGAGCAACATCCTCAACATTTTGAGGAGCTTGGTCCGCATCTCCCTGCCAGCGCAATAAATTCTGGCCTTCTTTTACAAATTGATCAGGATTTTCAGTATGGCCAATCCATAGACGGTCCAGTTGTGTACCATCAGCCAAAATGACTTGGCCGTTATCGGCTACAGTAAAGTCAGTGGAACCGACTCGGATCGGCTGAAGATTTTCGCCTAATACCGGGAATCCCTCACTAGTTGTTAATATGCCTTCGGGATTTACAGCGAAGGTCCCATTTTTTGTGTAACGGACTTCACCGTTCTCAGATGTTGCTGCAAAAACCAGCGCACCTTTTTGTTGAGTTTCTGGATTTGCAGGAAGAAGTTCATCCAAAAGCGCAAAATCTGTCGAATTTCCGGTTTCTTTTAACGGACCTTGCAAAAAAGAAGGAATTCCTTCTTGAGCATATACTCCTGTAGTTAAAGTCCCGATATTTTGTGAGTCTATTGTACCTTTTTTACTGGATTCCATCGCTTTAATCAACTGATCAGGAAAAGCGCGGAGAACCGTTTGATCTTCTTTAAATCCTGGAGTATTGGCATTGGATAGGTTATTTGTCAATATTTGTTGTTGCCTATTATTGGCCATCATCCCTGATGTAGCAGTATATAATCCACGAAACATGGTCTTTTCTCCTTTTTGAACAACGGTTAGTATTTCTCGCGTAGCATACCATTAAAAAAACGAAAAAAATAGAGACTATTCTATTAAAATGGAAAAAATATGATAAAAAATTTTATTAAATAAAAATATACAAAAATGTAGAAACATGATACTATCACTTTGCTATTATTTTTTGAAAATAGTACGAAATAACGAGTTTGAAAATCAAATACTTGAAATCATTGTGACAATGGCAAACTTATTCGAAAGATAAAGACGCAAAGCCACGGGCCTAAATACACAATGTACAGGGCAGCCGGGTTATCAAAATGGTAGATTTGAAACAAATCCACCTTTTTTAAAGGTGGATTTTTATATACTAAATAAATGTTAAAAAAAGGAGTTTATTGATGAATATGTTCCCTAAATCACTGGAAGCAATGGAACAAGCTTTATCGGCTTCAACTTTACGGCAGCGGGTTCACTCGGCAAACATCGCCAATGTGGATACGGCCAACTACAAAAGCAAAAAAGTCGATTTTCAAGCGGCCTTGGATACAGCAATGAATAAGCAAAGTTTAACGAGTTATAAAACAAATGATCAACATCTATCGTTCAGCAATGAAGTTTCCAAAACGACGACAGAAATCACCACTAATCATTCCACTCAATACAACAACAATGGCAACAATGTCGACATGGATGCCGAAATGGCCGAGCTGGCCAAAAACCAATTATGGTATAACGCGGTCACTGAACGGGTCAACGGCAAGCTTAACAGTCTCAGCTCCGTCATTAATGGAGGGAGATAAAAAAGATGAGTTTATTTAATGGATTTAACATCAGTGCTTCAGGGCTGACGGCGAACCGGTTGCGCATGGACGTTGTCTCTGCCAATATTGCCAACGCGAACACCAACCGCGCTGAGCTGGTAGATGGAGAATGGATGCCTTATCGCCGGAAAACAGTGGAGTTGTCGCAAAGCGAAACATCACCTTTTGCGAATCAATTGCAGTCGGTGATCAATAGAGGGAATACACCTGTTTCGGGTGTCAAAGCATCAGAAATCAGAGAAGATCAGACACCTTTCACCATGAACTATGATCCGGAACATCCGGATGCGGGAGAAGACGGTTATGTGCGGTCATCCAATGTCGATCCACTGAAAGAAATGGTTGACCTGATGTCTGCAACCCGTTCATATGAAGCGAATGTCACCGCCATGAACGCTTCAAAAAGCATGTTCATGAAAGCGTTGGAGATTGGGAAATAAGCTTTTTAATTCAAATCATAAAGCTCAATAAGGAGGCACCATGGAAAAAATTAGCCAAGTTCAGACGCCTTTCATTCAAAATCAATTGCTGGATAAAGTAAAACCTGAAAACAAAGTTGAAGGGTTTGGAGAAATATTCAAAGATGCGTTAAAAGAGGTAAGCAAAGCACAAAATGAATCAGATAAATTGACCAATCAATTGGTGACAGGAGAAGTACAGGATGTACACGAAGTCATGATCGCTTCGCAAAAAGCCAGCTTATCGCTGCAGATGACCATGCAAGTGAGAAATAAGGTTGTCGAAGCTTACCAAGAAGTTATGAGAATGCAAGTATGATACGAACTGGCGGGATGATGACTAAATGAAAGAAAAGTTTGCGACATATAAATCAAAATTGAGTGAATCATGGGCCAGTTTTTCTCCTGTAACAAAATGGTCTGTCATTGGCTCATTTTTAATCACTTTATTAATTTTGATTGTCTTCGTTTTTCTAAGCAACCGCTCCGATTTTTCGGTATTGTACTCAAATTTAACAGCGGCAGAAGCAGGAGAAATCAAAGCGGCAATTGAGGCACAGACCATTCCGGTGGAAGTATCAGCCGATGGCACGACCGTCAGTGTGCCTAAAGAACATTTAGCGAACTTGAAAGTCAGTTTGGCTGCAGAAGGCATTCCGAAAAACGGCAATGTCAATTACGGCATATTCAGCGAAAACATGGGTCTCGGCATGACCGACCGCCATTTTGATGTGGTCGAGCGTGACGCGATGCAGAACGAGCTGGCGTATTTGATCCAACAGATTGATGGTGTAACAGAAGCGAATGTCATGATTACGCTGCCGAAAGAAAACGTTTGGATCACTGATGAAGAGCAGACATCTACAGCGTCTATCGTCGTCAAAGGCGATCCGACATTCCAATTGGATCAAAAACAGGTCAACGGGCTGTACCATTTGATCAGCAAATCGGTACCAAGCTTGCCGCCTGAGCAGATTGTCATCATGGATCAGAATGGCCAAGTATTTGAAGTGCAGGATGCTAGCCAAGCCGATACGAATTTGACTGCGTATCAGCAGCATCGCGAAATCCAAAAAGGGATCGAGCAGGACATCCAGCGTGAATTGCAGCAAATGCTCGGAATGCTTTTAGGGCAGGATAAAGTCGTCGTTTCTGTTATGACAAATATTGATTTTACGAAAGAAAAGCGGGAAGAGCAGTTAGTTGAACCCGTCGATATTGAAAACAACGAAGGTTTGGATATCAGTGTAGAACGGATTGTGGAAACTTACTCGAGTGAAGGCGCAGTGGCCGAAGATGCAGCTGGAACTGGAGACACTGAAGTTGCGAATTATCCGGCTGGAGACGGTGCTGGAAACAGCGAATCCGAACGGACAGAAGAACGCATCAATAGTGAAGTAAACCGCATCAATCGCCAAATTGAAATGAGTCCATATATCATTGATGACATTACAATCAACGTCGGCGTAGAACCGCCGATCCCTGAAAATCCAGCGAGTTTATCGCAGGAAAATATCACCGACATCAGCAATTTGCTGAAAAATGCAGTGAGTACTGCATTGAGCATGAATGAATTCCCGGTCACTGAAGTGGAACTGGAAGACAAAATTTCTGTTTTTGCAACAGAATTCCAGGGCCGTCCGGCAGTTGAAGAAGAAGAACCGGAAACCA